>OGIE01001775.1_pt1 | contig 28845 bp, 23 predicted proteins | sample 1571581 | NCBI WGS metagenome assembly OGIE01 (sample SAMEA2582021, study PRJEB24529) | metagenome | biome: Human gut stool | place: China | collected 2011
TTCATTTTCCAGTTACCTGCAACAATTTTCTTTCTTCCCATGATTTTCTTCTCCTTTTGTTCCTCTAGGTTCCTTTTGGGTTCCCTTGTGTTTCCCCACTATGCAATTCAGAGTCTCCCCGCCTTCAGGGAGTGAACGAGAAAAATACATCCAAACATATTTTTCCCGCTCAACACCCCAAATCCAGATGAGACTCCAAAAGCATCTTTTATTTATTCGTTTTTATTATTCCTTATCGTCAGCTGCTGCTACGCCCGGAAGAGTCTTACCCTCTAAGAACTCCAGGGATGCACCGCCACCGGTAGAGATGTGGCTCATCTTATCTGCGAATCCAAGCTGGTTAACAGCTGCTGCGGAATCACCACCACCGATAATGGTAGTTGCGTCGGTCTCTGCCAGAGCCTCTGCTACTGCGATTGTACCCTTTGCCAGAGTCGGGTTCTCGAATACGCCCATCGGTCCGTTCCATACAACGGTCTTTGCAGTCTTAACAGCCTCTGCATACATCTCTGCGGTCTTCGGTCCGATATCCAGGCCCATCTTGTCCTCAGCGATGCCATCAGCAGATACAACCTCAACCTCGATCGGTCCATCGATCGGGTCCGGGAATGCACCAGCGGTAACAGCGTCAACCGGAAGCAGGAGTTTCTTGCCGAGCTTCTCAGCCTTCTCCATCATCTCCTTGCAGTAGTCAAGCTTGGTGTCGTCTACCAGAGACTTACCAACATTCTTGCCCTCAGCCTTTAAGAAGGTGAATGCCATACCACCACCGATGATCAGGGTGTCGCACTTCTCAAGCAGGTTGGAGATTACGTTCAGCTTATCAGCAACCTTAGCACCGCCCAGGATTGCAACGAACGGACGAACCGGCTTCTCAACTGCATTGCCCAGGAAGTCGATCTCTTTCTGCATCAGGTAACCAACTGCATTGGTACCACCCTTCTCGGTGATGTACTTGGTAACGCCTGCAACAGAAGCATGTGCGCGGTGGGAAGAACCGAATGCATCACATACATAATCGTCAGCCAGATCAGCCAGCTCCTTGCTGAACTCCTCGCCATTCTTAGTCTCCTCAGCGCCACGGAAACGGGTATTCTGAAGCAGAACAACATCGCCCTCGTTCATCTTTGCAACTGCCTCGGTAGCTGCCTCGCCGGTTACATGGTAATCGGAAACAAAAACAACTTCCTTGCCCAGCTTCTCAGACAGACGCTTTGCAACCGGTGCTAAGGACTCACCCTCGTTCGGGCCGTTCTTAACTTTTCCGAGATGGGAGCACAGGATAACCTTTGCGCCCTCGCCGATCAGCTTGTTGATCGTCGGCAGAGCTGCCACGATACGGGTCTCATCGGTGATCTCACCATTCTTTAACGGTACGTTGAAATCGCAACGAACCAGGACTCTCTTGCCTTTTACATTCTTTAAATCGTCAACACTCTTCTTATTTAACATAGCAGATGTCGCTCCTTCCATTTCAAAAAATGAACTATTTCTGTCTCATCCGTCTCACAGAATCAGCGCTTTCCTATCACAGGATTCGCCTCTCTCCCATGAAGCAAAAAGAGGTCCGGCCCTCTCTGAGACCGGACCCCTTGATGAGTCTTCTTTGATTTCTCCTGTTCTCAGGCAAATTTCAGACATTTCTCATGTTCATGCCTGTCCGTCTGCCGAGTCTGCATCGGTGAAATTAAGCCAGCTCTGCGAAGTACTTGATGGTACGAACCATCTGGCTGGTGTAAGAGTTCTCGTTATCATACCATGAAACAACCTGAACCTCGTACAGATCGTCTGCAATCTTGGAAACCATGGTCTGAGTTGCATCGAACAGAGAACCGTACTTCATACCGATAACATCGGAAGAAACGATCGGATCCTCGTTGTAGCCGAAGGACTCGCTAGCTGCTGCCTTCATTGCTGCATTGATGCCTTCCTTGGTTACGTCTGCACCCTTAACAACAGCGGTCAGGATGGTGGTAGAACCGGTCGGAACCGGAACACGCTGTGCAGAACCGATCAGCTTGCCGTTCAGCTCCGGGATAACCAGGCCGATTGCCTTAGCTGCGCCGGTGGAGTTCGGAACGATGTTTGCAGCGCCTGCTCTTGCTCTTCTCAGATCACCCTTTCTGTGCGGGCCATCCAGAATCATCTGGTCGCCGGTGTAAGCATGAATGGTGCTCATGATACCAGACTGGATCGGAGCGTAGTCATTCAGAGCCTTTGCCATCGGAGCCAGGCAGTTGGTGGTGCAGGATGCTGCGGAAATGATGGTATCCTCAGCAGTCAGGGTCTTCTCGTTTACGCTGTAAACGATGGTCTTCAGATCGTTACCAGCCGGAGCAGAGATAACTACCTTCTTAGCGCCAGCGTCGATGTGAGCCTGAGACTTCTCCTTGGAGGTGTAGAAGCCGGTGCACTCCAGAACTACGTCAACACCGATCTCGCCCCACGGAAGATCCTTTGCATCCTTCTCTTTATAAATTGTAATCTTCTTGCCATCTACGGTAATGGAGTCTTCTCCCGCCTCAACGGTGTGCTTGCCCTCACCAATGTGACCAGCGTATCCACCCTGAGCGGTATCATACTTCAGCAGGTGTGCCAGCATCTTCGGATCGGTTAAGTCGTTGATTGCAACAACCTCGTAACCCTCTGCTCCAAACATCTGACGGAATGCCAGACGACCGATACGGCCAAAACCATTGATTGCTACTTTTACTGCCATGATGAAATCCTCCTGCTTGTTAAAAATTTAATGATTGTTAAATTATAATCAACCTGTCTCTATTCTACCCAATTCTCTATAAAATAGCAAGTAGTTTTTTTGCATTTTAAAAACTCTTCTTGATGTTTTTTCTTTTGTCTCACTCTTTTTCACAGGTTTCTTCTTAAATTTTTACATTTTTTTGCTGTTTCCTGAGGTTTTGTATTTCTTTTCAGAATATTCAAGGCTCAGCTTGACGTTTTTTTAGCATAGTTTTTTCCAAAACTTTACATTCCGATCAAAAAAAAATCTGGTCAAGTTACATCTCATCCTTCACATAACCGGCAAGGTTGTAGGCATGATCGGAAATACGCTCCAGATTGCTGATGATATCGAGGAAAACGATACCGGCGGACGGATCGCAGTTTCCCTTCGTCAGACGCTCGATGTGCTTCTCGCGCATCTCCTCCTCCTGGCTGTCCACATCGTCCTCATACTGGCTGACCTTTCGCACGGAATCCATATCTCCGTTCTGGCGTGCCTCAATCGCATACTGGAACGCCTTGATCGCACTCGTGCTGATCGATTTCAAATCATCAAGACCGGTCTCGGAGAACATGAGCTTATGCTCCACCATGTACTCCGCCTGCTCTGCAAGGTTTTCTGCATGGTCTCCGATTCTCTCAATGTCACTCGCACTGTAAAACAGGTTGTTGACGAGTTTTTTCTGTTTCTCAGTCAGCGACAGATTGTCGACTTTGATCAGATACTCGGTCAGGAATTTTTCCATATTATTCAGAGTTTTTTCCGTCTTATACACGTTCTGAATTTCCTCAACATTCTCCGTCAGAATCGCATCGAGAGCTGTCTTGACATTTCCCATCGCAATCTGCGCCATATGGACAATCTCAAGAGCCGCCGTCTCAACGGCAAATGCCGGGGACTCGAAGATACGCTCGTCAAGGTGCTTGAGAGTCGCAGATGCCTCATCCTCATCCTTCTCCTCGTCCTCATCCTCACCCTTGACGATCATGCCGGACAGCTTGACAAGCTGATTTGCAAACGGGAAGAGAATTGTCGTATTCACGAGGTTAAAAACTGTGTGGAATATAGAGATCTGAACTGCTGTGATATTGGAAAGTCCGATATCCGGTCGCAGGGCAAACCACACAAAACCACCGATACCGAAAATCAATGCTCCGATCGTATTAAAGCTCAGATGAATCACTGCCGCACGCTTTGCCGTCCGGCTTCCACCCATACTGGAAAGCATTGCAGTCACACAGGAACCGATATTCTGACCGAGCGTGATGTAGATTGCCGCACTCGTCGTCACGATGCCGTTAAGCGCAAGTGTCTGAAGAATACCGACTGATGCCGATGAACTCTGAAGAATCGCTGTGACAATCGCACCGACAATCATGCCGAGAATCGGATTTTTTCCGAGTACCGCGAAGGCCTGCGCAAAAATCGGCGCATCGGTGTACGGTGAGATTGATCCTGACATCAGGCTCAGACCCATGAACAGCAATCCCAGACCGATTGCAATCTCTCCTACCATATGTTTCTTCTGGGACTTGGCAAAGACCAGAAGCAGTGCTCCGATTCCGATTATACATGGCGCATAAAATCCCGGGTTGAGCACCTTCATCGTGTCCCCGAGCTGGCTCATCGAGACGATCCATGCCGTGATCGTCGTACCGATATTGGCACCCATGATGACACCGACTGCCTGCGTCAGGTTCAGCACTCCCGCACTTACGAAACCGACTACCATAACCGTCGTCGCACCACTGCTCTGGATGATCGCCGTGATCAGGGCGCCGAGCGCAATTGCCATCACACGGTTGTTTGTCAGTTTTCCAAGAAACGTACTCATCTTGCTTCCCGCCGTCTTCTGCATACCATCCGCCATGATGCTCATGCCGTACAGGAACATGCCGAGTCCGCCCAGAAAACCAAACAGGTTTGAAACATCGTTGATTGACATAGTTTCCCCTTTCTCCGCGTTTGCGTATAAGCAAACCGTGACTGTCCGTTTTTCTCTCTTTTCTCTCTTTTTCACAGCCACAACAATTTCACTATACCATAGAAACTTTGCAATTTTCAACCGGGTATTGAAAAAAGAGCAGTGTTTCCCTGTAAAATAAACAGTATTTTTACAGGAGAATTTTTCCATTCTGCACAATCCACATTTTTACAGAAAATAAAAAGGACACTCAAACAAAAAGTGTCTCAAACGTCTACTTTTCATTTGAATGTCCTTATCCATATTTTTCTGGTAATTCATGAGTCTGTGTCTAGTGCTGGATTGCAAATTCCATCGCAGAAACCCAGACTTCTTTGTTGTGTTGCCATACTGCCGGGAATTCGGAAACCGGCATCGGGCAGGTGACACTTCCAACCTCAATCGTCACACTCGGAATCGGACTGTCCTTAATCTGTACCCAATCCTTGAAACCGCCGTGACCACTTGATCCGCCCAGACGATAGCCTGTCTTGGACGCCATGAGGTCTGCCAAAGCCTTGGATGTCTCTTTGACCTTGTTCCCTGCATAATCCCAGTAAATGAGATTTCCCATGCTGTGATAGCTGATCGTCAACGCCCAGTTTCTTGACAGAGCAAGATTTGCAAGTGCCTGACTCTCCGGCTCAGACAGAGAACTCGTTCCCTTGTAAGTGCCATAAGACGGCTTCGGGGAACTGCTTACCTGATCCCAGTCAGCCGGGAAGTTCTGGTTCAAATCCGTTCCTCTCGCATCTGCCTTCCAATAAAGGAGGTAACGCTCATACGTTGAACTCGTTCTTCCGAGTTCCTTGTCATTCTCATAGCACTGGCGAATCTGCTGACGCAGAGTCTCAGAGCGAATTCCGCTCTCTCCAAACTGGCTGATGGAGATTCCGTCCGGATTAACCATCGGAACATAGTGAATGGCAACCTGATTAAAGAGCTGGGAAAGTGGCGTTCCATTGTAGCTTCCGCTATCGTAAAATGCCAGACCGTACTCCAACTGCTTCATCACAAGAAGGGGCGTCATATACTCTCTCGCATGGATGCCTGCATGAATCAGGATATGCTTCGGCGCATTCTGATTGCCGACTACAATCTCATAGAGATTTCTGCCGTCCAACGAGGTGCCGATCACATTCACTTTCATATGGCTTCCATAACGCGCTGATAACTTCTGAATATCCTGACTCATCTGGTCATAGGTATACTTCTCTGCCACTTTGACAATCGGGTCGGTCACGGTTCCCGCAAACGCACTCGTTCCGTCTGTCGTGTTCGTCGACTCTGTAACCTGGGGAATCATCCCCCCGATTCCAGACACGCCCGGTCCCACAGAGTTGGAAGTGCTCATTCCCGGTCCGATGACCGGTGAACCCGTTCCGGTGGAAAAACCGGAGGTTGTTGTTGAGCCGGACGTAACCGTTCCAGACGTGACGGTTCCGGAAGACGGAGTCGGAGTGGAGGAGGCAGTCGGAGCTGTCGGAGTCGCCTGCGTCTCAGATGTCACCGGTGCCGGTGAAGTCTGGACAGCCGCCTGCGTCGTCTCTGTGGTTGTCTCTGTGGTCGCAGTTGTCGGGGACTCCTGCTTTACTTCTGTCGTCAATTCGTTTGCCGGCACAATCACTTCTGCCTGTGCCGAAAAGGAAGTGCCGGCTACCATAACGGTAGCCAGCATTCCGGTAAGAAAGCCATTTATATTTTTTGTTCTCATAAAACTAGTTTTCACTGTCCTTCTTTGCAAGGTCACCCGGCTTCATGCTCAGGCTGATCTTGCCAGCTTTGTCTACATCAAGTACCTTAACGGTTACGGTATCGCCGATATTTACCACATCCTCAACCTTCTCAACACGGCGGTCAGACAGGCGGGAAATGTGAATCATTCCATCCTTCTTCGGCTTCAGCTCAACAAATGCGCCGAACGGCATGATGCGAACAACCTTACCCGTAATCACCTGACCCGGCTCAATATCGGTAACGATGTTGTGGATGATCTCTTTTGCACGATCAATCATTTCCTGATCGGTTCCGCAAACTGCAACGTTTCCGTCCTCAGAGATGTCGATCTTCACGCCGGTCTCCTCGATGATCTTATTGATCACGCAACCCTGCTTTCCGACAACATCACCGATCTTCTGCGGATCAATGCTGATCTGGTCGATCTTCGGAGCATACTTGCCAACGGTCTTTCTCGGCTCGGAGATTGCCTTTGCCATAACCTCATCGAGAATGTAAAGTCTTGCCTCACGGGTTCTGCGGATTGCCTCCTCGATGATCGGGCGGGTCAGACCGTGAATCTTGATATCCATCTGGATTGCGGTGATACCCTTGTGAGTTCCGCCTACCTTGAAGTCCATATCGCCAAAGAAATCCTCAAGACCCTGGATATCGGTCAGAACGATGTAATCGTCATCGGTCTCGCCGGTTACCAGACCACAGGAGATACCTGCTACCATCGTCTTGATCGGAACACCGGCTGCCATCAGAGACATCGTGGATGCACAGATACTTGCCTGAGAGGTGGAACCGTTGGACTCCATCGTCTCAGATACGGTACGGATTGCATACGGGAACTCAGCCTCGGACGGAAGTACCGGAACAAGCGCACGCTCTGCAAGAGCACCATGACCGATCTCACGACGTCCCGGTCCTCTTGACGGCTTCGTCTCGCCTACAGAGAAGGACGGGAAGTTGTAGTGGTGCATGTAACGCTTCGTGGTCTCAAGCTCATCAAGACCATCTAACTTCTGTGCCTCGGACAGCGGAGCCAGAGTACAGATATTGAGGATCTGGGTCTGTCCACGGGTGAACATTGCGGAACCGTGTACGCGCGGAAGCAGGTCAACCTCTGCTGCTAACGGACGGATCTCAGTGATTGCACGGCCATCCGGACGCTTGTGATCCTTCAGAATCATCTTGCGGACGGTCTTCTTCTGGTACTGGTAAACAGCATCTCCAAGAAGTGCAAGCCACTCCTCGTTGTCTGCAAATGCCTCCTCGAGCTTCTCGGTGATCGCACGGATATTTGCCTCACGGGTCTGCTTGTCATCGGTGAAGACAGCAACTTCCATCTCTGCCGGCGGAACGATCTCCTTGATTGCCTCAAACAGCTCCTCCGGAACAGCACAGCTCTCGTAGCTGTGCTTCGGCTTTCCGCACTCTGCAACGATCTTGTCTACGAAAGCGATGATCTCCTTATTCACGGAATCTGCCTTGTAGATTGCCTCGATCATCACGTCCTCCGGCACTTCCTTTGCGCCAGCCTCGATCATGATGACTTTCTCTCTCGTGGACGCAACGGTCAGCGCCAGATCAGAAGCAATCTTCTGTGCCTGAGTCGGGTTTACCACGAACTCGCCGTTTACGAGACCGATCTGGGTCGTTGCACACGGGCCGTCAAACGGGATATCAGAGATTGCGGTTGCGATTGCGGAACCGAGCATAGCGGTCAATTCAGGACTGCAATCCTGATCTACGGACATCACGATATTGTCAAGGGTAACATCGTTGCGGTAGTCCTTCGGGAACAGCGGACGCATCGGACGGTCGATAACGCGGGAGGTCAGGATTGCATTCTCAGATGCCTTTCCCTCTCTCTTGTTGAATCCACCCGGGATCTTTCCAACTGCATACATCTTCTCCTCGTACTCTACGCTCAGCGGGAAGAAGTCAACGCCCTCACGCGGTTTGTCAGATGCGGTTGCGGTGGAAAGTACAACAGTATCTCCGTAATGCATCAGTACTGCACCGTTTGCCTGCTTAGCAACTCTGTCCACATCTACGGTCAGCGTTCTGCCAGCAAGTTCCATACTATAACTTTTGTACATGTCTTGTTTTCCTTTCATCAAAATATAATTAAAACTCTCTTTATCAAAACTCTCTTTCTTGAAACTTTTTGGTTCAGAAAAATCCCGAAAAACAGAAAGATCTCTCCTCGAAACTACTGCTCTGCCCGCAGAATAGATGTTCCTGTGGGTACAGCAGCGGCTTCGGGGTCCTGCTCCTGTTCTTTCGTATTTTCTGTTTTTTGCTCAGATACAAATCAAGGCGGAGAAGAAACCCTCTCCGCCCCCTTTTATATCTAAAATTACTTTCTGATACCCAGCTTCTCGATCAGTGCACGATAACCCTCGAGGTCGGTCTTCTTCAGGTAGTTCAGTAAACCACGTCTCTGACCAACCATCTTCAGCAGACCACGTCTGGAATGATGATCCTTCATGTTGCTCTTTAAGTGCTCGGTCAGCTCAGCGATACGAGCGGTCAGGATTGCGATCTGAACCTCCGGTGAACCGGTATCTCCCGGCTTTCTGCCGTACTCTGCGATGATAGCTGCTTTCTTTTCCTTAGAAATCATTGTGAAATCCTCCTTAAAAATATTAAATAATCTTACCGGAAACCAGGTATGTGGCTGGAGTGGCCATACAACCGGGCCTCGGCGTTTTCATACCGGAACATCATAACATATTCCGTTTTTGCTGTCAATCGCTTCTTCCATATTTCTTCCTTGCCTGTTTTTTCTTTTATATCAATCACAAGATATGCATCCCAACTTTTTTCTTTTCGTTTTTCCATGAATTCCTCTATGCAGCCCATGTTCTTTAGACCCATCCCGTATCTGCAACGATGACTCGCAGCTCTTCCCCTCTGTCCATCAATTTTCGTTAATACTTTTTTGTCATTATACTTTATACTCCTCAGAGGAAACCCAAATCAACCAAAATAACGCATATCAAAATAAATACGAAAAACAAAAAGGAATCCCGGAAAAACTATTGACAGCAGTTCCTTTTCTTTCGTATCTTATAATTAACACAATTAACATGAGCATTTTATTAACATCATTAACAAAAGCATCGTGAAAATAAAAGGCAAGAAAAAGACCGCAGAAAACGATAAAACTTCTAAGATAACAAAGAAAATTTTTATACAAAGGAGAATCCCTGATGGTGTATATTATTTTGTATATCCTTTTAGCCGTGTTATGTGCCTGGAATATTCATTTTGTGACCGCTGACATGGATGTAAAAATTGTCATGAATCGAATCAACAAGTTAAGATTTATTTTTGCCATCCTGATTATATTTACTCACTGCACCCTTCCCTACAAATATTTGCCACATATTCTCTTTCCGCTAAGAAAAATATCTACTTTTGGCGTCGGATACTTTTTTATTTTATCTGGTTATGGATTGGCTTATTCTGTCGCGAACAAGCCAAATTATCTGGATCATTTCGGGAAGAAAATCGGGAACCTGCTGTGGATCACCATATTTTCAAGTGTGGCAAGTACCCTCATTAAAAATCTTGTGCTTGGATGGAATGAGCCACTCACTCTGATCAACTGGTACATGCCCGCAATCATCGCACTGTATCTCATTTTTTATGTGGTATTTCGTGTATTTTCCCAGTCAAAAAACCTGCGAAACTTCTGTCTTACCTGCGCTGTGTTTGCCGGCATTTTGATTGTGCTCTACTTCGATAATTTTACCGGAAACAATTACAGAAACTATTACATCAGTGAATTGGCATTTCCATTTGGAGTATTGATTTATGAATATGCAGATTCGATTTCCAGATTTTTAAAAAAGAAATATGCCATTTTCCTTGTCATCATGGCAGAAATTATTTTCGGAGGAATTGCATTCAGTGTTCCGGAACGAGGATTGCTTGATTTGATTTTTCATAATCTCATGCTTGTTCCAGTTGGATTTGTGCTGATTTTGTTGATGAATAAAATAGAGATAAACAATCTCATTTTAAAAACTATGAATCGATATACGATGTTTATCTACTTATTCCAGTTCCCAGTGCTCATGATTTTGAAAAATTATTATCAGACAAAGGAACGACCTTTTGATGTATTTTTCTTTTTGGCATGCTTAGGTTTCACCTGCATTCTTGCTGTTATCATTCAAATTATCTATGATCGCGTCGGAATGATGGTAAATAAGTGTTTTCACTCTAACGATTGACATCGTGCCCAATTAACATGAAGCCAAAATTCAAGCGCCAGCGATGAAAACTAACTCATTTTTTCTTCGCTGACGCTTCTTTGCCTAATCCACCAACTTCATCTACCTATTTCATTTACTCACTCTATGGCTGTACCTGCTTACTTCACTTCGTTTTCTTCCTGTGACTCCTGCATCAGAATACGGATATGCTCATGCATCTCTTTTTTGTCACGGGGTTTCCATACCTGGGGCTTGGGAGGCTTTTTTCGTTCCACAGAATACGCCAAAGGAATCAGTCGCAATGCCATTGTGCTCCAGAAAGAGAACGATGTATTGTCTGTAAGATAGGTCATCGTCATGTAGCTGAGATTACATAAGTATAAAAGTGTCGTATCGTCGTCCGCATACTTCGTCCAAAAAATCGGAAGAAAAATATACTGAATCCCAGACCAGAAAATGAATCCCGGAAATCCCATCTCCACAAATACTTTCAAAATATCATTGTGGAACGGATATGGATGATTGATCAAGCCTGTACTGTACCAGATACCGACAATGGAATCTACGTATTCAAAGCCTTTTCCAAAATAATCCACTGAAAACTCATAATAATCATTTGCCAGGCTCCAGAGGTAGTCACGTCCCATCATATCAATGCCAATAACGTCCAATACCTGAGAAACGACTCCTGTCCGAACTCCGTAAAGATACAAGAAAAAGAACCCCACCCATGCGATTCCCCAGAGAACAAAGATGAGTTTTTTCTTTTTAAATAAACGAACAATGTAGGCTACAAGGATAAATAATACAACAGCCGGAATCGCAATACGCTTCATGCCAACAAAAAAGAAAAAGGTGCATACCAGTATAAAAAAGATACGCTGACGTTTCTCTTTCCGCGTCTCACGAGGGGCAAAAGCTACATAGTAGAGCACCAACTGACCAAAGACAAACGTGATATCATGTATTTCCAGATTGCGCGCATAACCTTCTGCTTCACCGAAGGTCACAAGGCAGGTAATCAGCGACTGGATACTTGGTCCCAAACCAAAATTCGGTATCTCCAAAACCATAATTCCTGCATTCGCCATACACATTGCGATCGTAAATAAATCAACTGTCCTGGAACCAAACAGATAAACACCACAGACCGCCGTCAGAATAGAAATACTCTGAAAAACCAGTTTAGAACAGGCATTGACCATCGTAGAGATATTATTCAGATTCATCATCCAAATAACCATGGACCAGAGAAGCAGGGCCACAATCAATGACATACAGGCAAGAGCTGACCAGATTATTTTTTTCAATTTCTCAATATCCGGATAAATAAACCCATAGCCCACGGTCATAGCGATCACACCCACTGTAAATATCTTGGGCAAGCCACCAAGCATGTTGTTTAAGGTCTTCCACTCACCCAGACCTGCAAACGTCAGCAGACCCACAAAACAGATACAGAGTAATTTCTGCCAGAACGGACTGTCTTTATAAAAGGTGGAAGAAGGACGTTTTTGAGAATAATCTCTTTTTACAATAATTTCGGATAAGGTTCGCACCTGTCGTTTCTCCTCTTGCTTATCCTTAGAAAACGGACATTGCTATAAATAAATATCTTCTGTATTCAGCAATCGTTTGTAAACGATAAGCACTGTAAAAAATGCCTGACTCAAGCAACATATTTCATTTCAAGTTTAAAGCAAATGGGGCTGTCGCATTAGCAAATTGTTGCCGAGCGATAGCCCCATTTTCTGTATTTCAAATTCCAGCTGTTTTACAGTTGTCGTGCCTCGCACTCTTTGATTTTATCGTACTCTCACTTTAGCACGCCTTGATACAGCTTAGTAGATCTTAGTACAGCTTTGCACCTGCCGGGATGTGGTTGTCTACCATCAGCAGGTTCAGCTTTTCCTCACCGTTCTCCTCGCATACTGCGCTGAGTAACATACCACAGGACTCGATGCCCATCATTGCACGCGGAGGCAGATTGGTGATTGCCACGAGGGTCTTGCCAACCAGCTCTTCCGGCTCATAGTAAGCATGGATTCCGCTGAGGATTGTGCGATCCTTGCCGGTTCCGTCATCGAGGGTGAACTGAAGCAGTTTCTTGGACTTCTTCACAGCCTCACATGCCTTTACCTTTACCGCACGGAAATCAGACTTGCTGAACGTCTCGAAATCTACCTGCTCCTCGAACAGCGGTTCAATCTTTACGTTGGAGAAATCGATCTTCTCATTCGGGGTAAAGAAACCATTATTGTCGCCAGCAGTTGCCGTCTCGCTAGCCTTGTCTGCGGACTTCTTGCCTGCATCTAATGACTTCATTGTCGGGAAGAGCAGAACGTCACGGATTGCCGGGCTGTTGGTGAACAGCATAACGAGACGGTCGATTCCGTATCCGATACCACCTGTCGGAGGCATACCGATCTCAAGTGCATTCAGGAAGTCCTCATCGGTCGTATTTGCTTCCTCATCACCAGCTGCAAGTGCAGCCTCCTGTGCCTTGAAACGCTCTCTCTGGTCGATCGGATCGTTCAGCTCGGAGTATGCGTTACACATCTCTCTTCCGTAAATGAACAGCTCGAAACGCTCTACCTGCTCCGGATGATCCGGCTTCTTCTTGGTCAGCGGAGAGATCTCGATCGGATGATCCATGATGAAGGTCGGCTGAATCAGATGCTCCTCAACAAACTCCTCGAAGAAGAGATTGATGATGTCACCGCGAACGTGACGCTCCTCATAGTGAATGTCCTTCTCGTCTGCGAGCTTCTTTGCTTCCTCAGTCGTCTTGATCTCGTTGAAATCAATTCCGGTGTACTTCTTGATTGCATCGATCATCGTCAGGCGCTCAAACGGCTTTCCAAGATCAATCTCAACCTCTGCATACGGGATCTTCGTGGTACCGCACACCTCGTTTGCGATATGGCGGAACATGTTCTCGGTCAGATCCATCATGCCATAGTAATCGGTGTATGCCTGATACAGCTCCATCAGGGTGAACTCCGGATTGTGACGGGTATCAAGACCCTCGTTACGGAATACACGACCGATCTCGTAAACCTTCTCCATACCGCCGACGATCAGACGCTTTAAGTACAGCTCAAGAGAAATACGGAGCTTTACATCCTCATCCAGTGCGTTGTAATGGGTCTCAAACGGTCTTGCAGCTGCACCACCTGCATTTGCAACGAGCATCGGGGTCTCAACCTCTAAGAAGCCCTGATTGTCAAGATAGCGACGGATACAGCTGATGATACGGGAACGCATCACAAAGGTCTTGCGCACATCCTCGTTCATGATCAGGTCTACATAGCGCTGACGATAACGAGTATCAGTGTTGGTCAGACCGTGATACTTCTCCGGCAGAATCTGTAAGCTCTTGGACAGCAGGGTTACAGAATGTGCATGAATGGAAATCTCACCCATCTTTGTAGTGAATACAAGACCACGGATTCCGACGATATCACCGATATCCATTCGCTTGAAATCTTTGTATGCATCCTCGCCAAGGTCATCACGGGAAACATAACACTGAATGTTGCCCTTGAGGTCCTGAACGTTACAGAAGGAGGCTTTACCCATCACACGCTTGGACATTACACGTCCTGCGATGGATACCTCTTTACCTTCCCACTCGCTGTAATTTTCCTTTACATCCGTGCTGTGTACGGTCACATCATACTTTGTGATCTTAAACGGGTCCTTGTCTGCTGCCTGAAGTTCTGCCAGCTTTTCACGGCGAACCTTCAGGAGCTGATGAACATCCGGCTCCTGTGCCTGCTTTGCGTTCTGATTCTGCTCTGCCATCTCTATCTCCTTTGCCTGTCACTTTCCGTCGTGCGGTCTGCACTTCGCACCTTGCGAAGACGACTGCACACTCATGACTTTTGTACCTTCACTAAAACCTACAACTACAAAAATTTACAATCACAAAAACTCATAATTGTTTCATCTATAACTGCTTCACCCATGCATAAATGAAAATCATCTTTCATTTATGCATAGCTTATCAAACAACAAGACTGCAATACTACGATACTCTCTGGATCTCCAGTACCTTGTACTGAATGATTCCTGCCTGAGTCTCAACGTCAACAACATCGCCAACGCGCTTTCCAAGCAGTGCTCTTCCCACCGGAGACTCGTTGGAAATCTTGTTCTGAAGGCTGTTTGCCTCGGTAGAACCAACGATCTTGAACTCCATCTCCTCATCAAAATCAACATCGTATACCTTTACTTTACAGCCGATGCTGATCTTGTCTAAATCCACCTCATCCTCATCTACAACCTCTGCGTTCTTCAGAAGTTTCTCAAGTTCCTCAATTCGCAGTTCGATGTCTCTCTGCTCATCTTTTGCAGCATCATACTCAGCGTTCTCAGACAAATCGCCCTGCTCTCTTGCTTCCTTAATCTTCTGTGCAACTTCACGACGACGATTCACCTTCAGATCCTGAAGCTCATCCTCATACTGTTTCAGTCCCGCATAAGTGATAATATGTTTCTTGTCTGCCATAACTGTTTCCTTCCTTACAACATCATACTTTAAATACTTTCATAGCGCTTTTCATGCCCTTAAAAGCATTGCAAAAACGCCACTTAAAAATACTACTTAAAAGCTACTAAAAAACTACTTAAATCACGTCTCTGGTTCTTCGCTGATTCTTTGTTGTTTCCCCACCTGATGTCATCTTATCTCCGAAGACTTCGGACAAAGCCGATCCCTCCGGCTTCTTCCTCTCTGATCTAAACCTGATTTAGCTCATTGCATGCAGAAGACGCGTCATCGGCGCGTCTCCTCACATACTCAAGTATCACAGTATTATATCCCAAAGGGTGCGGGTTGTCAAGAACCCAGACCATTCGTATTTAACAGGTTTTCAAGCTGTTCAAGCGTCTCTAACTCATTGCTTGCTCGTCGCATCGAAGCAGAATGTGGAAGACCTGCGGTGTACCATGCCACATGCTTTCGCATTTCTTTCATACCAATGTACTCGCCCTTCATTTTCACCTGCATCCGGGCATGACGCAGAATCATTTCTCCAATCTCAGCTCCGGTCGGCTCCGCGAGAAGTTCTCCAGTCTCAAGATAGTGCGCGGTGCGCTTGAAAATCCAAGGGTTTCCTCTCGCCCCTCTTCCGATCATCAGCCCATCACATCCAGTCTCCTCGAGACACCGCTTTGCGTCCTGCGGAGTAAAAATATCTCCATTTCCGATCACCGGAATGCTCACCGCCTCCTTAACCTGGCGAATGATGTCCCAGTCTGCGGTGCCGGAATAGTACTGTTCTCTCGTTCTTCCATGAACTGCCACCGCCGACACGCCACAGCTCTCCGCAATCTTTGCGATCTCGACTGCATTGACATGCTCATCATCAAATCCCTTGCGGAATTTTACCGTGACCGGTTTCTTCACGCTCCTTACCATCGTGGAGAGAATCTCCTCCACGAGCTTCGGATTCTTCATCAATGCAGAACCCTCTCCATTTCCCGCAACCTTCGGAACCGGGCATCCCATGTTTAAATCAATCAGATCATAGGGACCATCCTCAATCTGATGTGCCATTGCACCGAGAATCTGCGGATCGGAGCCAAAGAGCTGAACTGCGATCGGACGCTCCGACGGGTCAACCTCGAGAAGTTCTTTTGTATTCTTGTTCTTGTAAAGGATCGCTTTCGCGCTGACCATCTCCGTGTAGAGAAGACCACAGCCTTCCTCACGGCAGAGCACACGAAACGGAAGATCCGTCACACCGGCCATCGGAGCAAGGATCAGGTTATTTTCCAGTTTTACATTTCCAATCTGCAATCTCATTCGCCCTGATCCCCATCCTCATCTTCGTCCTCAATATCCTCATTGAGATAAAAGACCTTATAGTAAGTCTCCAGCGCCTTCAGAAGCTCCTGTCCTTCCTCCCGGTACTGCTTGATCTTCAAATCTGCTCCGATCTCATCGTAATAACCGTCATACTCCGATGTCGTATAGCAGAATTCCAGAGTTCCATCCTCCTCAAATTCCAGAGTCAGAATTCCTCCGCACTCCTCCGTGAACCACACGCACATCACATGAAGCTGACGCTGAATTGATTCCGGCAGATTGGAAAATTCTTCATTAAAATAATACTTCTTTTCGTATCCATTAGAACCACAAAGTACAATTCGTCCGTCGTGTCCTCTCATCTTCACCTTTCCCTTCTATCATTGCGATAGTCAATAACCGTGCCTGTCTTATTTGTCTTATCTGTTTTATTTGTCTTACGTATCTTATTTGTCCATAATTTCACAAATTCACAAAGAACGCCCGGCGAAATTGCTTCCGCCGGGCAGTTTTATCGTCACGCCTGTTTTTTATCTGAGAAGTTTTACTTCACCAACATTCTTGCAATCTCATACTGCTCTTCCGGAATGTCCTTTGTCATCTGGAGTGCTTCCTGAATATCATAGTCCACAAACTCACCATGCTTGTAAGCAACCAGACGATTGCTCTTTCCATCGCACAGAAGCTCTGCTGCTCTTGCTCCCATGATGGACGCATAGACACGATCCTTGCAGGTCGGAGTACCACCACGCTGCATGTGACCGAGGATGGTTGCTCTCGTCTCAATGCCGGTTGCTGCCTCGATTCTTCTTGCCATAGAAGTAGAATGTCCGATTCCCTCTGCGTTGATGATGATGTTATGGCGCTTACCGCGTTTTCTGTTCTCGATGATTCGATTGATCAGTGCCTGCTCATTTCCATCGTAACGCTCCGGAAGCAGAATGTCCTCTGCGCCATTTGCAATGCCACACCACAGAGCGATGTATCCGGCATTTCTACCCATTACCTCGATGATACTGCAACGCTCATGAGAGGTAGAAGTATCACGAACCTTATCGATTGCCTCCATTGCGGTGTTTACTGCGGTATCAAATCCAACCGTGTAATCCGTGCAGGCGATATCCAGATCGATCGTTCCCGGAACACCGATTGTATTAACTCCGAGAGCTGCCAGCTTTCCGGCACCGCGGAAAGAACCGTCTCCGCCGATTACAACGATACCGTCGATTCCATGCTTGCGACAGATGTCTGCACCTGCCTGCTGTCCTTCCGGTGTGGTAAATTCCATACATCTTGCTGTGTACAAGATCGTACCACCACGGTAAATAATATTTGACACGCTGGTGCTGTCCATGTCGATGATCTCTTCCTGAAGAAGTCCTGCGTATCCACGCATGATTCCCTTAACCTTCAGTCCTTTATTCAGAGCGGTCCGGACAACTGCACGAATTGCAGCATTCATTCCCGGTGCATCTCCACCGCTCGTTAAAACACCAATCGTCTTTACTTGCTTTGCCATAGTAGTCTCCTCCTGTCAACAGCGTATATATAGTGTAGGCTGTGCCCTTTCTTCGACTGTCACGCTTCTCCTCACAGACCCCCTGTGAACGCAACGCATCATTTACACCCTCAGCTCCGAGCTGCCCTCTCAGTGCACGCGCACTGCTCACTGCCTAGTGTAAATCATTTTTTTCATCTTTTCAATCCCTTTTCTACAAGTCTGATATTTTTTTCACCAAGTTCTTTATTCAATGTGTCCAGAAGTGCTTTATTTGTGCATATTTTCCAAGTAGGCGGGAGCACTTTCTTCGCGCGCTCCTTCTCCAGATAAATAATGACGGTATCCGAGGCATTTGCAGTCTGTCCAGTGCGAAGAATGTCCAAAATCCTCTGATGTTTTTCATCATATTCCGCCTTGTCCGCGAATTTTAACCAAAGCTCACGCGGAACCGATTCAAACGGAATTACCTGCTCACAGATTAGTTTTCCGACCGGATCATCCCCGATCGAAGTACGTCCCTGAACAAAGACCTTCGCGTCCTCGTTGAGCAGTGCTCTCTTACTCTCATAATCTCTCGGGAAGACAAGAACTTCGACCGATCCAACCATGTCCTCAACGGTCAGAAATGCCATCTGCTGTCCGGTCTTTGTGATCTTGACGGTCTTTGCCGTGATCATTCCGCCGATCGTCACCCGGCTGTTGTCTGCGACCTTTGCATGCCCCGTCTCCTCATCGACTGCAAAGTCAATCGTCTGCGCCGTCACGCTGTTTTTCCAGAGATCTAAGTACTCCTCAAGCGGATGACCGCTGACGTAAACACCGAGGATCTCCTTCTCAAATGCGAGCAGTTCCTCCTTCGGATATTCCGGCACATTCGGCATTGTGATCTGGTATTGTTTTTTCTCCGACTCCTTCGCAAAATCAAAGAGACTCATCTGACCCTCAAATACATTTTTGCGGTCTTTCGTCTTCTGATCAAGCAGTTCCGGAGCCACCTCAATCTTCTGTCTGCGATTGCCCGGAAGAGAATCAAATGCTCCCGATTTGATGAAGCTCTCAAGCGTTCGCTTATTGACCTCGCGACCTCCCATCCGATCCACAAAATCATCGAGAGAGGTGTACAGACCATTTGCTTCCCGATCCGCAATGATTGCGTCCACAACACTTCGTCCGACACTCTTGATTGCGGACAGTCCATAACGGATTGCCCCGTTCGACACGGAAAATCCGCTCTCTCCCTCATTGATGTCAGGAGGCAAAATTGCGATTCCCATCTGCCGACATGTCAGAATATATTCGGATACCTTCGAGATATTGTCCATGACCGACGTCATAAGCGCCGCCATAAACTCTCTCGGGTAATAGTATTTCAAATATGCGGTCTGGTATGCAACCACCGCGTAGCAGACTGCATGCGACTTATTAAACGCATACTTCGCGAAATCAATCATCTCATCGTAGATGTGATTTGCGACGCTCTCGCTGATCCCGTTTGCGATACAGCCCTTTACGCCTTCTGCCTCATTTCCGTAGACGAAATTCTGGCGTTCTTTCTCCATGACTGCTGTCTTCTTCTTCGACATTGCACGGCGCACAAGATCGCTTCGTCCCATCGTGTATCCGGCGAGGTCACGAACGATCTGCATAACCTGCTCCTGGTAGACGATACATCCGTAGGTTGGGCTTAAAATATGCTGAAGCTGCGAGCAGTCGTAGGTGATGGAATCCTTGTCATTCTTTCCCTTCAAATACTTGGGAATGAAATCCATCGGACCCGGACGGTACAGCGAGATTCCGGCGACGACGTCCTCGAGATTCTCCGGTTTCAGCTCCTTCATGAAGCTCTTCATTCCGGAACTCTCGAGCTGGAACACGCCCTCACATTTTCCGGTTCCGATCGAAGCAAGAACTTCCTTATCGTTATAGCCGATCTTCTCCATATCGAGATGGGTTCCATATCCCTTCTCAATCAGCTGAACCGCATTCTGGATAACCGTCAGCGTCCGAAGACCGAGGAAGTCCATTTTCAGAAGTCCCAACTCTTCGAGCGTCGTCATCGTAAACTGCGTGACGATCGTTCCATCGGAAGCTCTCGAGAGCGGAACAAATTCATCCATCGCCTTCTGACCGATCACAACGCCCGCTGCATGCATCGACGTGTGACGCGGAAGTCCCTCCAGACGCTTCGCCATGTCAATCAGATTCTTAACCTCCGGATCATTCTGGTACGCCTCGCGCAGATCCGGACTCTGTTTGAGTGCCTTGTCGAGTGTCATGCCGAGATCTCCCGGGATCATTTTCGCGATTGCATCACACCGCGCATACGGCAGATCAAGCACTCGCCCGACGTCCCTCACGACACCCTTTGCGGCGAGTGTACCGAAGGTGACGATCTGAACGACCTGATCCTTTCCGTATTTCTCGACAACGTAGTCGATAACCTCTCCTCTTCGCTCAAAGCAGAAATCCACATCGATATCCGGCATCGAAACTCGCTCCGGATTCAGGAACCGCTCAAAGAGCAGGTCATAGCGGATCGGATCGATGTTTGTGATCTCCAGACAGTAGGCAACGATACTTCCCGCTGCCGATCCTCGTCCCGGTCCGACCATGATGTCGTTCGACCGCGCAAAATGAATGAAATCCCAAACGATCAAAAAGTAATCGACATAACCCATGTTGTGAATGACACCGAGTTCATACTCAAGTCGTTTCGCCAGTGTCCCGTCGTCATTCGGGTATCGCTTTTTCATGCCATCCTGACACAGCTTGTTGAGGTAAGTCCACGAATCATATCCTTCCGGAACCTCAAATTTCGGGAGCTTCGTCACACCGAACTCAATCTCCACATTACAACGCTCTGCGATCTTGTGTGTGTTGTCGATCGCCTCCTGCGCATATGGAAAGAGCGCCCTCATCTCTTCCTCGGATTTGACGTAGTACTGACCGCCCTCGTAGCGCATTCGGTTTTCATCCGTGACCTTTTTTCCGGTCTGGATGCAGAGCAAAATATCATGCGCCTTTGCATCGTCCGCCAGAATGTAGTGAATATCGTTCGTTGCGACGAGGTCGATGCCAAGCTCCCTGCTCAATCTCAAGAGTCCCTGATTGACGGTTCTCTGCTCCGGAATTCCGTGATCCTGAAGCTCCAGAAAGAAATTCCCTTTTCCGAAAATCTTCTCATATCTCTGTGCCGACAGCGTTGCCTCCTCGTACATTCCGCGTGCAAGATTCTTCTGAACCTCACCTGCAAGACAGGCGGACAATGCAATGATTCCTTCATGATACTTCTCAAGTACCTCGTAGTCCACGCGGGGCTTGTAGTAAAATCCATCTACAAATCCCCTCGACACAATTTTCATCAGGTTATGATAACCCTGATCATTCTCCGCGAGAAGAACCAGATGATAATAACGGTCCTCCCCACTGCCCTTCTCCCTCTCAAAACGAGATCCGGGCGTCACATAAATCTCACAGCCGATGATCGGCTTGATTCCCACTTCTCTTGCCGCACGGTAAAAATCAATCACGCCGTACATCACACCGTGATCCGTGATCGCCATGCTGTCCATCCCGAGTTCCTTTGCCCTCGCGACAAGCTCCTTGATCTTACAGGAACCATCGAGAAGACTGTACTCCGTATGGACATGAAGATGCGTAAATGCCACTCCTCTTCCTCACTTTCTCTCTTTCTGAAATTTTGTTTTTGTATCCTGTTTTTTTCTGCCTCATTGGCAAAAAGAGCCTCGACACAATGCCGAGGCTCCCTGTTTCTTTTTCAATTTTCCTGTAAACTCAGGCGCAGAATTTCTATATTGTTCTACTTATTTCGCATCCGTCAGATACTTCTCAATACTGTCCATTGCCTCAGCTTCATCCGCACCATCTGTAATAACAGTCAGTGCCTCTCCCGCATCCATACCAAGGGTCATCATTCCCATGATGCTCTTTGCATTCACCCGAGCAGTACCCTTTTCTACATAGATGACACTCTCATACTGGCTTGCAATCTGAACCAGCATTGCCACAGGTCTTGCTTCCAGACCATTCTCAAGTCTGATGGTGATTGTCTTCTTTAACATAATAATCCTCCTCATGATATGGGCGCGACTTTACGCCCCTGTAACCGAATTTCGCTGTCGAAGATCTTCTGCCATCTCTCCAAGTTTCCGAAGACGATGATTGACCCCCGACTTGCCAACCGGCGGATCCAGTACCTCCCCCAGTTCCTTCAGCGTCGCCTCCGGTCTTGCCAGACGCAGATCAGCGATTTCTCTAAGTGTATCCGGAAGTTTCTCAAATCCCATGTGATCGCGGATATAAGAAATATCTTCTATCTGCTTTACCGCAGCAGATACAGTCTTATGAATATTGGCAGTCTCACAGTTAACTTTCCGGTTCACGCTTCCGCGCATCTCTTTTAAAATCCGGATATTCTCCAGTTCCATCAACGCAACCGGAGCCTCCATCACGTTCAGAATATCCACAATCTGACTGCCTTCTTTCAGGTAGACCACATTATACTTTTTTCTCTGTATAATCTTGGCTTCCAACCCGAAAAACAGCATCAGTTCCTGCAACTGCACTGCCTTCGCAGGAGCGGTACAGGCAATCTCAAAATGGTAAAACTTTTCGGGATCACTGATCGACCCCGCTGCCAGAAACGCACCGCGAATGAACGCACGTTTACAGCAACTTTTTCTGATCACCACATTCTGAGCCAACGATAGATTCTCCTCGATCTCTCCGTACAGATCAATCAGCTTTGCCGCCTGCAAAACACGGATCGCATCCTCATGCTTTCGGATGCAAACCGAATAAATGCGACTACTGCGATTTTCCATTCCCTGGCGCACGGAGACATCAGTCTTTATATTAAATGTTTTTTTCAATAATGTAAAGTACTTTCTTGCAACTGCCATATTTTCTGTATGAATTTTAATACAATAGGAATCTCTCTCCGAGATCTGCACCCGCCCACACAGACTGATGATCGCAGTGATCTCCGCAATCTGGCAGTGTCTTGCGGAAGACATCTGGTGAGAAAGTTCCTCTTTTACCATAGAAGAAAATGACATCGTTCTCTTCATCCCTTCCCGGCAAGTCACACTTTCCCGCCGTCCTGCGAAGGCAGACTGCGACTCTTGTCCTTGCCGATATCACGGTGCTCAATCTTCAGCCCGTACTCCTCAAATCCGCTCAAATGCTGATAGAGCGCACTCGCAATCGTCACAGAGCGATGTTTTCCACCGGTACATCCAACTGCAATGACCAGCTGATTCTTTCCCTCTTTCACATAATTTGGAATCAGGAAATCCAGCAGATCGTAAAGTTTTCCGAGAAAGATCTCCGCAGTTCCGCCACGGCGCACATACGCCTGCACTTCTGCTTCCTCTCCGGTGTGACTGCGCAGAGACTCCACATAGTAAGGATTCGGCAGAAAACGCACATCGAAGACCAGATCGGCATCCGCCGGAATTCCATATTTGAACCCGAACGACAACACTGTGATAAACAGGTTCTGGTACTTCTGATTCCCCACAAAAATCTTCTCAAGCTCCTGCTTGAGTTCGCGCGTCAGCAGTTGACTTGTGTCAATGATGAAATCCGCACTCTCTTTTAAAAAGTGCAGTTGCGCTCTCTCAAGATGAATTCCGCTGTCCACGCGTCCCTTTCCCGCAAGTGGGTGAGCGCGTCTCGTCTCCTTGTAACGCTTGACCAGTGTCTCATCCTTTGCATCCAGAAACAGGATCTCGCACGGAATCTTATTCTGCTTCCATCCTTCCAAAATCTTCTGGAGCTGTGGAAGCGTCTCCCCGCCACTTCGGATGTCGATTCCGAGTGCCACACGCTCATGGGCGGTCGGTTTCTGAAGCGCCAGATCGACAAATGGCTCCATTAGCGGAACCGGAAGATTGTCCACACAATAAAATCCGATGTCTTCCAGCATTTTCAGGGCAATCGTCTTGCCCGCCCCGGACATTCCCGTCACAATCACCAGTCTCACGATCTTTTCCTCCGAAATTTCCACTTCTTATGTTAGTTTCTTATTGATCTATTTTACCGAAAATTCTCCGAGCAGTTTCACCTCAAGTTCCAGCTCCACTCCCGAATTCTCCTTCACTCTCTCCTGAACCTGACGGCAGAGACTCAAAATATCTGCGGAGGATGCCTCTCCCCGATTGATCACAAATCCACAGTGTTTCTCCGAAACCTGTGCATCCCCGACGCGAAATCCGCGCAGTCCTGCGACCTCAATCAGACGTCCCGCAAAATCTCCCTGCGGACGCTTAAACGTACTTCCCGCACTCGGATACTCAAGTGGCTGTTTCTCTCTTCTCTTTCCAGCAAGTTCGTCCATCTGCTCGCGAATCTTCTCCGGATCTCCATGCTCAAGCACAAACTCAGCGCCAAGAACCACATATCCCTTTTTCAAAACACAGCTCGTTCGGTAGCCAAGTTCAAGATCCTCTGATACAATCGTCACAACCTCGCCTTCCGGTGTCAGAACCGTCGCAGATGCCATCACATCTTTCATCTCAGAGCCGTAAGCTCCCGCATTCATGACGACAGCTCCGCCGACGCTTCCCGGAATACCAGCGGCAAACTCAAACCCGGTAAGTTCTGCGGTGAGCGCATTTCTTGCAACGGATGCAAGCAGGGCGCCCGCTCCCGCAAAAATCCGATTGTCCTCCACTCGGATCTCTCCAAATGCCTTTCCGATTGAGATCACTGCACCGTGGTATCCCAAATCTCCGACAAGAAGATTACTGCCGTTTCCGACAATCGCATAAGACTCTCCTGCCTCTCGGCAGACACGGATCACACCTGCAAGCTGATCGGCAGACTGCGGTTCCGCAAAATAATCCGCCGGTCCGCCCGCACGAAATGTCGTGTGACGGCTCATCGGCTCGTTCTCACGCAGTCCTCCCTCCGGCAGAACCTGCATTAATTTTTCTCTCAGACTCGTTGTCTGCTCTCTCTTCTCCACATTCTGCACTGTCCTCTGCTCTGTCATTTTTCCTGCTCCATCTTACTTAATTTCTTTCTAAGTTATTTCTCTCTTATTTTTTGTTCTCTCTGGGAACTACCCCGGCTTAAATCTATTTATGGTCCTGCATTGCACGTCCCAGATTTGCCTGTACGCGGTTGTACAGCTCCTGAGCCGCATTGTAACCCATCTTCTTCTGACGGTAGTTGACTGCGGCAGACTCAACGATGATTGCGAGGTTTCTACCCGGACGAATCGGGATGTTGTGGCAGACAACCTTGTTGCCTAAGAACTCAGTGTACTGATCCTCCAGACCAAGACGATCGTACTCCTTATCCTTATCCCAGTCCTCGAGCTTGATCACCATATCAATGTTCTGGGTATCCTTTACGCTCTCAACACCGAACAGTGCCTTGACATCGATGATTCCGATACCGCGCAGTTCGATGAAATGCTTTGTAATATCCGGTGCACTTCCGACTAATGTCTCATCGCTGACCTTACGGATCTCAACAACATCGTCGGTTACGAGACGATGCCCTCTCTTGATCAGCTCCAGAGCCGCCTCACTCTTACCGATTCCGCTCTCACCCATAATCAGAACACCCTCACCGAATACATCGACGAGAACGCCGTGGATGCTGATGCACGGAGCCAGTTTTACCTTGAGCCAGCGAATGACCTCTGCCATCAGATCGGAAGTCGTCTTGTCGGACACGAGAAGCGGAACCTGATAGCGACGGCAGAGTTCCTGCATATCCTCATCCGGCATCTGTCCGCGGCTGTATACAATACACGGAATCTCGCTCGTCAGAAGACGCTCATACATCTGCACCTTCACCTCGCGGGAGAGTGTCTTGATGTAAGCCTGCTCGACATATCCGATGATCTGCACGCGTTCACGGTCAAAATGATCGAAAAATCCAGTCAACTGAAGAGCCGGACGATTGACTTCCGGGTGGGACAGAACTTCCTTGTCTGTGTCGATCTCCGGAATCACATTTTTCATATTCATCTTCTTAATTAATTCTGTAATCGTAACACCGTACATACCTGTTCTCCTTTTCTGATCCTCTTTTTATTTTTTTATCACATAATAAACTGCATGATCGTTTTTTGCTTCACTGTATCATACGGAATTTTCAGTTCAGAAAATTCCTGCCCATATACAAGAACCTGCGTTCATCCTATCATATCTGTGCGGGATTGTCATCCTTGTTTTTCCGGAAAAAGCGGTATACATTTTCTGCCGAAGTCCGATTCATCCCAGGCACTTCCATCAGTTCCTCGACCGATGCCGATTTCACTGCGTCAAGCGATTTCAAATGCTTCATCAGCGCCTTTCTCCTCGTGTCCCCGATTCCCGGAATCTCATCAAGAATCGAGCGCACCTGCCCCTTCGAGCGCAGGCTCCTGTGATACTCAATCGCAAATCGGTGCGCCTCGTCCTGAATCCTTGTGATCAGCCGAAATCCCTCTGAACGGCGATCAATCGGAATCTCCACATTCTGATAATAAAGTCCGCGCGTCCGGTGGTTATCGTCCTTGACCATTCCACAGACCGGAATCGAGAGTCCAAGCTCACTCAGCACTTCGAGCGCAATGTTGACCTGACCGCGCCCGCCATCCATCATCAAAAGATCCGGGAATCGCGTAAAACTTCCGAGCGCTGTGCCGAGATTTTCTTCCTCAAGACGTTTTGCCTCCTCAAGTCCATGCGTAAATCTTCGCGTCAGCACTTCTCTCATCGATGCATAGTCATCCGGTCCGGTTACCGTCCGAATCCGGAATTTGCGGTAATCACTCCGCTTCGGTTTTCCGTCCTCATAGACGACCATCGATCCGACTGACTCGTAGCCGGAGATATTGGAAATATCAAATGCCTCGATTCTTCGCACTCCCGAAAGACCGATCCAGCCTGCAACCTCCTGCATCGCCCCGCTCGTGCGCGCCTCCTCTCGCTTGTTTCGCTCATTATCCTGAATCAACACCATCTTTGCGTTCTTTCTCGCAAGCTCCACAAGACGTTCCTTCTCGCCCTTTTTCGGAACGAGAATGTGAACACGCTGACCCCGGCGCGTGGAAAGCCATTTCTCGATCACATCCTGATCCTCAAGCTCTTCCTGAATCCAGAGTTCCTTCGGGACAAACGGAGTGCCCGAATAATACTGCTTCACAAACCCGGTCAGAATCTGAGCGTGCGTGTCTGCGCTTCCGACCGATACTCCGAAATGCTCCCGCCCGATCATCTTGCCCTCACGGACAAAGAAGACCTGAACGACTGCATCCTCACCGTCGCTCGCCATTGCAATGATGTCGCGATCCTCAGCCGCCTCGCTCGTGATCTTCTGTTTCTGTGCAATCTGCTTCACACTTGCAAGAAGATCCCGGTACTCCATCGCCTTCTCGAATTCCATGACAGCGGACGCTTCTTGCATCTTATCTTCGAGATAGTTAAGAAGTGTGTCGTAATGCCCATTCAAAAACTCAAGCACCTGCTCCGTCTTCTTTGCATACTCCTCCCGACTGATTTTTCCCTGACACGGGGCATCGCACTGTCCGATATGATAATTCAGGCACGGGCGAGCCTTTCCGATGTCCCGCGGAAGCACACGGTTGCAGGTGCGAATCCGATAAATCTTCTGCATCAGATCGATCGTGTCCTTGACTGCTCCTCCGCTCGTATAAGGGCCAAAATATCGGCTCTTGTCCTTTTTCATCGAGCGCGCCGTCATCACACGCGGGAAATCCTCTCCGACCGTCACCTTGATATAGGGATATGCCTTGTCGTCCTTGAGCATCGTGTTGTAGCGGGGCTGGTGCTCCTTGATTAAATTGCACTCGAGGACAAGTGCCTCAAGCTCCGAGTCCGTCACGATATATTCAAAACGGGCAATCCTTGATACCATCTGCTGAATCTTCGCAGTCTTATTTCGACTGCTCTGAAAATACTGGCGCACGCGGTTTTTCAGACTGATCGCTTTCCCGACATAGATGATCTCATCCTTTGCATCGTGCATCAGATAAACGCCCGGCTGGGAGGGCAGTTTTTTCAGTTCCTCTTCAATATTAAACACGTTCCATTCTTTCCTTTCCCGCCCAAATTATCTCAGACGGCTTCCGTCATACCGGTACTGCATCCGCAGGAAACGCGCGATCGCATCCACCTGCTCCTCGACCGAACCGGACTCCGGCTTCATATCAAGCACGAGATACATGCTGTCGAGATCTCTCTGAGAGGCAGTGTGAAGCATTTTTTTGAGACACTCCATTCTCACCTCATAGCTGTCCGTCTCAAGGAATCGGAGGAAATTCGGATCTGGCTCGATCTCCTCCGATTTCTCAAGATCCATCATCTCAAAATCATCGGAATCTTCAGAAGAACTATCTGTGCCACCAGAGATCGAACCTGTAACCAGACTTGCCGGGTCAATCCGCTCAAAGCGATACTTCTGCTTTACATTCGGATATTTTTCCCGATCCACCTCGCTGATAAACATCTCATACGGGCGCACATACACTCCATAATCTCCATAAAGTGCCTGATAGACCACCATTTTTTCTTTTGTCTCCGAGTGAGTTGCCACCGCTACAATCTGATACATCTTATTTTTAAAATGTCGGTAGAATTCTCCCGGTCTCACGGTTCTCTCCATTCCGCCCGCCTCCTGTTCTTTCTGTCCATATCCGTTTTTGTTTTTGTGCTTTTACAGCATCACAGGGGGAATTTTCCAGTCTGAACTTTCCCGCCCGCAAACGATACTCTCATTATATCACATTTCAGAATACACTTCATTTTTTCTTGTGAACTACCTATTGTCTAAAGCCAATGGGCTTCCTGCTTCACAGACCTCGTGACCTACTATCTCCACAGGCGT
>OGIE01001788.1_pt1 | contig 28660 bp, 17 predicted proteins | sample 1571581 | NCBI WGS metagenome assembly OGIE01 (sample SAMEA2582021, study PRJEB24529) | metagenome | biome: Human gut stool | place: China | collected 2011
CGAAGGGCCGGCCGTCGAATCGGATCACGTTGCAGTGCCCGAAATGGGTGTCCGCAATGTACCAGTTTCGCATGTTTTTTCTCCTTTGCTGTTTTTCTCCACTACCTTCCCCGCATGATCGCCTTCTTCTGCAATATAGTAGTTGTGATGCACATTCCCATGATGCAGATGCGAGGAGAGGAACAGGTCCCATCCGCGCTCTTCACTTTTCAGCAGGATGGGAAGAGGTATGGATATTTCCTTTCCGTTCCATTCCGTGATATGCCAGGTATAAGCGTCCTTGATGTGAGAAAAAACGATATCCTGCACATCCACCTCACCCGGTTTGCTTTCAGCGGCAGCACTTGCCGGAAAGCTGATCCACGCCAGTAACAAGAAGGTAAACCATAACAGGCTATTGTTTTTTATTCTGCTCATCTTTTTCTTTCTTTTCACTTTTCATTCTCTTTTTCTCAAACAGATACAATGTATATGTTTCCAGCACAAGATAAATGAAATAGAACAACATCATCGTAAAGCCAAAGGCTTTCAGGTTTTGTCCGACCAATCTGGCATATAACCAGAGGAAAACCAAAGCGAGCGTGAACTTGCATAGCCGGACTACCATATAAGTAACCACCGTGACATCTCCGTGTTTCCGTTTTACATGATCCAGAAAAAAGATCATCAACATACTGCTTAACCAATAGAATACCGGTATTGACGGATACCACTCATAATAGTGCGAAGGCCAGATGGTGTATAACAGCCCCCCCAGAGAGACGCCGATAACTACATTAATAAAGGTAGTCAAGCCCATTAGCTTCATTCTTAATCTACCGCTCATGATCGTATTTTTTTATTCGATGCATACGGACAGGATATCGTCTTTTATCTCGACGAATCCGCTCTGTATTTTTATTTCCTGTTGTTCTTCTTTCCCATTTGCCTGGTACCGGATCGCCCCTGCTTTGAGGGCAGCTATCATCGGAGCGTGATGAGGCAGCACGTCGAACGAGCCTGCCGTACCCGGAAAGGATACATAATTCGTTTCTCCTTTGAATAAAATACCGTCGGGGGATATGATTTCCAGTTCCATGCTTTATTAATTTGCTTGTTCTGCCAGTTTCTTTCCTTTTTCAATCACATCTTCAATCGTTCCTACATTCAGGAAGGCCTGTTCAGGGATATCGTCTGTCTCTCCGTCCATGATCATATTGAATCCGCGGATCGTATCTTCGATAGAGACCATTACACCCGGTACGCCGGTGAACTGTTCTGCCACGGCGAAAGGCTGCGACAGGAAGCGTTGTACGCGGCGGGCGCGGTTAACCGTCTGGCGGTCCTCGTCCGAAAGTTCCTCCATACCCAGGATTGAGATGATATCCTGCAATTCCTTGTTACGCTGGAGGATCTGTTTTACACGCTGGGCTGTTTCGTAATGTTCCTTGCCGACAACCAGCGGGTCGAGGATACGGGAAGTCGATTCCAACGGGTCGACAGCTGGGTAGATACCGAGCTCCGTGATCTTACGGCTCAACACGGTGGTTGCATCCAGGTGTGTAAAGGTGGTTGCCGGAGCCGGGTCTGTCAAGTCGTCGGCGGGCACATACACAGCTTGTACGGATGTGATGGAACCTTTCTTTGTCGAAGTGATGCGTTCCTGCATAGCACCCATTTCTGTTGCCAGGGTCGGTTGATAACCTACGGCAGACGGCATACGTCCCAACAGGGCGGATACTTCCGAACCGGCTTGCGTGAAACGGAAGATATTATCGATAAAGAACAGGATATCGCGTGTCTCGCCCTCCGGAGCCAGGTCGCGGAACGATTCGGCTATTGTTAAACCGGATAGGGCCACCGAAGAACGTGCTCCCGGGGGTTCGTTCATCTGGCCGAATACCAGGGTAGCCTGCGATTTCGCCAGTTCTTCATGGTCTATCTTCGACAGGTCCCAATGACCGGCTTCCATACTTTCTTTAAATTCCTTACCATAACGGATCACGTTCGACTGGATCATCTCCCGCAGCAGGTCGTTACCTTCACGGGTACGTTCACCTACACCGGCGAAAACAGAGAATCCGTTGTTCTTTTTGGCAATGTTATTGATCAGTTCCATGATAAGAACTGTCTTACCTACACCGGCACCACCGAAAAGTCCGATTTTACCACCCTTGGAATAAGGTTCCAGCAGATCGATCACTTTAATACCTGTGTAAAGGACGTCCTTACTGGTTGTTAAATCCTCAAACTTCGGTGGTTCACGATGGATGGGAAGAGCTCCTTTACGATCCAGTTCTTCCATCCCGTCGATCGAATCACCGGTCACATTCATCAAACGCCCTTTTACCTGGTCGCCAACAGGCATGGTAATGGGCGAACCGCATGATACGGCTTTCATTCCTCGCTGCAGTCCGTCCGTCGTGTCCATAGCCACTGTACGGACTGTGTTTTCCCCAATATGCTGCTGTACTTCAACAATCAGCACTTTTCCATTGGGGCGGGTTATCTCCATTGCATCGTGGATGCGTGGTAACACGATTTTCTCTTCTTTTTCATTATCGAAGTGAATATCCACTACCGGACCGATAACCTGCGAAACATAACCTTTTGTTTCTCCCATACAATTCTTTTTCTCCTCGTCTAATTATTTTTCAACGCTGCAATATTACGAAAACAACCCGCCGGAAACCCGAAGATATTACTTTTTTGGCTTTTTTGCACTTAGTTAAACTTTAAACTAATTTGTGTTGTGTTTTGAAATGAACCAACCATTTTGAAATATGGAACAATTCGGAGTGGTAAAGGCCCTTCCTATTTGTCAATAATGGGTTATTTTAGGGCTGAATGCAAAGTGAAGGGGAAATCGTTGTAGTGTTTCCCTTTGTTAAAAAAACAGTTTATTATAATCGTTTCTATATTAATATATGTAAGAGGCTACCTCAAAATTGTATGGGGTAGCCTCTTATTTTTTATATTAGGAATAATAAATTTTTACCATTCAAGGAATTTTCCACGTTGCCGGCGTTTCTCCAATTCTTCTTGTAGATGTCGCTGCCGGTCCTTGGCTATATATTGACGGGCAAAGATATTAGGAACAGCAACACCTAGCGATATACAGAGAATGATAAGGGCGGAATTGATACCGTTGAAGAAGGCGTTCGTTACCTCACCGATCACTCCGTGCAGATTGATAAATGCCAATAAAGAGCGGTACATCAGGACACCCGGGATCATGGGGATAACTGACGGGATCGTTAATACGTGATTAGGCACATGAAACCAGTGGACTGCTTTCACTGCGAGTACGCTGACAACGAAACTACCCATAAACGAACCGATCACAGGGCCGTAACCCAGTTCGAAGTTTACAAAGTTGCGGGTACATACGGCAATGATACCTCCAACGGCAACAACCCATAACAGACGGCGCTGGATATTGAATATCATAGAGAATCCGATAGCGGCAATAGCTGCAGCGATCGCATACACATAATACGGATCATGCGGAACCATACTTAACTCGCTGAACTTATGGTCGATAGCAACGTCGTTCATGACAAGTATGCGCAATGCGAATGCAATACCGAACGTCATCGCGACTACCATCATGGCCGTGTTGGCAGCACGTGTCATCCCGACGAGCAGATGGTTATCGAGCATATCGTCCACGAAGTTGATCAAAGGTACTCCCGGTACAATAAACAGAGCACAGGCGAGTAGCGGATGATAAGGCGTCTCGGACAATCCCGAGAAGGAGGAGAGATACGCAGTACAGGTCGCGGCAAAAGCGGCGAGTGCTATACTCATATATACATTTAATCCGGCTTCTATGCATCGGGCACGTATCCTGAAACCGATAAATGCGCAAATGGAAGCAAACAGAAAGGCGATCCAGTCGGAACCGAACAATTTACAGAAGCCGCCACAGGCGAATCCAGCACCGATAGCTACGATATAAGGTGTATAATTCCGGGGCTTTTTGGCTATCTTTTCCAATTCCTCTTCATATTTGTCCAATGAATAGTCTTCTTCGATAGCACACCATGAAAGATCGCTGATCTGCGAGATCGCAGTCATGTTGATACCATGTTTCTCACATTTCTGGAATTTGGAAAACGAGTTTCTTTCATCACTTACATTGACCATGATCATTGTCCACCGGATATCGATGTGTAATTTCTCTTCCGGAATACCCATAAATGCTGCTACTCGTTTCATGTTCCGTTCAATACGGTTGGTATCGGCAGCACTTTCCATCAATAATTTGCCTGTACGCAGCAAAAGGTCCAGTTTACGTCGTAATAACAATACTTCCTTGTCTGTCATCTTTTTGTTTAATTCTAAAATGTTACATCCTTATCCTAACCCACGAGGATATGAGTCTCAACGAACGGCAGGTCTTCTGACTGACTCCTATCCTAAAAGCCTTCCCGACGGAATAGTTGACAGTTGACATGTGACAGATAAAATACGGACAGAAAAACTGTCATTTGTCAACTTTCCACTGTCAACTGAATCGTCAGTGGCAAAAGTAGTATTAGGCTGTTAACGGAGCTTCACAGCAGCGGGACTGTCCGGGATTTACACCCGGTTCCCTTTTAATCCGTATTCCCGAACGGGAGCTACGAAACCAATTCGGGCGCAAAGGTACTGATTTTTTCATTATGTTCATCTGTTACCATTTATTTGTGTATTCAGATTGGTAATATTTGAAAGTGACCGGTCTGGTAGTTGAGATTACCGATATATTTCGTATTTTTGCCATCAGATTGTGGTGTAACGGTTTAGTTTTCGCTATCCGTTAGTAAAAGGGAATCCGGTGTAAGTCCGGAACTGTACCCGTAGCTGTAAGTTCTATAACCCCGGCAATCTTGTTGCCACTGGGAATTTATGATTCCTGGGAAGGCGGCCGGTCATGGGAGAACAAGTCAGAAAACCTGCCATTATTTTATATGCGATACCTCGGGTATAGGTGTTGATAGACCTGGATATATGCGAATATTATATGTTAAAATGATTGTATGCCTGGCAGGCATATTTTTGTGCGTACCTATTATGTACGCACAGACAATTGATACGACAGCTTATCACCAGCTTTCCGGTGTTGAGGTGGTGGAAAAGGCACGTCCTTCCACAACTCGTGAAGCGACTCCCCTGCAAATAATGGACCGTTCCGGAATTGAACGCCTGGGAATACAGGATCTTTCGGAAGCGGTGAAGCGTTTCTCCGGTGCAACAGTGAAGGATTACGGTGGGATAGGGGGATTGAAGACGGTTTCCGTGCGTAGCCTGGGAGCACAACATACGGCTGTCAGCTACGATGGAGTAACGATCACGGATGCCCAGAGCGGACAGGTGGATATCAGCCGCTTTTCACTGGACAATGTGGAGATGGTTTCACTTTCGATCGGGCAATCAGATGATATTTTCCAGACAGCACGGATGTATGCGTCGGCAGGGGCGTTGAGTGTGAAGACACGTAGACCTGTATTTGATGGAAAACCGATGAATCTTCAGGCGAAAGTGAAAGGAGGTTCTTTTGGTTTGTTCAACCCGATGGTTCGTTATGAACAGAAGATAAGTAACCGCTTTTCCGCTTCTTTGCATGCCGACTGGCTAAGTGCAAAAGGGGAATACCCTTTTACTTTGGTAAACGGAAATGTTGTAACCGAAGAAAAAAGGAAGAACAGCGATATCCAGGCACTTCGTCTGGAAGGAAATCTGTATGGAGACCTGGGTAAGGCCGGAACATTGACCGGTAAAGTCTATTATTACGATTCAGAACGCGGACTCCCCGGTTCGGTGATATTGTATAGCAACAGTAACCGGGAACGCTTGTGGAACAATAATTTCTTTACCCAGTTGCAGTATTCCAACAAACTAACGGACAATTTATCTTTGCAGGCACATGCCAAGTATAATTACTCTTTCAGCAAGTACCGTGATGTAAGTAATAAATACTCAGGAGGTAAGCAAGAAGATTTGAATACCCAGGAAGAGTATTACGGTTCGGTAGGCGTACTTTATTCACCCTGGAAGAACTTCTCGACTTCTCTTACGACTGATTTAGCCCATAATATGCTGGATAATAACTTTATGAATGCACCGCAACCCAAGCGTTTGACTTCACTGTCAGTGTTATCCGCCCAATATAAGAACTCTATGTTTACAGCAACAGCCAGCTTGCTGGGTACTTATATGACCGACAAAGTAAAGGCTGGCGATAAACCGGCCGACCGTAAACGTTTGTCTCCTGCGGTTAGCGTATCGTTGAGGCCTTTTCCCGATAATGCCTTTCGTGTACGTGCCTCTTACAAAGATATTTTCCGTGTCCCGACTTTCACTGATCTATATTATCTCCGTATGGGAAATACGAATCTGCAGCCGGAAAAGGCTACACAATATAATCTGGGGCTGACCTGGAGCGGAGAAGCAGGGAATCTCTTTCGTTATCTGAGTCTTTCTGCCGATGGTTATTATAATAAGGTGAAGGACAAGATTGTTGCTATTCCGACGATGTATATATGGAAGATGATGAATATGGGAGAAGTCGATATCAAAGGTCTGGATGTGAATTTCTCATCTGAAACCTCTCTGCCGGCAAAGATGACCTTACTCCTCTCTGCCACATATAGTTTTCAGAAAGCAATCGATATAACTGATCCTGATGCAAAAAATTACAAGGATCAGATACCATATACTCCGAAACATTCGGGAAATGCATCGTTGACCTTGGAGAATCCGTGGGTCAACGTCTCTTATAGCTTGACTGCGGCGGGTGATAGGTATGCTTTGCCTCAAAACATAGAAAGCAACCTTATTGCCGGATATGTAGAACAGGGAATATCTCTTAACCGTGAGTTTGTGGTAAAAAAATGTAAGTTGCGTTTGCAGGGAGAAGTGATTAACCTGGGTGACAAAACATATGATATTATTCAATACTATCCAATGCCGGGTCGCTCTTGGCGTTTGAGTGTGAGTATAGTTTATTAATGATAAATAAATAAGTGATGAAAAAGAAAAATTTGCTGTATGTATCTGCACTTTGTGCTTGTATGTCTTTCTCCTTTATTGGTTGTAGTGATGATGATGATAAACAGGAAATCCCATCTCTTCCGGAACAGATTTCTTTGAATGGAGTCTATGTGTTGAATAGTGGAAACAAAGGGAATAATAACTCTTCGTTGTCATTTTATGATTTCGAGACCAAAAAGGTAGAAGCGGATATCTTTAAGAAAGTCAATGGACGCGGATTGGGAGATACAGCCAACGATATCCTGGTTTATGGCTCAAAGGCTTACATAGCTGTCACTAATTCTAATACAATAGAGGTGACAGACTTACAGGGAAAGTCTTTGAAACAAATTGTTTCCGATGGCGATCCGCTACAGCCACGTTTCTTTACTTGTTATAATGGAAAAGTGTATGTGTCATTGTATGAAGGCTATGTAGCTCGTTTGGATACAACTTCACTCTCAATTGAAAGTAAGGTAAAAGTAGGACGTAATCCCGAACAGATGGCTATAGCTAATAATAAATTGTATGTAGCAAACTCTGGTGGTGCGGATTTTAATACATCTGTAGGATATGATAAAACAGTCTCTGTCGTCGATCTTCCTACGTTTAAAGAAAAGACTAAAATAGAAGTTGTTACTAATCCGGTGAATATGCTGGCTGATAGTCAGGGTGACGTTTATTTGGTTTCTATGGGTAACTACGGGGATATACCTAATACATTTCAGAGAATTGATTCTAAAACAGATGAAGTGACAACAATTACGGAAACGAATGCTACGGAATTTGCAGCTGTAGGCGATAAACTTTATATCATTTATTCACAGTATGATGCTAACTGGAATCAGACTATTTCTTATCTCTGTTATGATGCAATAAACGAAAAGGTAATCAGTACTAATTTTATTACGGATGGAACGGATATTAAAAAGCCTTATAAAATAGGTGCTGATACCCCGTCAAACTATATTTTTGTGACTGAGTCTGATTATGCTACAAATGGTGATGTGTACACATTTAACCCGGCTGGTAAGTTACAGTTTAAATTTGAAGCAGGTCTGAATCCAATGAAAGTGATTTCGGCTGGTAATAAATAATATGAAGTTTTTTATATCCACCCTCTTTTTACTTTGCTTCACACTTAGTTGCAGTGTGAAGCAAAGTTCTTCTGAAGATCAGTCGTTTTCTTCTGATACTATCCGTTATGCCCGTGGTTTTGCCATACAGCATTTCACTGATTATACATCGGTAGAAGTCCGCGACCCTTGGGATAGTACTCGTATCTTGCAACGTTATCTGTTGGTGGATCGTGGTGCGTCGATGCCCGGTGATTTGCCGAAAGGGACGGTTGTACGGACACCTGTGAAGAATATCGTGGTTTATACCTCCGTTCATGCGGCTATTATCGATCAGCTCGATGAGGTGGATAAGATAATAGGTGTTTGTGAACCCCGTTATATGGATACTCCTGCTATTCAGGATGGTTTACGTGCCGGGAAAATAGCCGATCTGGGCGAGGCTACAGCACCGAATATAGAAAAGATCATCGATATAGGGGCGGAGATCATTATCGCTTCCCCTTTTCAGAATGCAGGATATGGACCTGCCGAGAAACTGGGTATTCCTATCATTGAGGCTGCCGATTATATGGAGTCGTTGCCTTTGGGGCGTACCGAATGGATACGTTTCTATGGATTGCTATTCGGTAAGGAAGCGATGGCCGATTCAATCTTCCGGGAAACGGAAGACCGTTATCTGAAGTTGAAGGAGCTGGCAAAGACAGTCACTAATCGCCCGACCGTTATCTCAGAGAAGAAATTCGGCTCTTCCTGGTACATGCCGGCGGGAGACAGCTACATAGCCCATCTGTATACCGATGCCGGTGCCGATTATATCTTTAAAGATCTTCCCGGAGCAGGTAGTACACCTCTGTCTTTCGAGACCGTGCTCGATAAAGCCATCCATGCCGATATATGGCTGATCAAATATAATCAGGCAAATGATATGACATACAAAGACCTGCGTACCGAGTATACTCCCTACGAGAACTTTGATGCCTTTAAGAATCGTCGGATCTATACCTGTAATACAGGTGTTGTCCCTTACTATGAGGAGTTCCCGATCCATCCGGACTATCTGTTGAAAGATCTGGTGTGGGTATTCCATCCCGAACTATTGCCCGGTTATACGCCGCGTTATTACCGAAAGATGGAATAACACAATTCTTCCTAAAAGTTTTTCGGATTTATTTGTTATTTGCAATAATAACTTGTAATATCCTGTTTCTTAGAATATAACGCCATTGCAAATACCTCTTTTGTTTGCAATGGCGTTTGTTATATACACAAAGTTTTCAAAAAGTATCTGCCATCTGTCACTTGATGGTGTAATATTCATGTTATCAAGTAATAAAGTGTTGCAGATGCTTCTTTTTATCTGCAACCTTATCTGTCATCTGTCACCTGCATCATTGTGGAAAACTATGTGTAATAGGTAGGCAACTGCCTGTTAATACGGGAGATACTAGCACAAAAGTCCCGACCTATTAAAACTACCCCGTACAGGGTAGCCTGATAGAGTGTACAGGTTGGCTTTGTGTGATGTACAGGGTAATTTGCCAGGGTGTACAGGGTAGGAATAATATCTCAGATCTTAGCATTTAGTTCCTCCCGTCTTAATACATAAAAGCTGCTAGAGGGGCTTCTACTATCTCCTTGTTGGTATTACAATTTCTTACTTTTAGAAAGATTTGAACTATTCAGCAATAAACCATCAGTCATCAATAGGGCTGGTATAGTTACAGGTCCATTTGCCGTCGGTTTTAACCGACGGATAAGTAAATGCTCTATCTCTTTGGACTTTAGTCCCATTTAAAGAGTCTCTCTATGTAAAGAGAAATGTGGCTGAAGCCAATAAAGAGAAGCAACTTGTAAACCGTCAGTTAAAACTGACGGCAAATAAACCTGTAATGGCTAAGTCACTTTGATTAAGGGATAGCTCATTATTGATAATAATTGAATCTATTGCCAGCAAAATAACAAAATCCCCGGCCTCAAGGACTGAGCCGGGGATTTTCTGTAGTTTGGCATTTGAATTATAGGGAGTTGTTATTTTTGGTCCGTTACGCGTAACCATTCAGCATTCCGTAGAAATACATCGGTTTTAACATGTAAACTTTCAGTAACCAGGCCGCCCATTGTTCTTTTGATGTGTCCAGCATGCTGAACGGGAACGAGGTCTCTGGTTTTTTATCATAATTGAACTCGCACAAAAGTACGTGTCCATAGTCTGTTACGATCGGGCAGGCAGCGTATCCGTCATATTTCTCAACGGGTTCTTTGCCTTCCATCAGCGAGATCAGGTTTTTAGCAGCTACCGGTACTTGTTTGCGTACAGCGGCAGATGTCTTACTGGTCGGTATACCCGCCACATCTCCTAAGGAAACGATGTTCGGATATGTCTTGTGTACCAGTGTCGTTTTATCAACCATCACCCAGGCATCGGCAGCCAATTTGCCTTCTGTCCATCCCAGTCCGGCTTCGCGAACAAAATCCGGAGCCGACATAGGCGGTGTGAAGTGCAGGAAATCGTAATCTTCTATGAAAGGAGTGATCACTTTTTCTTCTCCGACTGTTTCCACCTTTTCAAAATGTACTTGTTTGGCTGACGTATCGACACCTTTTACACGCACATTGAGATTGATGGGAATATTACGTTCCTTATAAATCTCCAGTAAGCGGGGAGTATAAAAAGGAATATCATACAGCTCTTTCGCTGCCGTGAAGTAATCCAGTTTCATGTTATCCCGTGTACCCCGTTTGCGGTTGTAATCGTCTGTCAGTAAACAAATCTTTTTCGGTGCTCCTCCGCATTTATGCTTCGTGTAAGTATCCGTATAGATACCACGTCCGCCTGTCTTGGAGAATTCCTGAAACGCTTTCCAGGTTTTTTGTGCACCTTCGAAATCATATATACTATGAGCGTTGCCCACTCCTAAAGTATCGTGTGTAATACCTTCGACTTTTTCCCAGTTCGTTTGTACTCCCGGGGTCAATACCAAAAAGTCGTATGGTACTTTTCCGTTATTTTTAGTTGTTACCTGGTTCATCACCGGATCGACCGCAGCAACAGAATCTTTGATCCATTTTACTCCGCTGGGAATACAATCCTCTTGTTTCTTCCATACATCGTCCGGTTGATAAACTCCGGAAGCGATTAAAGTGAAACCCGGTTGGTAGAACTGTCGGTCGCTCGGGTCGATTAATGTAATATCTGGATTATCCAGCCAGTGCATCAAACGTGCTGCCATGCTGATTCCGGCAGCCCCTCCGCCGATAACGACGATTTTTCCTTTCGCATTGCTTGAGAATGCGTGAACTTGTTGTGTACCCGCAGCAGTTATAACGCCTGCTGCTGTTAATATTTTGAGAAAATGACGACGACTGATACCGTGCCTTTCCAACTCTTCCAGCTGCTCTTCCACATCGTGTTTCATCATATTTATAGAAATTAAGATTTAAATGCACTGGCAAAGGAAATACATTTGGAAATATTTTGGCGAAAAAGTACTACTACACTACTTGCGCAAATGTTTGGAGTAAGGGAAATGACTACATCAACGCTTTCTCACAGCTACTACAAGGTTACTTAGTAGTCTGTAATTTAGTTGTTTAGGTAAATACTAAATATAGAATAATATTTTTAGTAATTCATAAGGAAGTCTATCAGATTGGTGTCTCCGTCCAGTGACAGACGCTTTCTTAACCGGTAGCGCCGCAATTCTATTGCACGTACGGATACATTTAGCAGGGATGCGATTTCTTTTGTAGATAAATTCATACGAAGCAAGCAGCAGATACGCAGGTCTCCGGTCGTTATATCATCATATTGTTGGCGTAAGCGGTCGATGAAATTACGATGTGCACTGTTGAAATGTGTCTCAAATAAAACCCAGTCAGCCTGATCGTTCAGTGACTCTTCCATCAGGCTTTTCATTCGGGCATAAAGTTTGTTGGGATAACGGTCGCCCAATATCTCTTTCTGATGCTCCAGCTCATCCAACAGCTTTTGTACAGCCTGGTTTCGTTTTACCAAAGCGGAAGTCTGTAAAGACAGTTCATTGTTCTTATTCTGTAATTGAGCTTCCAGCATCTTGCTTTTCATCTCCTGTATTTTCTGCTCTTCTGCCTGCCGTTTGGCATCCAGCTTACTCTTTTCTTCCCTTTGCAGGTTTTTCAGGTGATAACTGAGCGTATATTTAGCGATCAGGGCTGTGGCAATGATGTAGATCAGCCATGCCCAGATCGTATTATACCAGGGAGGACGTACTGTGATCGGAATAGCGATCTCCGGGTACGGACCTTTTACCACGTATTTACGTATCTTAAGCTGATATTTGCCTTCCGGAAGTTGCAGGAAAGAGATCTCTCCCCCCTTTTGCCAGGGTGACCAGGTGGAAGAAACACCTTCTATCATATAGCTGATCTGGTGGTTCGGGGTAAAAATCGTACTGCCTACATATACAGTAAGCTCCTGAAAGTTATGTGGAAGCGTGATTTTCTCGGAGTTTACAGGCAGGTTATGATCGCCGTTTTTATCGATATACTTTATTTCCGATATCTTTAAAGGAGTCGAAGAACCGAGGCTGCCCTCTATCAGTTCGCGTATGTTTACCAACAAGACGCCTTGCATGGCAGAGATCAGATGAAGCGAATCGTTTAAAGGATATATCTTACGATCCCTGTTGACCAGGTTCATATTATAGTTGCTGAGCAACAGGCGGCATTTTAAAGTTCCTTTTCCTCCGTCATTGTGGAATAGAGCCGCTTCATTTTTTGTGCACAGCCAATACAGGTTATCGCCGATCGGATAGATCTCTTCCGCATGGGCAAATTCGCCCAATGATTCGGGATCATTGAATACATTCTTGACTTGTAGCGAATCGAAAGCTCTGTTTTGCGGGAGGTTATGGAATGTTTCTTTCCTTATATCGACCGGTTCGAAGTTGTCTCCGGCTTCCAGTGTCCTTTTGAAATATCCTACGTTGGTCTGTATATACAGCGTGTCGTTGAACAGTGTCGCATTCTTTAACTTTCCTATCTGACTCCGTTTCCCCAGTTGGATCAGTGGAGATGAGAACGATATTTGCGAGATCCCGTTGTCGAAAGCGATCCATATCTGTTCCGCATCCTGGATGCAGATAGCCCGTATGATATTGTCGGGCAGTGACTGGTCATGGGTGGACAGATGGCGCAGGATCGTCCCATCCGGGCTTGTGATATACAATCCGTTATTAGTCGTTCCGATAAAATACAGATCGCCGATCGTCGTGAAGACGGAAGGCTGGGCATGCAGTATCTCGTCGGGAAGAACGAACGGGATAGAGGCGGGAGGTTCTTTGAATTTGACTTCGGCAGGTATTTTAGTCAGTTTATGATAGCGCATCACTCCCAGATGATCGCGTGTCCATCCTCCGAAAGAATTTTCGCTGATGGTATAGATCGTGTCGTTCAGGAAGGTGACGCCGTTTATGATGGCATTGTCCGGTGTCTTATAATGTTTCCAGGTGTTTCCGTCGAATGTAAGCAAGCCAGAGTTATTCGCTACATAAAGTACGCCGTCAGACGCGACCGATAAGCCCCAGTTCTGGCAACTGGCTTTATAATCATCTACAGTAAAGTTTTTAACGAAAAGATTAGGGACGGCTACCGATGCATGCGCGACGAAGAATGTCAGCATGAATGTCAGGAACAATAACGGTAGTCTGTACATAGGCACGAATTAAAATTAAACATGTAGAGACAAGGTAAAACCCTGTCTCTACAGTATTGTTGCCACAAATATAATAAAATATTTGCTTATTTGTAATCCTGCCAGTCTTTGATCTGGATATCTTTTACATCCATTGTGCAGAATGCTTCGATAAATGCACTAGCCAGACGAGCGTTGGTGATCAATGGGATATTATGATCGATCGCTGCACGGCGGATCTTGTAACCGTTGGTCAGCTCGCGTTTGCTATGATCTTTCGGGATGTTGACAACCAGTTCGAATACATGGTTGCTGAACATATCCATGATATTCAGGTCGCCCTGCTCATCCGGCCAGCATACGGCTGTAGCTTCAATTCCGTTTTCATTCAGGAATTTAGCGGTTCCGGCTGTACCGTAGATCTTATAACCCTTGTCATTCAGTAAACGGCAGGGCTCCAGCAAATCGACTTTGCTTTTGGCTGCACCTGAAGAAACCAGGACATTCTTTTTCGGAATATTATTACCTACAGCGATCATGGCAGAAAGCAAAGCTTCGTTGAAATCGTCGCCGATACAACCTACTTCACCGGTAGAGCTCATATCCACACCCAGTACAGGGTCAGCTTTGTGCAGACGGGCGAATGAGAACTGAGACGCTTTTACACCGATCCAGTCGATGTCGAAAGCACTCTTATCCGGTTTTGTATAAGGAGCATCCAGCATGATGCGCGTTGCCGTTTCGATGAAGTTGCGTTTCAGCACTTTTGAAACAAACGGGAAGCTACGTGAAGCACGCAGGTTACATTCGATAACTTTCACGTCGTTGTTCTTTGCCAGGAACTGGATATTGAACGGTCCGCTGATGTTCAGTTCTTTAGCGATCATCTTGCTGACCTTCTTGATACGGCGTGCCGTTTCGAAGTAAATTTTCTGAGCCGGGAATACCAGTGTAGCGTCACCGGAGTGAACTCCGGCAAACTCGATATGTTCGGAGATTGCATATTCTACCACTTCACCGTTCATGGCTACTGCGTCAAACTCGATTTCTTTTGCTCCCTGCAGGAACTCGGATACGACAACCGGATATTCTTTGGATACTTTTGCAGCCAGATCCAGGAATTCGATCATCTGTTCTTTGTTGTGACAAACATTCATGGCAGCACCGGAAAGTACATAGGAAGGACGAATCAGGATAGGGAATCCTACCTTTTCGATGAAACCGTCGATCTCTTCCATACTCGTCAATTCTGCCCATGCCGGCTGGTCGATATTCAGTGTATCGAGCATTGCTGAGAATTTATGACGGTTTTCAGCGCGGTCGATCGACAGCGGAGAAGTACCCAGTACCGGAACGTTCTGGCGATACAGTTTCATTGCCAGGTTGTTCGGGATCTGGCCACCTACGGATACGATCACACCCTTCGGCATTTCCAGGTCCATCACATCGAGTACACGTTCGAAAGAAAGTTCGTCGAAGTACAGACGGTCGCACATATCGTAGTCGGTAGAAACCGTTTCCGGGTTGTAGTTGATCATGATCGACTTGTAACCCAGTTTACGTGCAGTCTGTGCTGCATTTACCGAACACCAGTCGAACTCTACGGAAGAACCGATGCGGTAAGCACCCGATCCCAGGATCACTACGCTCTTGTCGTTCTTGTAGTAAGGGATATCATGTTCGCTACCGTCGTATGTCATATACAGGTAGTTAGTCAGTTCCGGATGTTCGGAAGCGATCGTGTTGATACGTTTTACGCTCGGCAGGATACCCATTTTCTTACGCAGGTTACGTACACGGATATTTTCTTTCTCCATATTGCCTTCCGGCTCTTCTACATAACGTGCAATCTGGAAGTCGGAGAAGCCCAGGCGTTTAGCTTCTTTCAGAACATCTTCGGGCAGATCTTCGATCTTATTATATTGAGATAATACTTTCGTATAGTCTACGATATTCTTCAGTTTTTCGAGGAACCACGGAGTGATCTTTGACAGTTCGTGGATGCGTTCTACCGTATAGCCTTCTTCAAGTGCTTTTGCGACAGCGAAGATACGCAGGTCGGTCGGGTTAGCCAATGCATCGTCCAGGTTGTCGAATTCCACGTCGTTGTTTCCAACGAAACCGTGCATACCCTGTCCGATCATACGCAGACCTTTCTGCATGATCTCTTCGAAGCTCTTACCGATCGACATGATCTCGCCGACAGATTTCATGCTTGAACCGATCAGGCGGCTTACACCGACGAATTTAGTCAAGTCCCAACGCGGGATCTTCACGATCATATAGTCAACTTCCGGAGCTTTATAGGCTGAGTTCGAAGTTCCCATTTCGCCGATTTCATCCAGGCTGTAACCCAGTGCCAGTTTGGCAGCCACAAAAGCCAGAGGATAACCGCTTGCTTTGGATGCCAGTGCGGAAGAACGGCTCAGACGGGCATTTACTTCGATCACGCGGTAGTCACAAGTATCAGAATTGAATGCATATTGGATGTTACATTCGCCTACGATACCCAGGTGGCGGATTGTCTTGGTCGACAATTCTTTCAGCAGGTCCAGTTCTTTGTCTGTCAATGAACAGGTAGGAGCAACCACGATACTTTCACCGGTATGTACGCCCAGCGGGTCTACATTTTCCATGCTTACAACCGTGAAGCAATGATCGTTTTTATCGCGGATTACCTCGAATTCAATTTCTTTCCAGCCTTTCAGCGATTCTTCCACCAGGATCTGTGTAGAGTAAGCGAAAGCACTTTCTGCCAGAGTACGCAGTTCTGCTTCGTCTTTGCAGATACCGCTACCCATACCGCCCAGCGCATAAGCGGAACGGATCATTACCGGGAAACCGATCTTGTAGGCAGCTTTTATTGCATCGTCCATCGTTTCCACAGCCTGGCTTACCGGAGTTTTTACGTCGATTTCATTTAATTTCTTTACAAACAGGTCGCGGTCTTCTGTGTACATGATCGCTTCAACAGAAGTACCCAGTACCTTTACGCCATATTTGGCAAGTGTGCCGCTGGTGTATAACTGAGTTCCGCAGTTCAGGGCAGTCTGGCCACCAAAAGCCAGCAGGATTCCGTCCGGTTGTTCTTTTTTGATCACTTCTTCAACAAAATACGGTGTGATAGGCAGGAAATAAACCTTGTCTGCTACCCCTTCCGATGTTTGAATAGTTGCAATGTTCGGATTCAGCAATACGGTACTGATACCTTCTTCTTTCAGTGCCTTTAATGCTTGTGAACCGGAGTAGTCAAACTCGCCGGCCTGTCCGATCTTCAGGGCACCCGAGCCCAGAACAATCACCTTTTTGATTCCAATCTTCGACATAGTAATTGGGTTGTTTTGTTTATTAATTTGATTTTATAGAATATTATACCTTTAATAATCGCCGTTTCGGGACACAAAAAAAATGCGTTAGTAAAAATAACCAACGCATCCTATATAAACAAATTATAATCCCGTAAATTAAAGAAATGAGCTTCAATGTCCGGCGTTGAACCGGAGATAAACATCGGATTACACTTTTGTACCTTATTTGTCATGAAACTCTTCCTCACAAAATTTCGGCAAAGATAGGGGTTATAATTTTAATGTGCAATAAAAATGAAGGGAATCGTGGCTTTAAAATGACTGCTCCCGAAGAAGCTGATAGACTTCCTCTTTCATTTGTATGGTTGTTTTACTGTTCACTACCGGTTTTTTCGTCAATACGGAGTGGGCCGCCAGCCGTAATTTCTCCGGATGATAGTAATTGGTTTCTGCATACAACTTAGTCAATCTGTAATAAGTCTCGATTTGTTCCGGGAGGATATGCAGGCATTGCAACAGATACTTCTCCGCCTGTTTGTACAGGCCGAGTTGCTGGTGGCTTTCTGCCAGGATATAATAGAATTCAGGATTGGCACTCAACCGGATTGCCCGGCGGCTCCAAACGATGGCATCCGAATATTGTCTGCACTGCAGAAAACACCTGGCCCCTTCATGCAGGAATTCTATCTTATGCGAAAGATGTGGATAGAGACACATATATCCTTGTGCGGCTACTTTTTGCTCGTCTTTTTGTCCCAGTGTCCGTAAAGTTTTCCACTCTTTGTATGGTTCATAGTAACTTCGCTGTCCGAAGAACAGGATACAGGCGACTAATGCGGCAAAAGCTCCGATATGCGGACAGTTTTTCGGTGAAGACTTTTGTATGCTCTCCGGTCGTGTGACGCACATCGCCGAGAAAAAGATGAGTAATATCCAGAACGACGGTAATTGTAACGGATAAGAATACATGGAGAAGAGCGATAAAGCAAGGATCGCACCGGTAGCCCCGACTTGTTTGTTCTTTAATCCGTAATAAAGGCAGAACCCTATCCACAGGGCAAAAAGAAGCAACCCGGCGACTCCGAATTCAAGCCCCATCTGTAGATAGTCGTTATAGGCGAATTTGGGACAGCCGGCTGCTGCGAGTTCTGTATCCGATGCTTTTCCCGATGCAAAATAATCAGCTTGTGTCTGGGCAAATAAAGCCGGGAAGCCTCCCATGCCAGTCCCTGTAACGGGTTGGTTCAGGATCGCCTTGGTGGTTACGTTCCACATCAGCATCCGGTTGGCGGATTGGTCGGGATGAAAGATCCCACCCAGAGTAGGGAGTAATGAAATGATCAGAAACAGGATGACACAGCTGAAGATCACGCTCTTGTTATGTCTGATCACTCTCTTTTTCAATAATTCCCATCCCGATTTTCTAAGGAAGAAAACCCAGCAGCAGGAAGCTCCGGCTGCCAGCCATGCCGGTCGGCTCATTCCCCCCGGAAGGGCTATCATAATAATCGCTATGGCAAAGACCGCCAGATAGAAAACCATGGTTCTGGCCTCCCACCAGGCCATCTTGTCACAATTGCGGAATCGTAGAGCCAGGTTCAGGCAAACAGGTAAAATGATCGCCAGATATCCGGAGAAAGGAGTCGGGTTGAAAAGAAGTCCGTCCGCCCTGAGAAGCGGATGAGCCGTAGAAGGAGAGCCGTATAAATGTCCCATTCCCCAGATCGCTTCAAATATGCCTGTACATATAAGTATAGACATAAAAAAAAGCCTTAGTTCGGAATGAGTTTGTAGAACGGCCCGTAACATAAACCATAGAGTGCCTATTTGACCGGCAAAAAGGAGTCTTTCGGGTTGAGGGTCAAGTTCACGGTCATACGTGAACAGGATAAGTACAATAAACAGTAATAAAAGCCCATCGGGTAATGAAAAAGTAAAGTTGCTTTTTTTCACTGTGGCTTCCATAAATAAAACACTGAATGCTAGTAATAAAATAGAGAAATGAAACCAGAATATTTTTCCGGTGATGGTTCCTTCAGCGATTTCAGGATTGGCCGCAAACACGATGCACAAAAGTAACGCTCCGCTCGTAGAGAGGGATAATAGTCGTAGATACTTAAATAAAACTTTCATCTTTAATTTATTTTAGGGTGATATCGGACTCCACTTCTGTAAAATTTTAGAAGATGTTAATTAAAATGCATCAAGCTCTGACGTCCTCTTTTTTATTACTCATCAGCTCCTGCATAAAACATTTAAGACATAAGAAGGGTTTGGATAATTAACAAATCGTCCAAGATTATCACAAAATTAGGAAAGAAAAACAGTTATTAGTGGTTAATTCTTTACAAGATGATCATTTCTTTAACGTGAAAATAGGCAGGTATATAAAGATACCCAGGATAGACATGGTCAGTCCTCCGATCGTACCGGCAGCCAGTGGGAACCAGAACGCTTCTTTATCCGGACCTAGCATGAACGGAATGAATCCCAGTATAGTAGAGATTACAGTAAGGAAGATCGGTGTTATTTTGGCATTCCATGCTTTCAGGTATAATCGCCAGAGAGGCATTTTCGGTTTGGCTTCGCGTAACTGGTTGAATTCGTTCAGTATGTAGATACTGGCGTTTACCGTAATACCGCATAACAAGACGAACGAGGCAAATCCTCCCTGGTCGAAATTCAGTTTGAACCAGTAGAACGTCAGGAACACGCCGATATAAGATATCGGGATTACGAAGATAACCGCCAACGGCTGTTTCAGTGAGTTGAACAGGATACTGGTAGTAAAAAAAATGATGATAATGATCAACAACAACAGCAGGTATTGTTTATTATCTTTCGTATTCCAGCTCCAATAATAACTATCCGCTTTGGCGGTATAGCCCATCGGAAGTGAAGCATTGAACTCTTTCAATACACGGTCCCGTATTTTGTTTCCCTGGTTGGAAGCACCGATATACTCATACTGAAGGCACAGGCGATATTGTTGGTTCACTTTGGCTACCTTCTGTGGCATCTGTCCTTTCTCGACGGTAGCCAGCTCTGAGAGTTTATAAGGTTTACCCTTGATGCTTTGGGGAACATACTGCATGCTCCAGACGTCATAGTCTGTGGCCTGGCGTGAACTGAGTTTCAATTTCTCCGTTTCATTATCGACAACGATCGTGCCGCTGTAAATATCTTTACCGAACACCGGATTAATAGAGGCGAACAGTTCGATTGGCAGAATATTCTCCTGTGCCATCCGTGCCTTGTTCAGATTGAAATAGAACTCCTGGTAATCGTCTTTCCACCAGGAAAACTCTGAATTGATAAGTACTTCTTTAATACGCCGGAAAGTGAGAAGCTGTCCTTTCAGTTGTTCTGCCCATTCGTACAATTCATCATAGTTATATCCGTACATCTCAATACGGAAGGAACCGGCACTCTCCCGTACGTCATTATTGAATCCCTGATCCTGAAGGCCATATACACCCCAGCTACCGCCTCCCAGTTCCAAAGCCTTGCTGATGATCTTGCTTTTAAGCGTATACGGGAAGCCGCTCCGTTCTGCCGCTTTGGTGAAATAGATACGTATTCCGGCTTGTCGCGCGCTGTATATATTCGTCTGGAACTGGCGGATATCTTTGAAAGTACTCAAGTAGGCTTCCATGCGTCCCATCAACTGGTTCATCTGTTCCAGCGTGGTACCGTTCGGCATTGATGCAGTGACGGAAAGTACCGTTTCGTCGTTGCGGGTAAAATAACTGCCGTCATACACTTTCTGTACGAACAAACGCAATGTTCCTCCCAGCGCTTTGTCGATGACCGGTTTCACTTTCTCTTTATAAGTTTCACCGGAAACGATTTTGTTATATTTCTCTATGAGTAATGAGTCTGTTGCCGTATATGTCTTTTCTTTATCGTCCATCTCGATTTTCTCAGGTAAGAGAAATACCGGTAATCCGAAAGCCAGAACCAATATAACACATGCCGTCTTTTTCCACCGGCAAAGGAAACTGATTTGTGCCCGGTAATACCGGTTGAAATAGACCGGGAATCGTCTGAGCGCTCTGTTTCCCCATTTTCTGATCCGGGCAAAACGGACTGTTTTGGGTTCAGCCGATAAAGCAGCTTTTCGTTTTGCATTTTTCTTTTGTCCTAATCCCAGCTTCTCGATCAGGGCAGGAACAAAGAACAGGGCGATTGCCAGTGATACCGCCAGGTTGATGATCACCACGGCTGCAAAATCCTGCAGGTTCAACCGTATCTTTTCATCGAGGAAGAAAATGATGACAAGTGCACCGATAGTCGTCAACGTAGCCGTCAGGATAGAAAGGAAAGCCTTTCGGTTGTGGCGGTTACGTATATGGTCGGTCATTACGATCGTGTTGTCTATCACCAGGCTTAACGAGATCGTGACACCGGCCAGTGAGTAAAGCTGCATCTCAAGTCCTGCCAGATAAAAGAAAATAACGGCAATACAAAGATTCACACTCAGGCTGACAACGATCAGGAACAGGTAACGTACATTCCGGGTGATCAGCAGAACGAACAGTAACAGGATCAGGATAGTAAGCCCGGTACGTATGTAGATCTTATTCAATTCATTCTGGATGAATTCGGTCGCATCGTAGCTGGTATGTATCTCATATCCCTGCGGTAATAACTGGCGGATATGTTCCATTTCCTTTTTTACCTGCTTGGCAAGTTCCAGCTGGTTAGCCGTTTCTTCTGCCCGGATGGAAAGATAGATCGAGTTCAGCCCGTTGATACGGTAATAACTTTGAGGTGCTTCTTCCTGCCGGGTCACTTTCAGTAGTTGGTCCAGGCGGATCAGTTTTCCCTCTTTGCTGGTCACGGTGATGTGGGAAGCGTCGAAACCGTTCTGCACATCATCCGGTATCAGGGCAAGGCGTATCCATTCCTCCTGTTCATTCGTATTCATATTTCCTGTCCCCAGGAACTCTTTATTATAGTACTGGCCGATGGCAGTCTGTATATCCGTGGTTGTGATGCCGAGCGAAACGAGTTGCCGACTGTCGTATTCCAGACGCCATTCCATAGGTGTAGCCCCCCGCACGTCGATCCGGTAGATGCCGGAGATACCGGCCAGCCGCGGCTTGATCTGATCTTCGGCGAACCGCTGGATAAAGATCGGTGTGGCTGCCGCGTTCAGTGTATAAGTCATGAAAGGTCCTGATTCCTTGTCATCCGGTCGGCTCATTTCCAGTATCGGATAACTTAATCCGTCGGGCAGGCTCGGCCATGTCTGGCGGACGATCGTCGATGCCTCGAAGCGGGCGGCGTCGATGTTCGTATGCTTATCCAGTTCCAGTGTCACATACCCGAAACCGTTACCGGAGGTTGAGTTGATCTCCTTAATCCCTTTGATACGTGCCAGCATCGCTTCCAGCCGCGACGTCACTTCCATCTCGATCACACGAGCCGAGTTACCGGGCATGCTGTAGCTGATAGTCAGCCTGGGCAATGTGCGTGAGGGAGACAACTTGATCGGTAGGAGAGGAATGAAAGCCAGTCCTGTCAACGCCACACAAAGAAAGGTGACGATGATCGTAAAGGATGATATTTTAGGAGATGCACTCATTGAGTCTGTTACTTATAGTCCGTGCGTGAAATCGAATTCCCGGGCAAGCGATATGCCTGTTTCGAAATCATGTAATGTCAGTTTCCGTATTTTGAAATAGCTTAGCCAGTAATTTTGCAAAGCAGAGATGTAATTACGCTGTGCCTCCTGCTGGCGGTTCAATGATAAGGTCAGACTGTTGATGTCTGCCTTTCCGATCATAAACCGCTGCTTGGTTTCGGCATAAGCCATAACCGCCAGGTCCAGCGCCTCTTCCGCGCTACTGATCAGATTCTGCTGGATATTGAAATCGCCGACTGTCATGATCACGTCTTCCTCCACGCTCAGTTCCTCCTGGCGAGCCGATATCTGTGTCACGTTCAGGTTGTTTTTGGCGATATTGTGCTTACCCTTCCGTACGCCCCAGTCTACGAGGGGGATGGAAACGGATACGGATACAACATCCTGTTGCAATGGATTACGATAGGCTTCTTTCATTTTATCAGCTACCTGGTTAAAACCAATGCTGGCATTGATAGAGGCATTGAACATAGCTTCTTTTTTTGTCTTGTCCACCTGCTGTTCCGCTTCCAGTATCTGCTGTTTCATGTCGAGAAATTTCGGGTTGTTCTCCCGGGCGAGTGTCAATGCTTCGTCAACGGAGATCTGCATGTCTTTCGGACGTCCCGGAAGGCGTAACCGTATTTCTGTATTTTTATCGAAGTTGAGGAATGAGGCCAGGCTGAACATGGCTCTTTTCAAGGCTATATCTGCATTTTGTAATGTATTACGCGCGTTAACGGCATCCAGTTTCAGTGTCAGCAATTCGGCTTTGTTGATAGCTGCGATCTTATGCCGCTCCTGTCCTGTCCGATATAGAGTATCTGTTGAAGCTACATTCTCTTTTGCCAGATCATATTCTGCCTGTGCCATAGCTAAAGCAAAAAAGTAAGAGGTAGCTTGTTCACTGATATTTTCGATATTGTATAACATTTCTTTTTTAGCCTTCTCGTATTTGAGGGGTTCGATCTTCCGTTCCCACCGGAAAGGATTGTAACCCAGTAGACTTTGGCTGTAACCAATCCGAATAGGGACAGTGGTATATTGATTATAAGTGTTTTCACCAAAATTTCGCATATATCCCAGTTCCGAGTCCAGATAAAAAGTACCACCCAGAAGGTCGAAGTTCTGTTTTACCTGAAGGTTCCCATTGGCGTAGAATGATTGTTGCGTACGATATTCTTCTGTGTTTTTATCATAATTATATCGTTTCGTAATATCCCGGTAATACTGCGCCGGTGTCAGGTTCAGTGTCAGACTCGGCAATCTCCCTGCCTTGAAAGTCCTGTACTGCCAGTAACCTGCCAAAAACATATTCTTTGTCCTGAATGCCTCTAGCGAACTATCCGCCGCCAGCGAAATCGTCCGTTCGAGCGACAACGTGAGTGGCTGGGCACACAGGTAACCCGATGTGAGTAATAGAAACAATAATAAGAACTTACATATCTTCATAACGGCATTATATAGAATTCGTTAAACTTCTGTTTGTTTTTCAGTAACTACTTCGTTTACATCATGTTTCCGGTAAATGAACCAGTAAACCAACGGGATGATGAACAAACTGACGGCTGTACCGATCAGCATGGCTGAGATCATGGCGATGGAAAGCGGCTTTTGGAGTTCGCTACCCATATCGAACGAAAACAGCAACGGCACCATACCGAATATGGTTGTCAGGGATGTCATGATGATAGGACGCAGACGGCGACGGCCGGCTTCATGAATCGCTTCCATCAACGGTACGCCCTCCTTCCGTAACTCATTGATCGCATCCAGTTTCAGGATGGAGTCATTGATAATGATACCGCAGGTCACCACAATACCGATGGCACTCATCAGGTTCATCGTATGTCCGCATATCCAAAGCACCAGCAAAGAAGCTGCTACGTCGATCGGGATCTCGATAAGTACGATCAATGGTTGCAGGAAACTTTCGAACTGTGCAGCCAGGATAAAATACATTAACAAGATAGATATCAGTAAGATCACCACCAATTCGCTTAACATCTGTTGATTGGAGAAGAAACTACCGGAGAAATCGATTTCCCATTTCTGTCCGCCCAGTTTTTTCACTTCCTCCATCAACGGTTCCGCTTTCTTTACATCATAGAAACTGAACGGGATATATTCACCGTTCTTTCCGGCAGTGATCGTCTTCAGGTCTTCCCCTTGTGTCACTCGTACCAGCGATTGCAGCGGGATATATTGGGTCTTTCCGTTTTTGTCTGCCTGCGTCTGTACCAGCGTTTGTTGTAGAACGTCGTTCACCGTTTTCCCGTCACCGGCAAGAGCGATGGGAAGATACTGCTGATAGGAGCGGAGGGTTGCTACTTCATTTTCTTTGAAAGCCGTTTTCAATAAACGGTATACCTCGTTATAGTCCACTTTATAAAGTAGTAACTTCTGTCTGTCGATGGATATATTCAACTGGTTATCGAAAGCGACACCGACCGGAGCAATACCGGTGGATGTTTTCATCTGCGATTCCAGTTTGTGTAAAGACTGAGCTTCCGGAGCCTCCGCCTTGTTGCGGGCATAAAATTCGGCTACGATATCGGCTTCACCTGTCACAAACAATTTTTCGAACACCGTTATCGGAGGTGAGAAAGAGAATACCGCTTCCGGATAGTTTTTGTTCAGCCATTCGGTGACCTTTTCCTGTAAAGGAGCTATGGCTGAAGTATTTTCCGTCTTGAAATATAATTCGGCTTCCGATGCGGACAACTCCCTGTCGCGGTTCAGCAGGAATTGTTGCTGTCCGACGTATGAAGTATATTCTTGCACATCTCCTGCAACTTGGTTGAATAATTTATCCACCCGTTCCCGGTTCTCATCGATATGGATGTTTTCATTCCATTCTATATGGGCGATCAGTTCGTTTTCGTCGATCTCCGGCATTCTGCTTTTGGGTACTTCGTAGAACAATAGGACGCATAACGGAAGTGTAACCAGGATAAACACGATATTCACTTTTTTGTGACGGAATACGAAATCGACTCCCGCATCATAAAAACGATCCAGCGTATGTTCCTTGATCAGATTGTTTATCCGCAGGTTAAAGCCTGTGTGCTTGATATCCGGAATGCTGTAGACTAATTTGTAAAGTACGGGAAGCAACATGATACCCGTAAAATAGGAAACCATCAGTCCGACCGTCACGGCAAACGCCTGGTCATAGAAGATAGCTCCGGCAATACCGCTCATAAATACCAACGGAACAAATACGGCAATGGTCGTCAAGGTTGAACTCAGCATCGGCGTGATTACTTCGGAAGTCCCTTTGGAACAAGCCTCTTCCAGTGTGTACCCTTTCGATCTGTATTGCATAATATTCTCCGTCACAATGATCGAACTGTCGATCATCATACCCAATGCCAGGATCAATCCGGAAAGGGAGATGATGTTCAGCGACATCTTGAACATATAAAAGAACAGAAAGCTGATGATAAGGCTGACTATCATACTCAGGCCGATTACTGCCGGGCTCTTGATGTCCCCGAGGAACAGGATCGCCACGATACAGATAAAAATGAAACCGAGTGACAGGTTCTGTTTCAGGTTGGAAATAGTATAATCCAGCAATTCGGTCTGGTTGCGGCTGATGCTGAAATCGATATCCGGATAAACCGTTGCGAAATATTCCGTCACTTCCTGCAATGCCTCCTTCATATTATCCATATTTTCGTCCGCCTGCTTGATAACGGCCAGTGTGACCGCCCGTTTCCCGTTCGAAATGGAGGCGCCTGTCTCCATCTCCGGTACTACGGCTATTTTTGCCAGTTCCTTCAACTGGAAAATACGGTCGTTTTTGCGGATATAGATATTCTGCACATCTTCCGGTGTGCGGAGTAATGTAGAGAATTTGATATTGTATTCATAATACCCGTCCCGTACGGTCATGCTACCCGGCTCGATATTGTTCGAATTGAGTGCCGATTCCAGATCGTTCAATGTGATTCCCGCCATTTCCAGCATCTTGATATCCGGTACGATCTGTAACTGCCGTTTCAGCATTCCCGTAATATCTACCATCGCCACCTCCGGCAATTGTTCGATGCGTCGTTTGATCACCGTTTCGGCAAACTGGCAAAGATCGAGGAAGGCTGCTTCGCTGTCACCCGTTTTCAGTGTCAGGTTCAGGCAAAAGACAGGAATATCGGTAGCGCTCGCCTTGATCACCCGCGGACGTTCCACTTCACGTGGCAGGTAGTTCATAGCAGCATCGATCTTTTCGTTCACTTCGATGAATGCCAGATCGGTATTGGTCCCGAAATCGAAACTCAGTCGGATGATACCGGCACCGTCGCGTGTCTCGCTGTGAATATCGCGTAAGGCAGACACCTGCATCAGTTGCTGCCGGATCGGTTTGACAACCGTATTTTCCAGTTCGCGGGCCGATGTATTCTGTCCGGATACCTGTATGGTGATCTCCGGTATTGCAATATCCGGCAACAACGATACCGGGATGGTAAAGTAAGTCACCAACCCCACGATAAAACAGGCCGTGAAAGCCATCAGTACCGCGATAGGACGTTGTAGTAAGAATTTAACCATAACTTTTATAGTTGACAGTTGACAAGTGACAGTTGACAGGTGGAGACACCGGTGGATGTCGCTTGTGTTCTATGTTTTATATTTGTTTATTCATCGGGACTATTTATTGTGTTAAGCTAACTGTCAACTGTCACTTGTCAACTGTCAACTTCTCGATGATGGTTACCGGAGCCTCATGTGCCAGGTTAATATTACCGCTTGTAATAACGATATCATCCTCTTTCAAGCCGTCTGCGATCGTATAACTGTCTGCATTTTCCAGGCCGGTATGCACATAAGTCCAGTATGCTTTTGTCTTTGTGCTGTCCAGCACGAACACCACCTGTTTTCCCGAACGCAACACCACCGATTCTTTCGGAACGACCAGTTGTTTACCCAGTGAGCGGTGGATACTGACACGTACGTTCATGCCTTCGAATAGTTTACCCTTGTCCGTAACTGCAGCTTTCACCTGTACCATACCGTTTTCATCCACCAATGGATTTATTTCGGTGATTCGTCCTTCCGCTTTGGTATCGTTCAGGGCAAAAGGAGTGACTTCGACCCGGTCGCCGTTCTTTATCAGAGGCAATTCATTTTCCAGAACGGTAAACGCCGCCTCCAGACTGCCCGGATCGATGATCGTGCAGAATACGTCGGATGTAGAAGCTGTATTATATTGTTTGGCAAACAGGTTGGCTACAATGCCGTCGAAAGGAGCCGTCAGCACAGCGTTCCGTTCTTCATATTCGGCGAGCTGATGTTGAATCAGTGCCTGGTCGTAACCACTCTTTACCCGGACAAGTTGCATGGTTGCAGGGGGAACCTTTGCCGAGTCTGCCAGTGAGTATCCCTGGCCGATCAGTACGTCCTGCAGTTCCAGTTTGGCACGTTCCAATGCATCTTTAGCCGTAGCCATTTTGTTTTTCAGCCGGAAAGTGGATAATTCGGCGAGCTTTTGCCCTTTACTCACCCGGTCGCCGTTCTTCACATAGATCTCTGCAATCGGTTCAGCCGATTCGAACCGCAGGTCTACATGGCGGCGTGCCGACAATTTGCCGTTACTGATCAGTTCGTGGTTGAAGTCACTAGCCTTTAATGTCATCACGGTTACCTCGTTGGTTTCGTCCGGTAAAACCGTTTCGACAGTTTCTTCTCCTGCGCTGTTGTCTTTTTTCTCACCGGAGCAGGCTATCATTCCGGAGAGAATCAGTATTGCCAGCAAATTGTAGTATTTCATATTCATATAAGCTATGATTCAGTTTTCAATTTCCAAATATACAAATTTATTGTTACGATGTTATCGTAATTCATGTATAAATAAATTAATTACGATTTTGCCGTATGTTTTTGAGCATCTTTTTAACTTCTGTTCTCATTTCGCGGATTGCTGTGCTCTCCACTTTCGGCTCTTTTGTCAGTACGGCGTCAGCCGCTTTGATAA
>OGIE01001795.1_pt1 | contig 28539 bp, 20 predicted proteins | sample 1571581 | NCBI WGS metagenome assembly OGIE01 (sample SAMEA2582021, study PRJEB24529) | metagenome | biome: Human gut stool | place: China | collected 2011
CTGCTATCCTTATGAACTTTGAAAACAATTTGATTATTGATATCGTTGAATCTAGAACACATGATATCTTGTCCGATTATTTCTTTAAAATCAATTTAGAAGGAAGAAAAAAGGTCGAATACATATGTACTGATATGAGCTTCATATTCAAACCTTTACTAAAGACATATTTTCCAAATTCGACCTTGCTTGTTGATCATTTTCACGTTACCAAATTAATAAATGATCATCTCAATCATACTCGAAAAAGAATTATGCGTAAATATGCTAAAAATAAAAAGTCTCTAGAATACAGACTCTTGAAACACAGATATAAGATACTGTTGAAATCCAAAAATAAAGTCGATCATGAAACATTCAAATATGATAAGATTCTTGGTTATCATTCAACTGAAAGTAAAGTACTAGAAACATTATTAAGCTTTGATGATGAACTTAGACAAGCATACAACGCTAAAGAAGAATATTTGATTTTTGATCAGGTTTCAAAAGAAGAAGTCAACAAATCAGATAAAAGAAAAGAACTTGACGATGTAATCAAAAGATTCAGACATACACATGTGGAAGAAAGTATAAGTGTTGCGGTTACGCTTGAACATTGGAAAGAAGAAATACTCAACTCTTTTACATGGATAAATGACAGACGTATATCTAATGGACCATGTGAAGGTAAAAACAACTATGTAAAGAAAATTTTATCCAATGCAAATGGTATGTCCAATTTTCAACGTGTAAGAAACAGAATCCTATATTCTCAAAACAAATATGAAACTTACACAATGAATGAACATACAGACAGAATAAAACGTATAGGTAACCCTAGAGGATCCTATAAGAAAAATACAAAATAAATAAAAGGAGGAAAATCAGGACTAGACATCATCCTAATTTTCCTCTTGAAAAGCACCAAATATTTTAGATGATATAGTGATTTCACACCAATATACCCCTCGATAATTTAGAGCGATTTTTGTTAAAGCACCCTATTATTTAGAGCGCCATTTAAAATGAGCGAATCAATCTTAATATTCAATTTCTTTTAAATATCTGCTTAATGCATCTTGCCATGTAGGTAATGGTTTAAATCCATTTTCTACAAGTTTTGACTTATCCAATCTACTATTAAATGGTCTAGCAGCTTTAGATAAACCATATTCTTCAGTCGTTACTGGTAAAACTTCTGTAGTATATCCTGCTTGTTTAAAGATTTCTACTGTAAAATCATACCATGAAATATATCCACCTTCATTAGTCGCATGATAATAACCATATTTATCACTTTCAGCCATATCTACTAATAATCGAGCAAGATCATAAGTATATGTTGGTGTTCCAATTTGATCATTAACAACTTTAACTTGTGGATATTTCTTTCCAACATTTAACATCGTTTTAATAAAGTTTTTACCATTAACACCAAATACCCAAGCAATACGAACAATAAAATATTTATCTAAATTAGAAGAAACTGCAAGTTCACCTTCTAATTTAGTTTGTCCATAAACATTTAATGGTTTGTAATCTTTACAATCGGGATTCCAAGGTGTTTCACCTTGTCCGTTAAATACATAATCTGTAGAAATATAAATCATTTTACAATCAATTTTCTTACATGTTAAAGCAATATTTTCTGTTCCTTTAGCATTAACTGCTCTTACTTTTTCTACTTTATCATCATCTTCTGCTAAATCAACAGCAGTCCATGCTGCACAATGAACAACAACATCAGGATTGATTTTTGTAATTTCTGATTCTACAGCTTCTTTATTTGTAATATCTAATTGAACATATTTTTGAAAATGTTCATTACTTTCAGTAATATCACTTCCAATTGCTTCATGTCCTCTTTGATTTAATTCATTCATAACGTCATAGCCTAATTGACCATTAACACCTGTTACTAATACTTTCATTAATTTACCTCCCATTATTCTTTATCTAAAACAAAAGCTTTCTTCAAACTTAAATTAGGATTATAGAAACGATCACTATATAACATATAACCCCATTTATCTTTGATATAATCATGTTCTTGTACAAATCGACGATATTTAGCACTATTTGTATCGACTGTATCATCACCTCTAGATTTAGATTCATAATGATATAGTTCTACTTGATTTAAACAAATATTGTAATATCCTTGTTTCAATAACTTTAAGTTGAAATCAACATCATTGAAGGCTACTTGTAGATCTTCTTCTAAACCATTGACTTCTAAATATTTTTCTTTAGAAACCATTAAGCAAGCTGCGGTAACAGCACTGTAGTTAAATGGAACGGATAATCTTCCATAAAAACCAACATCTTCTCTTGGATTATCAATAAAACAATGTTGTGCAATTCCACCAATACCTAAAATAATACCTGCATGTTGAACCGTATTATCAGGATATAACAATTTAGCACCTACTGCCCCAATATGAGGTTGCATTGCATAGCCAACCATTACTTGTAACCAATGTGGTGTAATAATTTCAGTATCATTATTTAATAAAACAATATATTCACCTTTAGCCGCTTCTACAGCTTGATTATTGATTTTAGAATAGTTAAATTCATAATTAGCATCAATAACTCTAAAGTTAGAATATTTATTTTGATATTTTTTAAATAAATCAAAGGTTTCTTTCTTTTCACTATTATTATTCATTAAAATAACTTCATAGTTTTTATATGTTGTTTTTTCAAATAAAGATTTTAAACATTGTTCTGTAACATCTGCATAATCTTTAGTTGGAATAATAATAGAAACCATTGGTTCTTTTTCATATTCATATCTTACTAAATAATAAGGAACTCTTGGATGAACAGTTACTTTAGCTTTAATACCACGACGTTTTAAAGCATCTTCTACTGCCATTCTTCCTTTTTCAACAGCATATCCTTTACTATCAATTGTGGCAGCCGTTGACCCTTCAATCATACGCCAATGATATAAAATCTTTGGAATATGATAAACACGTTCAGGAGTTGTTTTTTCTAAAAATCTTAAGAAAATATCATAATCTTGCGCCCCTTCATAGCCTACTCTAAAACCACCGATTTCATCAACAATTGATTTTCTCATAATTTCAAAGTGACAAATATAGTTACTTCCAAGTAATGAATCAGGTGCATAATCTGATTTAAAGTGAGGATCTCTTCTTAATCCTTCCATATCCATTTTATCTTCATCAGTGTAGATAAAATCTAATTCTTTATTTTCATTTAAAGCCGCTACACATTCAGCTAATGCATTTCTAGCAAGTAAATCATCATTATCCATTAAACCAATAAATTCACCGCTAGCAATATTTAAAGCATCGTTTGTTGCTTTAGAAATATGTCCATTTTCTTTACGATGATGTACTTTGATTCTAGAATCTTTCTTTTCATATTCATTTAAAGTATCAATTGTTTCTTGTAAAGTTGAACAATCATTAGATAAACATATTTCAAAGTTTTGATATGTTTGATTTAAAATAGAATCTAAACATTCTGCTAAGTATTTTCTTTCTACATTATAAACTGGAATACAAATTGAAATAAGTGGATTGTAAGAAAATTGAGGATGTTCTTCAAATGGTTTTTCATTTTTTTCTAACCATAAAAGATATTCTTTTTGATTTAAGAAATTATAAACATCTAAAAATTTATTTTTTGTTTTCTTATTTTCTTTAATACGTCTTTTACTTTGTTTTAATCTATTTGGTGTTAAAACAAAATGATATTCCTTAGCTATATATTTAACTTCTTTACCAATAGCATAAGTATTTACTTTTACTTTATTTTTGCTTGAGTTTGCTTTAACCAAAATTAATTGAAAAAAAGTTCTTATTTTAGATTTTATTCTTTTAAGTAGGTTATTTTTTCTTACACAAATCAATTCTTTTTGATTATCATGTAATAAATAAACTTTGATTTTAGAATCACTTTTATTTAAAGAAAGTGATAATTCATAATTGTCACTAACTAAATCTGGCAAAAATTTAGCTTTTCTTTCCTTTCCGTCAACCACTACTTCAAGTGAATATTTTTGCAAATCACAATTTCCTCTCATGATAAATGTTGGATTAACAATGCCATGTACATGAGCCTCTCTAATATTTATGTAATCTAATGTTTTCATACATATCTCCCTTATATTTCCTCAGCGAATCCTTTTTCTAATTTTCTAAAAATAAACATACCTAACACAAAACAAATAAGCGCCATGACAGCCATGTAGATTACACTAGACATTGCTGGTAACGTATGATACATAAAGAAGTCACGATAAGCACTTACAATATGTGTAAAAGGATTTAAATAAAGTACCCAACGAATAGCTTCTGGGAACAATTCTGCTGGATATAAAATAGGTGTTCCATAAAATAACATATTAATAACGAATTGGATAATATATTCTGTATCTTGAATATAAACATTAATAGCACTTAATCCAATAACAAGTCCTGCTGTAATTACAAATTGAATCAACGCAATAAATGGTACTAATAAAATATGCCAACTTAATCCAAGCCCTCCAAAAACACAGAAAAGAATAATAATCAAACAAGCGATAAAAAAGTTAACAAGTCCACTTAATGTGGCTGATATTGGTAAAATTTCTCTAGGAAAATATACTTTTTTAATAACACCTGCATTATTTTTAATGCTTCCCATTCCAAGTCCCATAACTGTCGTAAAGAAGTTCCATGGAATAACCCCACAAATTAAATATTGAAGATAATTATCTGTTTTGATTCTCATGATATAAGGAAATACAATGGCATAAACGGCAACCATTAATAATGGATTTAAGAATGACCATAATACTCCTAAAAATGAACCTTTATATTTACCTCTAATATCTTTTTTTACATTTGTTTTTAATAATTCACGATAGTCATATAAGTTTTTAAATAATTTCATTTTCTTTTTCTCCTATATGATATTAATCTTTAAATCTTTTTCAGATATAACTTTATCTTTTTCATCTAATAATTGAACAAGAATAGAATGTTCTCCTAATTCCATTTGACTTACATCTACAAAATAATCAAATCCACATTCATCATCATTTGTTCCATAACCACCATATTTTTCTTGATAAGCCATTAAAACATCACTTCTATTTATTTTTCTCATTTCAGTAACCTCTTGACCATCAAAAGTTACTTTTAAACGATCATTTAAACAATCACTCAATGACCATCCAGAAATTGTAAATTGAGCTGTATCTTTTTTAACTTCAGCAAATGATTGAGGAATATCAACAACAACAATACCATGGTAAGTATCTAATGGTTTTTGATATTTTTTCTTAGCTTCTTCTTTATGATCTAATTTAACTTGTTTTAAATATTCATCAATAACATAAGTTGGATCACCATCTAATTTAAATTCACCTTTATAGATCCAAACAGCACGTGTACATAAATCTTTAACTGTATCTAAGCTATGTGAAACAATAACAATTGTCTTATCACTATCTCTTAATTCTTTTAATTTATCAAAACATTTATCTTGGAAATGTTGATCTCCAACTGCTAAAATTTCATCAATTAATAAGATTTCAGCATCTACATTTATAGCGATAGAAAAAGCAAGTCTCATATACATTCCAGAAGAATAAGTTCTTACTGGATTATCAATAAATTCTCCAAGTTCTGAAAACTCAATGATATCATCTACTCTTTTTTCTATTTCTGCTTTTGTTAATCCAAAAACAGCTGCATTAAAGTAGATGTTTTCTCTTCCTGTGAAATCCTGATGGAAACCAGCACCTAATTCTAATAGCGATGTTAATTTGCCTTGTGTTTCTATTGTTCCTTTATTTGGATAAATAATCTTTGTCATTAACTTTAATAACGTCGACTTACCACTACCATTTGTTCCAATCAAACAAACAGTTTCACCTTTTTTAATATCTAAATTTATATTCTTCAATACCGTATGAACTTCTCTATTACTTTTTCCAAAAGATAATAATCTTTCTTTTAAAGTATGAGCTTTGTCATACTCAACTTTGAAATATTTTGTCATATTTCTAACTTCAATAGCATTTTCTTTATTCATAAGACCTCCGCTAAATCTTTTATAATTTTATATATAACCTCATAAATATATATCACATACATATTTATTTGTCCAACACTTCGTAATTCTATTATATTCTATCACATCTTTTGTATATATTTTAAAATTAAATTAGTTTCATACAAAAAAATGATGATTTTTATAATTAATCATCATTTCTATACTATTTTCTTATTAAATTTATAATATACAAGAAACTTATATTTATTAATTCACTATTAAATTCAAACTTCTTGTATTTTACTATTATTCTCTAATTTAATATTTACCATATTTATAATATTATTCATTCCAATAACAAATAATATTATGTAAAAAGGAGCGTATAATAGTAAATATCTTGCTCTTGATTCAAATAATAATAAAAATATAGTTATACCTATAATGGATAAAGGAATAACCAATAATTTATAATTTCTTATATTCTTTAAAGAAAAAATATTAAAAAATAATATTAAAATCCATACTGATTGCAAGAATGTCTCAAAAAGTTGATAATATTTTCCTTCATTATAAAATATGTTTCTTAAAAGGGTTGTACCCCTACTATTATCTTCATTTACTACTAAATAAAAGTTTCCTTCTCCGCCCCAGGCAAAGGACCCATCATTATAATTTCTAATGGATTTATCAATAAGTAATTGACTATAACCAATAATTCCATATTCTCTTAATCTTCTCTTTACAACCTTCATATTCGCACTTGTTTTATTATATAAGCCAATATGAGATTGCGTAAAATCTACATCATCTTGAGAATATCCACCTCTTGCAATTGGATTCATTCCCATCATTAAAAAATGAGTAAGTGGCATCTCATTACTAGTATTTTTTTCATATTCTAAATAAGAATTAGAAATCGAACTTATTGATAAAAATATCGCCATTGCTGCAATCAAAGAAATACTGCATTTACCCACTTCTTTTAATTTAATATTTTTTAAATTAAATAAATTTTTCCATACCTCTATTAAAATAATAGCAATCAAAACAATAATAACTGTTGGTTTTACTTTATATCCAATAAAAGCAAACAAAACAATAAAAAAGGCCGAAACATATTTATTAAGATTATCTTTATTTAGATATACATATAGTACAACTGTAGTAAAAAACATTGCGTACGTATCTGAATATGGAATAATAATCCATGGAGTAAACATAATAAAGATAGTGCTAATAAAAATAGCTAAGACGCATAGATGTTTATTATGAGTAATTAATCCAACAATTTTTACAAGTAATATAATTGAAACATTTACAGATAAAGCTCCAACAATTGATAAAAGCAAATGAGAATCCATACCAATAATATATGCAACTTTCGTAATAATAGTACTTATAAACAAAATAAAAACATTATTAGGATAAAACGAGAAATAATAATTATATTCATTTCCACTTTGGAACTTCAAACCTTGTGCAGCTTGATCTGCTGCGCATCTTAATTGACCAACATCCCATCCGGTTAAAAAGAATATCTTTTTAATTAAGAAAATTTGTAAAGCAAATGCTACTAAAAAATAAAACATTAATAATATACTACATTGTTTTTTATTTAATAAATCAACATACTTTTTTAATAATTTTTTATAAAAAATAATAAGCACTATTAATGTAAATAATGCTATTACCAATAAGCTTAAATTTGATAATGGATGTATTCTTACTTGTACTCGTGTAGATCTACCAGCTACAAACAAATCAACAAGTACTATTCCAATCATCATTAATCCAAATAATATAATTAAAAAATTATAGAATAAAGAATATATTTTTTTCTTTGATTTCATATATTTTTTACCTTTCTAAAAACACATGTCTTGAAACAAAATTCCAAATCATAACAGTTCCAGTAGATACTACTTTAGCAAATAAATAATAAATATTTACCATATCAACAAGAACATACATCATCAATTGATTAATACCAAGTCCAATCAATGCTGTAATAAAAAATCCAGCCATTTCTTTTGTTTTTGACATTTCTTTTTTATCTATAAATACATATTTTATACTCAAAATATAATTGAACAACAATGAAATTGTAAAAGCAATTCCTGATGCAATTAATACATCAATTTTAAAAATTTCTTTTAAAATAATTAGTAGCACGTATTCTATAGCAGTAGCTACGACACCTACTAATCCAAAATTAACAATTTTCTTAATCATTTTCTTTACCTACTGATTTAGATTCTAATAAAACATCTATATTATATCTTGGTCTTTCTTTTACCTCTACATAAGTTTTACCTATATATTGTCCAATTACACCGATAGATAATAGTTGAACTCCTCCTAAAAACCATATAGAAATCATCAATGATGACCACCCACTTACTGTATTTCCTAAAAAGTGACCTATTAATGTATATATCATTGCACATATTGAAATAAATACAACTAATATTCCAATCCAACTAATCATTGTAATTGGTTTAACACTGAATGACGTAATTCCATCAAATGCAAAACTTAACATTTTCTTTAATGGATATTTTGATTCTCCCGCCATTCTTTCTTTTCTAGCATAATAAACACAAGATGTATTATATCCAATTAATGGTACCATTCCTCTTAAAAATAAATTTCTTTCTTTATAATTGCCTAATTGTTCTACTGCTCTTGCACTCATCAACCTAAAATCAGCATGATTATAAACACTTTTAACACCCATTACAGTCATTAATTTATAAAAACTTTGTGCTGTAAATCGTTTAAAAAATGAATCTGAGGTTCTATCATTTCTTACACCATAAACAATATCATTTCCCTTATTAAATTCATCAATCATGTTTTCTATAACATTGATATCATCTTGTAAATCAGCATCAATTGAAATTGTTGCATCCACATTCTTATATGCTGTCATTAATCCAGCATATAATGCATTTTGATGCCCAACATTTCCTGCTAAATTTAATCCTGAAACCCATTTTTCTTGTTCATTGAATTTTGAAATAAGATTCCAAGTTTGATCTTTACTTCCATCATTTACAAATAATATATAACTTTCCTCATCAATTTTTCCTTTTTTATGTAATTGATCAAATAATTCACATAATTGTTTTGTTGTATCTTCTAGTACTTCTTCCTCATTATAACATGGTACTACTAAGGCTAATTTCATATCTACTCTCCCAAAAAATATATTTTATGTCTCTAACTTTTTTATAAAAACAGTATATGCATAGTATATAAATATTTCAACATACATACTGCCGACCATTATTTTAGTATTAATATTACTTTAACACAATAATTTTCATAAATTATTATTCGCAAATATAAAATATTTCATGTATTTTATATTTGTATTTAATAAAATCAAAACATATTCTATGTATACATGACTTTCATACGCAGTTATCAAAAATAAAAGACAATCACATACTGAATACGATGTAATTACTATAAAGTTTTCTTTTTTGACAATTCATCTTATTTTTTAGTATGTATTAATCAAATCTACATACAAGCACTATCAAAAAATTTTCTTCAATTCCCATTAAAAAACAAGTGCTAGAGATAGCTTTTTATAGTAATACATACCTTAAACAAAGAAATATTTTTTGATATAATAAATCATAATCTTCAAATTAATTTTTTAATTTTTGCAATCTATACCCATTTGCTATTATATCAGGCCATGATAACAAAAATATATTCATGTCTCCTAAAATAAAAGTTTTTCCTATCCATCTAATTAACAACTGACATAACTTTCTTAACAAAGATAATATATCTATATATTTTTTGATTTTATGAATCTAACTTTTAATTTGACCATTTTTGCACCTCTATTAAGTCTACTAATCTTCATTAAAATTCTCTCTACCTTATGATAAATTAAATTTTTTTGAAATAATCGATTATTAATATTATTATCTATTGATGAGCAAATAAGTAATAGACATTAAGTTGATTATTATCAACTATCGTGTCAAACAAATAATAATCTTCATTTATATATTCTTCAATATTTTTATTATTAGTAATAATACAATCAAACTTTAATCTATCGAGTGTATTTTTTACTTTACTATAGGTCTCATTATTAGGATTATTAGCAAATCCGCACACTAATACATGTTCATTCCATGAATATTTATCACTATCATTTCCAACTCTAAATAAAGCCGTATAATTATATATATTATGCGCATATGCACGATATGTTAAAGATGGATAGTGTGCATAGCCATCTATACTTTGCCAATCAAATGTTGTAATTACTTTTAATCTTTTGTCAGTTTTTAGTTCTAATTCACGTAATTTTTTTCCAACGTTAATTGTACTATCTGGTGTAAATAACTTATTGTTTTTTAATGTTTGAAGTGATTTTTTTATGCCAGTTCCTGAAGTTTGACTACCATTTATCTCTACTACATCTCCATAAATATTTTGAGTAACAACAACCGATGATGAACATACAATCATAATTAAACAAAAAATAATTTTTCTATATTTGTTATTAAATTTACAAATATTAAATAATAAGAAAAGAGTAATTAATATGTACATGATGAAATATACACTATATAAAACTCGTCCTGTAACAAATCCATAATTACAAATCTTTTCATATATATTATTAATCGGTTCAAAATAAGCAAAAGCATACATAATAAAGATTGAAAAACCAACATAAATGTAATTATATTTTTTTGTAAAACAAACTAATAAAATATAAGCAATTAGCATTATTATCGTAAAAATAGATGTAAAATTATTTGTTATTCTAGCTATTGAATAGTCAGCAACGTTAGATGTGTTTTTTAATAAGAAAGAAATTATTGCTAAAGTCGCGAAAAATAATGCTATAATAACATATTTTTTGTTTTTTATTAAGAAAATAAAAATATAACTTATAACCATTAAAAAAATAAGAGGTATAGCTACTGTACTTCTCGAAACAAAAACAACTGATACAATCACAAAATATAATATATCTTTTATATTTATCTTCTCTATTGAATATACTAAATCTAAAAAAGTTAATGGTAATAAAATTCTTACCAAAGACGATCCATAAAACATGGCTGTTGTATTTTTCCATGTATCTTCTAAGTCTAATCCTAATGTCGATCTAGAAAGTATAGTCATCGCATATAGAATTGGTACAATTATAAAACAATAATATTGAAAACTGCTTACACCCTTATCAAATTCATAATATGAATTGATTTTTCCAATCACGCTATGTAAACCACAAATAATTAAGAAAAAATTAAATATTGACATACCAAATCTTATAAAAACTGTCGGTAATACATGTGAAATAAAAAGATAAACTGATGCTTCCAATTCCCAAGTATTTAAAGTATAAGAATTAATTCCTGAAATTTTAAATCCCGTTGTCACGTCAGCAGAAAATGTATTATTCATATAAGGTAAATTTGCAATTCTCACTAAATAATATCCATCATCCGTTAAATTATCTGCCCACATTCTCCCAGCATTACAAAAGATGCTTACAGAAAAAATAATTAATAATATAACAAAAAACCAATATTTATTAATAAAATCCTTTATTCCTTGATTAAATAGTTTTACTTTATATGTTTTTAAAATAAATAAACTATATATTAAACAACATATTGTCCATAATATTGTAAATATTAAATAAAACATCCACTGTAATTTAAATACTTGAAATATAATTCCTACAATAGCCATTAGAAAAGTATGAAAAATGAATCCTATTACCACTTTCGTAGTTTCTAATTTTTCATTATCTTTTAATAAAGCCGTTCCCAGCAAAAAATAAAACAACCCTAATAATATAAAAAAGGTTATAGTTACTAAATAATTAATGATCGTCATAAAAACCTCCTTATACTATAATTTATCCTCGTCTTTTAATTTTTTTTCTAAAATTGCTACATATTGAATTAAATTTTTTTGTTTTTCTTCTAGCATAGAAACCTTATTAAATAGTATATATACTAAAATAATAAGCATAAATATAATTGCTGCAAACACCATATTTGCTGTAGAAATTACACCGATAAGTCTAGCAATGAAAAAAGCAATTTGTGGGAAAATACTTAAAATAATTAAAGTAATAGAACAAAGAATCCATGCCAAAGCATAATCAGTTCTTAATTTACCTTTTTTTACATTTTTCACTAAAATTATAAAAAATACAACAGTCACTATTATTAATAATAATTGTAATGTTAAACTCATACTCTACCTCCTAATTAAAGAATATAATTGTTACTAAAACCTTTAACATATACTTAATAGAACTACCAATTCCTGTATAAATACTTGTTCCAGCCAATCTGTCTTCCATTTTAACCTGTACTTCTTTAGCTTTATATCCTTTTTTTATTTGAAAGGCAAGTGTATCAGGTTCTGGTTTTCTATTCATTTCAAACGCATAATCTTTTATTAATTCTTTATTAATAATTCTCATTCCACTTGTAGGATCATTAATAGTGGCACCTGTTGTTAGTTTAATCATTGCAGTAATAATTCTACTACCTAACATTCTCATGCTAAAATGCTTCTTTTCATCCACAAATCTTGATCCTATAACAATATCATAACCATTTTCTATTTCTTTTATTAAACTAGGTATGTATTCTGGTAAATGTTGCCCATCACCATCAAATTGAATAGCTGCATCATAATTATTATAATAAGCATATTTATACCCTGTTTGTACTGCACCAGTTAATCCTAAGTTAACCGGCAAATCAATATGATTAATATTATTCTCATCTAAAATTTTCCCTGTACTATCTTTAGAACAATCATTGATTACAACATAGTCGCAATCAATATTAGCATTTTCAAGATTTCTAACAACTCTTAAAATGCTTTCTTCTTCATTATACGCTGGAATTATAACTAAAGTTTTCATTTTGTACCTCCATTTTTATTTTAATATTTCTAACCATTTTTTTCTTGATTCTTTTCTTGAAAAGCAATCAAACTCGTTAAGTGCGTTTTCACTTAATTTTTTTAATAACTCCTGATTATTCATTAATATAATTAACTTGTCTGCTATTTCATTAGGATCTTCTATAATATATCCATCATAGCCATCTGTAACCGTTTCATTCACAGCTTCTCCCCAAAATGTTGTAATTGTAGGAGTAGCATTAGCTTTTGCCTCAATAATTGTTAAGGGAAAACCTTCAATAGTTGATGTAAGTAAAAAAACCGCATAATTAAAATAGATATGTTTATCATTAATAAATCCCTTTAAAATAACATAATCTTCTAAATGTAATCGATAAATTTCTTCTTTAAGACTTTCATACATTTCACCTGTACCATAAATATCAATTGTAAAATTTTGATTTTTTTCTTTTAAGATAGCAGCAACACTTAATAATTTAAAAAGATTTTTTTCAGAAGATAGACGTCCAACAAACAAAAATTTATTTTTTACCTGTTCATAATCTTTTATAGCACATATTTTTTCTACGTCAATCGTATTATACATATAATCTGTTAAATATTGATTTTTTGCCTTATTTGCATCCACTTTGCTTCTAAATAAAATGAGTTGTGGTCTAGTCATCAACATACTTTGCAATTTACCTAATTTATTGCTTCCAAAAAAGTACTCATACTTTGTATGAATTTCTAATATAAAATTTAAATTTCTAGGCATAAAGATTGCTGCTGATGGTGAAGAAACAACAACACGATCATCATTATAAATCATTTTAGATATCTTTTTCTTTATAATTGGAATAGAAAAAAAATATAAAAATAAACTTTTTATGCCATAGATAAATTTTTTTATATTTTTTTCTTTTAATAAGTAAGAAAATATTTTATAAAAACGCATATCTATTAAATTTTTATCAACAACATGTATTGGATATTGATCAAATAAATTTTTATTTTTCTTATTTGTATTAAATATTGAAACAATATGAATTTCAAAGTCTTGGTCTAATAGTTTTACCAAATTAAAATATGTTGCTATAAGCCCACCACTTTCTTTACTTGGAATTTGATCAAAGACAATATATAATTTTTTCATATAAACCTCACATTTTATTTTTTAAAATGAATATTTTCTAAAAGTTTATCTTTAGATACAACTAATAATCCTAAATAAGCAATCATTGCACATCCTATTTGTAAAACAGTTGTATAAATATGTGTATCTAATAGATACCATACAACTAAAGAACAACCACAAGCGATACAACCAAATAAAGTATATCTTATAAAACTTCTTGACATATCTTTTATTTTTATATCTTTTAACATGTAATAGAATTGAATAATTGTTACACTAAATTCTGCAAAAATTGTTCCTAACACTGCTCCATAAACTCCTAAAATTGGAATTGTTATAAAATTAATAACAACATTTATAATTGCAGCAAAAACACTTGAATATGTAAGATAACGTGTATTTTTTGTAGGAACCAAATATTGTGAGCTTGAAATACTTGATAAACCTCTTGCGATAATAACAGGACACAAAGTAATAATAATATAAGAAACTTCTAAATATTCACTTCCATAAAACCAAGGTACAAATCCACATGATATGCTCATCAATCCTAAACACATAGGAATAATCAACATGATTGAAAAATCAACTGTGGCTTGTAAACTTTTTGTTAATCCTGCATGATCATTATCTATAAAATATTTTGAACTTTTAGGTAACATAACAGTACTTATAGCTGTTATAGCCGTTACAGGAATTTTAACAATTTTATCTGCTAAATCATAAAAAGCCAAAACAGCAGAATCATCTAATATCCATTCCAACATAATTTTATCCATTTGATAAAAGACAAGTGTTACTATTTGTGGTAAAGCAATTTTTAAAGTTGGAATAAGATGTCTAAAGATATTTAATTCTTTAAAATTTGGTATTTCAAGCACTCTTTTTAAATTCTTATAACATATTAAAGTTCCTAATGCTTGGCATATTCCCATTAAAAGAATATATTTTAATAAATCTGCTGGTGATTTTATAAATATAAAAATACAAAAAACATTTACTGTTTTAACTAAAACCGTTCTTAAAACAACTGTTTTAAAATCTTCCAATCCATTAAATACCCAAACAACATCTAAGAAAGAACCCGCAAACCAAATTATTTGGTAAATAGAATACATTTCATATTTTGTTCCTTTCATAAAGAAACAATAACAAAAATATGATATTGCTAATAAAATAATTCTTAAAATCATTATTTCAAAGAAAGTTTTAGAACGCTCCTTTTTATTATCCTTTGAATAAGCTATTTCACGTATACCATAATTAGATAATCCTATCAACCCAATTGTCATAAAAACCTGTGAAACAGAGTCAATATATGTATAAATTCCTAAATTCGTTGGTCTTAAAATTCTTGAAATATAGGGAGATGTAATTAAAGGTACAATTATTCCTAATAATTGTACACAACAACTGTAAAAAATATTTGTAAGTGTTTTTTTCATAAAAACTCCTTTTTATTTATTCTTATTTGCAAGTGCAATTCCTTTAATAAAATCTTTTAAAACAGGATGAGATGTATTTCTATGAATTTCTTGTTGTTTAGATAATACATCTTTTAATACAATAAATGAATTTTTTATTACATTACTATTTGCAAAATTTTCTCTTTTTTTCCAAAAATGATAATTATCTAACACATATCCATAATAAACCTTATTAACATTTTTCATTTTACAATAATCTATCAAGGCTTCTAACAAAGGCAATCTTATTTCAGCATATAGATTATCTCTATTTTTATTACCATCTTCTCTTTTCGCAAATAATCTTTTCAACAAGTTCATATTCACTTTTTTATTAACACCAATAGTATTATTTTCATGTTGTCTATATTTAAAAAGCATTTCATCTACATAATATAATCCATTATTAATTGCAGCAATAACACCTAACCAATAATCATGTGCCCATTTTTCAGGAAAAGGCATTGCAAAATCTAATAATTCTTTTTTTAAAGCTGCCGCAGCTCCTGTAACATAATTATCCGCAAGAATATGTTTAAGAATTTCATCATTACTTTTCATATAATCTTTTTTAAAGGAAATAGATTCAAATAAGCTTATCTTATAATTTAAATCTTTGTCTGTGACTTCACCATTACTAAAAACAAGTAAAGCTTCTTTATTTTCTTCAAATTTTTGATACATTGCTTCTACTTTATTTTCCATCCAAACGTCATCTTGATCACATAAAAAAATGATATCTCCTGTACATAAACTTAATACTTTATAAAAGTTTTTCTTAAAGCCCATATTTTTTTCATTTTTAATAAGTTTATAATTTATAGATGTATTGTTCAAAGCATTTTCAACTAAAGTTGTAGTTTGATCACTAGAACAATCATCACAAATAATGATTTCATCAACTTGTTTTGTTTGATTAATAATACTTTTTAATTGTTCTAAAATATATGTTTCCCCATTATAGGTACACATTGCTACTGAAATTTTCATATAAGCCCCCATTAACTATATAAAGTTACCATTACAAATCTATAAATTTTATTAAGATAATATTTTGAAGCAAATAATAATAATAAGCCATTTTTTATAAACGAAATAAACGATTTATTTTCTATGTCATTTAAAGCATCATTGAAATATTTATTCGCTTTTAAATATTTTTTGGCATTTTTTGAATTATTATGTTCTTTTACATAATTGTGTGCATCTTCTATAGATGCTATTTGTTTTTTACTATATTGTTTTGTGATATAGCATCCATATAGATATTGTTCAAATAAATTAGAACGAGAAATACTGTCAGATGTCATTCTATATTTTAAAACAACTTCATTAAGATTAGATATCTTATATCCTTTTAGAATTGCTCTTAATGTAAAATCATAATCTTCACATAAAGGCATTTGTCTGTATCCTTCTAATTGCTCAAATACTTCTTTTTTTCCAAACCAAGTAGGATGAGAAATAACTTGATTATATTTAATACATTTTTTGATTTTATTAAAATCAGTCGGTACTTTTTTAATAGAATAAATCGTTTTACCATTTTCGTCTATCATATGTGATAAACCACCAATTAAATCATAATGATATTGATTTAAATAATGTAATTGTTTTTCTATTCTATCTGGCATAGAAACATCATCTGCATCCATTCTACAAATATATTTACCTTTTGAAAGTGATAATGCTTTATTTAATGTTTTTGTTAATCCCATATTTTTTTCATTAATATAAAAACGTATTCTATCATCATTTTTTTGATAATTTTCTATACACCTAATATGTTCAATATTTTCAGGATTATCTAAAATAATAATAAATTCAAAATTATTATATGTTTGCTTTAAGATAGATTCTATCGCTACTTTTAATAGTTCTATTTTTTCTTTATATGTTGCCATTATTACTGATATTTCCATCATAATTTTCCTTTCATCCTGTCCTATATTAACATAATTACATTTATATCTCAACATATCATTTTTAAACGTATTTCTCTTTAATATATTAAAAATCCCTTGTCGCTATTTTAACTTCCAGGGATTTTTATCATTATTTTTATATATTTGGGTCTGTTGGATCCCATGTTTGACTCGTAGAAATTTTAGGAGCTGTAGGTTTACTTAATGGATCTTTACCACTTATAATATCAACTCTTGTTCCTAATGCACAATTATCATAAATCCATTTAGCATCTTTACACATTAATCTTACACATCCATGTGAGCAAGTTGTTCCTAGTTGATTAAATGCTTTAGCCGATAATGTATAAGGATTTTGTTTATTATATGGTACAGAATGGAATAATATCCCACCTACAATTCTTGTTGAATATTGTCCATAACTTGGACCCATTAATAATTTCCAACGATATTTAGCAGGTGTATAGTATGTTCCAGGTGGTGTATCTTTTCCAGTTGAACAAACAAATCTTTTATAAGCTATATTAAAAGTTCCTTCTCCATTAGCCACTATAACAGTAACAACATTTGTTGCTTTATTCACCCTTAAAACATAAGTATTTCTAGTTCCTAATAAACTTTGAGCATCTTCATATAATGTTCCATTTGCATCTTTACATACTTTAAATCCATTTTTATCTTCAAACGTTATGCATGATAAATGAGAAATACCTGGATTGGTAATATTTTTAGGATATAGTTTTATTTGAATTGATTCAATTCTATAGCCTCCACCAGTTGTACCAGCTATTCTATCATTACATGTCCATCCTAGCCAACCAAAATCTTGACATTGAACCCTATAGAAAACATCATAATAATTACTAATTTCTCCTGTAAGTCTTATTTTAATAGCTTCTATTCTTTTTGATTGTCCTATTGTACCTGAAATAGAATCATTACTAGAATAATTCATCCAGCCATAATCTTGTACATGTGTACTATATTCAATATTTCCTTCATAGGAATTATCACCTAATCTGATTTTTAAAGCCTCTAATCTCAACCCTTGCCTTACAGTTCCACTTGTATTACCATTATTAACATAATTTTGCCATCCAATATTTTGTACATGTGAACTATATTCCACTTTCCCTTGTTCAACAAAAGGTCTAGAAATATCTCCAGGCGCATTTTCACCTTTTTCAACTAAACATATTTGAATTGCTTCTACTCTTAATTCAAGTCCTTCAGTACCTGCTTTAGAATCATTGCAAGTCCAAGACATCCATCCTAAATCTTGTGCATGTATTCTATAATAGACATCATAATAATTGCTTATTTCACCAGTGAGTTTGATTTTTATAGCTTCTACCCTTTTGGATTGACCTGATGTTCCACTTATAGAACCATTCTTTCGATAAGATTGCCATCCTATATCTTGAATATGAGTACTATATTCTACATTACCACTATATGGTAAATTACATAATGAAACCTTTAATGCTTCTACTCTTTTGGATTGACCTGAAGTTCCACTTGTTTTTCCATCTCCAATATTAGATAACCACCCATAGTCTTGTACATGTGTTGAGTAATAAATATATCCAGGATAAATAAATGGATTTTGCGTGTTTTCAGGTATTTGGTCACCTTTTTTTATTAATTTAATTTCTATACCTTCTAATCGTTTACCATAAGTTTCACTACCAGCGCTTGCTCCATTACAAGCCCAATCAAGCCATCCATTATCTTGAATATGTACTCTATAATACACATCATAATAATTTGCTATATCTCCTACTAGCTTAATCTTAATAGCTTCTAATCTTTTTGATTTTCCTTCTGTTCCACTTAATTGATCATCTGATACAAAACTGGTCCATCCAATATCTTGAATATGAGTTGCATATTCAATGGATCCTTCATAACTTCCTAAATCCAACTTCATTTTAATAGCTTCTAGTCTCTTTGATTTACCAACAGTTCCAGAAACGCCTTCACTTATATAATTACTCCATCCGTAATCTTGTACATGTGTTTTATACATTATTTTTGGTGTAATTACTTCCTCTGGTGAATTTGTTGTAACTTGATTAGTTATTTCATCGTTCCCTTCAGTAGTATTAATTTCACTGTTTTCATTATCATCTACTATTTCAGTATTCTCATTTTGATCTACATCTTGTAAATCATCTTCATTTATAGAAGAATCATTTGTATTATCTTCTACTACTTCATTAGAAGAATTTTCTATCTGATTTGTTTCAAAAGCTTTTACATTTAAAATAGTACTGAAAATCAATAGCAAAGAAACTATAATGCTTAATGTCTTTTTCACATTCTCACCTCCCTAACTTAAGTTTACAACATTTATTAACATATAAAAAGGTAAATATTTGGTCGTTCAGTATCTAAAACTGTTGTTTAGTACTGTTGCCTATTATTTACCTTTTGGTTATTTATCTTTTATAGAAGCAATTACTTGTACTTCCTGGTGCACTGCTTCCTTTTTTTACAAGTTGGATTTGGATTGCTTCTAGTCTATATGAATATCCTTCCGTTCCTGCACTCTCTCCATTCTTTGCCCAGCCTAGCCAGCCAAATTCTTGTGAATGTACTCTATAGTAGATGTCATATTGTTTTGCCATCTCTCCTGTTAGCTTGATTCTTATCGCTTCTAGTCTTTTACTTTGTCCACTCGTTCCTGAAGTGTCATCGTTCATTTTCCATCCTTGCCATCCAATGTCTTGAATATGTGTCTGATATTGGATTGTTCCATTATAGGATGTATTATTGGAAAGTTTGATTCTTATTGCTTCTAATCTCTTTGACTGTCCTGTCGTTCCTGCAGTACTTCCATCTTTGACATATCCTTGCCATCCAATATCTTGGACATGTGTACTGTAGTTTACACTTGGTGTTTGTCTGACTACTGTCACCTTACATGCTGCACTCTTTCCATTGCTTGTTGTTACTGTAATATTTGTAGTTCCTGTTCCTACTCCTGTTACTTTTCCATTTCCATCTACTTTTGCAATGTTTTCATCTTCACTTTTCCATGTTAATGTCTTAGCATCTGTTGTATCGCTTGGATTGATCGTCGCTTGTAATGTTTCAGTATTTCCTTTTGACAAAGACAAACTACTCTTATTTAATGAAACTGATGTAATATGTGAAACATAAACTAATTTGATTTGTATATCTTTTATAACTCCAGTATTTTTTGATCCACAATCATTACCTTGTGATATCCATTTTGTCCAATTTCCATCAATATATACCCTATATTTAAGCTCATAATTATTACTGTTTGATAATGACATGTTGATCATCTTTAATCCTAGAGATTGTCCAATAGAACCAATAACTGTTGAATTAGTAACATTAGTATATGTGTTATCTTTATTTTGTGTATTTAATGTTTTAATTGTTAAATTATAATTACTTAGGTTATCTATTCCTATTTTTAAACCTTCTAAATTTTCAGAGATATTTCCATAACCATTTCCATTCACTAGATTATTTGTCCATCCAATATTACTTAAATGTTGACTGTAATATATTCCGGGTACTCTTTTAATTGAACTATCTTTAACAATTCTAAAATCTATTGCTTGAATATTTTTTCCACTAACACCTGCATTATTTTCTTCATCTATCCAAGATTGCCAACCTATATCAGCACTATGAACTCTATATTGTAACTTATATCCCGTTAAACAATTAGCTGAAAAATTTATAACTTGTATTGGTGAAGATTCATCTCCAACAACCGTATCATTATTAATTTTATCATAGGTTTTCCATCCTTTTGAATTATAAATCTTTCCAGACAAATAGGCTGTTGGATTTGCGTTTTTTAAATCAAACTTCAATTGATACAAATTTAAAGACCTACCTGTTGTTCCAGTTGTATTTGGTTCATTGACTTGATTTAACCACCCTACGTTTTGACAATTAGATTGGTAATATAGAGTTGGTTCACTATCTGTTTTACCAGTTGGTTGTCCTTCTACATTTGAAGTATTCAATTGAGAAGAAGAATTACTGCCATTACTCACAATCGTTATTGAATTAGTTGGAATATATGCATAATTTGAATCATAGTTATATTCTGATTGAACAACTATTTTAGAGCGTGTTGAATCAATAGAACCATCAGATTGTATCTTATAATACCCATTTGATTTACCATCTTTTAAAATAAGAAATGCAAAATTTGATGGCGCAAGTGTCTTGTTTGAAATTTTTGAGCTAGTTGGATATGTTGAATACAAAGTAGTCGAATTTGCATTTGACGAATTTTTTATATTTACAACACTATGTAAATTACTTAATGTATCCTTTATACCAATTGTATATTTTTTAGAATCTGTACCACCTAAATAGTTATCTACTTTCCAACAAATACTTGCTGCTTTTTCTCCCCAATATGGATCAGAAGCATATTTTACACCTATTCCACTTGCTTTATCTCCTAAGAAAGCACCATAATAACGATAATCTGTAATAGGATCTAAATATCCTTTGGATAAAAAGATTGCCGAATGATAATGAATGCTATAATCTACTGAAGAATAGCCATTTGCACTTCCATTTGGATCTTTATCATAAGCATGATGACCAAATAAGTTATTCTTATTCTGTGCAATATTACTTGAACCCCATGAACTTTCATTAGCAGCCACACCTATCATCAACATTGCATTTGTTCCATATGTATTTTGGTTTGAAATAAATACATTCCCTTCATTTCTCATTTTACTATTATCTTTAGAAAAATAAGAAATAGCTTGATTCAATTGTGATGCATTATATGTTGTTAAACTTCTATGAGATAAATATTGGTAATAATTATAATACGGATTAGAACTATTCACCGAATGTGTTCTAACATTAGTTTTATAATCTTCTAACATGGTTTTATAACTACTATATGTACTTCCCTCATAAAAATAATGGCCATCATAACTATAATAATCTGTATTATCCTTTAAATAAGATGGCTTAACTCCACAATCTAAATTACTGCTATATGCCGTATTTGACAATTTTGTACTAATTCCATGATAAAGTCTTCCATTTTTTACATAATATTTACTTAATGTTTGAACAGAAGAACTAGTATAATCTAAAACCTCAACCTCATTAAGATTTACCCAACCAATAACACCTGATTGCATAAATTTTACTTTTGTAGGTGACACCTCATTATCATAACCTAAAAAAGCTGCATCTGCTGCATAGTATCCATTAGTATAACCATCACGATTAGTACCATCTTCCTTATACTCTGTATTTTCTTTGCTACTTGATTTTGTCCTAAAGTTAACAACTGAAACACTAGAATTAGATGCTCTTGCTCTAGATTGTTCCTCAGGTTGTACAAATAAATCTTTTTCATCCAAATCATCTGAAGTATCTGGCATATTTTGTTCCACTGTTTCTAAGGAGATTACATTCCCATTTTCATCAACAGTAGTAATTTCATAATCACTTGGTACTTCTTGTTTAGCAACAGTATAATCATCCAAATTATTGCTGTCATCTACTATTGCCGAAACATTATAAAAAGGTACGATACTAAAAATCAATGAAAAAGACATTAAAATCGATGTAATTTTTCTATTCATAAGTTTTTTCACTTCCTTCCCCTAAAACCTATCATTTATTATATCAGTAAAAAAAAAAATTTAAATAACAAAATATATTTTCACACATTATCATTCATTTTTTTAAAGGAACTGTCATGAAAGTTAATAATTAGTTTTATGTAGTCATCTCTTTTATAAAATAAAAAAGGTAAATATTTGGTCGTTCAGTATCTAAAACTGTTGTTTAGTACTGTTGCCTATTATTTACCTTTTGGTTATTTATCTTTTATAGAAGCAATTACTTGTACTTCCTGGTGCACTGCTTCCTTTTTTTACAAGTTGGATTTGGATTGCTTCTAGTCTATATGAATATCCTTCCGTTCCTGCACTCTCTCCATTCTTTGCCCAGCCTAGCCAGCCAAATTCTTGTGAATGTACTCTATAGTAGATGTCATATTGTTTTGCCATCTCTCCTGTTAGCTTGATTCTTATCGCTTCTAGTCTTTTACTTTGTCCACTCGTTCCTGAAGTGTCATCGTTCATTTTCCATCCTTGCCATCCAATGTCTTGAATATGTGTCTGATATTGGATTGTTCCATTATAGGATGTATTATTGGAAAGTTTGATTCTTATTGCTTCTAATCTCTTTGACTGTCCTGTCGTTCCTGCAGTACTTCCATCTTTGACATATCCTTGCCATCCAATATCTTGGACATGTGTACTGTAGTTTACACTTGGTGTTTGTCTGACTACTGTCACCTTACATGCTGCACTCTTTCCATTGCTTGTTGTTACTGTAATATTTGTAGTTCCTGTTCCTACTCCTGTTACTTTTCCATTTCCATCTACTTTTGCAATGTTTTCATCTTCACTTTTCCATGTTAATGTCTTATCATCTGTTGCATCGCTTGGATTGATTGTTGCCTTTAAGGTTTCACTTGTCCCTTTTGATAAAGTAATATTTGATTTATTTAATGAAATAGATTCAATTTTACTAGTTACTTTTACTTCACAACTTGCTTCTTTTCCATTTTGTGATTTAACAGTTATTGTTGCTGTTCCTCCACCTACCGCTGTTACTTTACCTGTGTTATCTACTGTTGCTATATTTGGATTACTGCTTGTCCACTTTAATGTCTTATCATCTGTTGTATCACTTGGATTGATTGTTGCTTGTAAGGTTTCACTTGTACCTTTTGTTAGTGTTATATCGGTTTTATTAAGTATTATTGTTTCAATAGGTTTTGGCTCTTCTTTGATAGTAATTCCCTTTATACGAAATGTATTGTCTGATAGTTTTCCCCATGTATTATAACTTTTTATAAAACAATATTCATTAGATGTATCAGCTATAAATTCAATATCTGTACCTTTTAATGTTGCATCCAACATAATAGATGCATTATTTTCATTTGTTCCAAACAAAGTAAAAACAATAGAATAATATGTATTATCTTTAAGAAAAATACCTTTACTTAACTTAATGTAATTAATACCATCATTTTCGATTATTCCATTTTGATTTACTTCACAATTTCCTGATGTTGGATTATTTATATCTGTTAAATTTGTATAAATTTCTAATTTATAAGGAATATTACTTGTTGCAGAACCAACTGATACTGCATTTAATTCTTCATTTGTTCTTTTAACTAAAAATTCATTAGCGTATGTACTAGTATTACTAGATAAAGTATACCTTAATGCATTATTAGTTCCATCATACTGATAAATATTTTCTTCATCTTTATTTTTAAATTCATAGCTATAAACTGAACCTAATGAATACTCATCATATGACATCCAAAAGTATCCTTGATTCCCAAAACCTGTACCCCAGCTGTTCTTTATTAACCAAGCACCATTTCTAGTTGGTTTATTATCAAAATTATTTGCGGCATAACTATCATCCCAACCTACAATACTAATTGCATGGTTAAAACTATTTACTTCATTTGAATTATAATAATTACTATTTTTATATGCAGTAGATGTATCGTAATAACATGCTAAAACACTCCCATTATCTAATATTGCTTGTTTAATTATTGATTCATTTCCTTTTGCTTGTTGACAAAGAAGATTACTGTTAGTCATAACATATTGTGTATTATTTTGATCTTCTTTTGACCCTTGCATTGTTGTTATTTTAGAAATTGGATAACTTGTTTCACTTGCAAGTCCAAAATTACTCATTGCTAATTGCAACATTCTTGGATCTGCACCCACATCAGTAAATGAATATTTTCCTATTACGTTGGTTTGATCATTATCTGTATTTTCATATTTATCGCCTTTATTATGATACATATAATAATTTAAATGTGCTTCAGATAAATCAATATCACTACTTGCCATTCCCTTTTTTATTAAATATGATTCTGCTACGCTACATGCAGCATATGCCCAACAGTTTCCATAAGGATTTTGATTTTTTATACTTGTTACAAAACCTTCATCTACTGAACTATATGTTGACGGTATTTGACTTGATCTTACTAATGAATTACTTTGATTCACATTAAAATTATCATCAAATTTGTCATAATCTCTTGCCGGCATGACATTTCTTTCATAATTTTCCTCATATGCCTTTACATTTGCTATTGGCATTGTCATTGAAATTGTCAATAGCATAACTATTAATGTTTTTATAGTTCTTTTAAACACAATATCCCTCCTCGTACTTAATTTATTTATATAAATATTGTACTAAAAGTTATAATTATCGTCCATTATTTTTTCATACAATAAAAATGATCTACTTACTTTTTATAGAATATAGCAGATATTCATAAATTAAAATTCTATAAATAACATACAATATAAAAACATGAGGTTTTTACCACAGAACAACCTCATGTTATTTAATTAGTTCTATATCACAAAATTATTTTTTATAACGTTTAGAGTATAAAAAATAAAACAATGATCATCACAACCATTAACCCAATAAAAATCTTTAAAATATTTTTATCTTCCCTATTTCTTAAAAAAAACATTATTAACCCAATAAATAATGCAATAATAATTCCAAGAGACAAATTCATCTTTAGAATAAAATCAGCAGTTAAATTTTTAGAATTCAATTGATTAAAATTAATACTAACCAAAGAAAATATAGAGACAAAAATTCCCATCATTGTAAGAATATTTGTTTATATTGAAGATTCTTTATCGTCCAACTCTTTTTTTGCTTTTTCAACCTTGTGTGTTCTTTCTTCATAGTAGTCTTTATACTTAGATAATCCCTTATACTTCCATTCTTCATTAAACGATGCATTACCTTGTTGATCATAGGTAATGTCTGGTTTTGAAGATAATTTTATAAAAATTAGTTGAGCAATAGGCATATCTTTTGTAGGAGCATTGACCATTTTTTTAGATCATTGATCACTTTTTTTAATCCATTGCACACTTTTTCCAAACATTGACCACTTTTAAATAACCCCTTATACAATTTTATTGTGTTTTATAATAAATAAATGTGTATTTAAAAAATACACATTCACTACTTCTATAACGATCCCTTACCATAAACAACGCCTTTAATCGTTTTATAAATAATCGTAAAATCTAACCAAATAGACCAATTATGATAATAATAATCATCTAATTTACAACGATAATTAAATTCAACATCACTTCTACCATTAGCTTGCCACATTCCTGTAACTCCTGGTTTACATTTAATAATGGAATTGTAATATTGTCCCATATCTTTCTTTTCTCTTGGTAAATAAGGTCTAGGACCAATTAATGACATTTCACCTAATAAAACATTAATAAATTGTGGCCATTCATCTAATGACGTTTTTCTTAAAAACTTTCCTACTGGTGTAATTCTTGGATCATTGACTAGTTTTTTATTTGTCAGATATTCTTCTTTGATTTTTGGATCTTTTTCCATCAATTCATCCAAAATTCTTTCAGCATCAGGTACCATTGATCTAAATTTATAGATTTTAATCATTTTCCCATTTTTACCAATTCTATCTTGACTAAAAATAATACTATCATGATCTCCGCTTTTGACATATTTATATTTTACAAAAGCAATCAAAGGAATTAACGTTAAACATCCAGCAATTCCTGCACAAATATCAATAAATCTTTTCATAGTATTAGCAAGAGCCGACATTTCATTATTTGCTGTTGCAATCAGTAATTGTCCATCAAAATCCTGAACTTCAGAAGAAAAAGTCATTGTTCCATTAACATCTGGTAAATACTTAACACTTTCAACTTTTCCATAAATATCTGACATCACCTTATCAATTACTTCTTCACTTGCTTCTGGTAAAGCCACAATAATTTGTTCAATTTTTAAAGTTTTAATAGCCTCATCCAATTCTTCATAACTATAAATAAAACTATTTTTAATCACATTTTCCTGTTTAAAATCAAATAACTGATCTGTCCAATTCGCATCCACATAACCTTCTACTTGTGTTAAAGCAAAACGATTGTTATTTGATATTTTACCAAGTCTTGCTGCTTCATATCCTGTTCCAATAACTAATGTTTTTCTAGCAAACTGTTCTCTAAAAGCAATTCTAATATATCTATCAGCTAGTAAACAAATAATAAACATTGAAGCTACCATGATTGTTAAATGCATTCTTCTTTCATAACCTGTTGATTTAGGCACTAAAACAAGTAATGCTATATAAAAACAAAAACTTGATTTAACTAACGCTTTAATTTCATCCCATATTAAACATGTATTTAATGAATAATGTCCATATATAAATAAGAATAGGAAATAAAGTATTCCTGATCCAATGATTAAATCTAAATCCATATGGAAGTATAAACATATAAAGTAATACATTATTACTTCTATTAAAAGTAACATAAAGGGCATTATTTTTCTATTCATATTTTACACCTCTTATTATGTCCATTATATCGTAATTCGATTATTAATGCTATCTTTTCTCTTTTATAGTATAATAGATATATCAAAACTTTGGAGGGTCAATATGAAGTTTTTTTATGAAGGTATCAATAAATTTATGTATAAACATCCTTTTATAAAATCTTGTGTCTATTTTGCATCAAAATTTTGTCCTTGGATGGTCGCTATATTTTATTCACTCTTTTTATTAAAAATAGTGATAGAATCCCAAACTGGTTTTTATCTTTTATTTATTAAACCATTTGTCGTTTTATTAATTACTGTTCTACTTAGAATATTAATTGATAGACCTCGTCCTATTCAAAAGTATGACCTTAAACCTATTGATGATAAAAAAAGAATAGGTCATTCTTTCCCAAGTATTCATACGAGTTTAGCTATTTCTATTGCTTTGACCGTTATTGCTCGAGGACCAAATATGGGATTATTACTCTCAGCACTTGCTATTACAATTACTTGTACAAGACTGCTTACAGGTGTTCACTATTTAACAGATATTCTTGCAAGTATTTTAATTGCCCTTGCTATTTATATGATTTAACGAAATAAGAAAATTATTTCGTTTTTTTATTTTTTAAAAGAAAAAATGATT
>OGIE01001802.1_pt1 | contig 28455 bp, 34 predicted proteins | sample 1571581 | NCBI WGS metagenome assembly OGIE01 (sample SAMEA2582021, study PRJEB24529) | metagenome | biome: Human gut stool | place: China | collected 2011
ATGGATTGGCAATATTTCGAGAGATGGAAAGTTATTAGCTGATCATTCAGCTGCTCGGGGTAGGAGCTGGCGCCGGTTCAGGATCTGCATCCTGCACCTGGAGCTTGTCCACTTCCTCGTTAAATGCATCCTCGTTTCCGTCGCGGAACAATTTCCGCAGGCGGGTCTTTAAGCTAGTTGTCATGCTTCCGTCTCCAATTTTGCAGCCCGAGCATCGGGCTGATACCACTAGAGCAACGTGGTTGCCCACGATGCCAATTTGCTCAATCCCCTGGGGCGTTTCCTGCGTATCCGCGTCATACCCGCATGAGACTTCCTTCAAATCCCCGCTCTCGACTGCCTCGATCGCTTTTCGATCCGTCAAAAGCAAATCGGCGAGAAGAAAATCCGATTTATCGCCTTCTCCTCGCCGAACGTTCTGGGTCGTACCGACTGCAATCTCCCGCCAGTTGTCCGGATCTGCGAATCTCGCGTGACCGATGACTACCGGCTTGGCCTCAAACGAGGCAATCGTTTCGGGATTAAAAATTTGTTCTTCCGGCCGCCACACCTGAACCGCACAGCCGATATTTGGCAGGCCTACCTCAGCCGCTGAATATTCAAACGATCCGACGCGGCTAATCGGAACGTCTCGACATAACAAATAGCCCTCCGGAGTTTTTTCCTTCAGAGGGCTGATTTTTTCCGTGGTCAAGAAGCGACCGTCTCGAAATTTCCTTCTCATTTGTCCTTCTCATTTGTCCTTCTCAAAAAAGAGTGGCGAGGGCCAGCAGCGGCAGTTAAAGACGCATCCGGGATGGCTGCGAATAGGCGTACCGCCTGCGCCGACGTCACAGATCGGAGGATCGCTCCAGGCATGAACGGTCTTATCCAGCTCACGATGCCTTGGGCGCACTGCGTTATCGCCAACCGTGTGCCACACGTAATGCGTAGAGCCAACGGCCTGGGCCCTGGCCTGCGTGAAATTGCTCCGAGCCCTGGCGGTCTCTGTCCGGGCAATGCAAATCGCTCGGGATTCCGTAACGCCGCCCAGCTCGTTTTTGATACGCTGGGCGATATCGGCATAGCGCTGGCCGTCCGATAGCCCGCTAGCGGCCCATTCCTGAACTTTCTTGGCGGCCTCCATGGGCAAAGAGCGGATCAGTGCGACCTGCTCCTCGCGCAGGCGATTGAAAATCGGCCCGGCGGCTGCATCTTTGAGCTTGCGGCGAGTTTCCCGGCTGATCTTTTGGCCAATCCTGAGCCAGGTGTCGTAATCTGCCGAGGCCGCGCGGCGCAGCATGATGTCTGCCACGGAGCGAGCCCATTCGTCGAGCCGCACTGAATAATCAAACAGACTGAGCTGGAGCTGGCTCGGATCGGTTCCCTCCCACTCCAGGGCGATCTGCGCGATCTGTTTGGCCACTGCCTTGAGCCGCTTGCGATACCAGCGGTCCAAAGCCGCCGTTTTGGCCTGCTCCCGGAACTTGTTCTGCTGCTGCATTTAATCCTCCTGCCTCTGGCGGCATGAGCTCGTTTTCCTGTTTCTCGGCCTCGTCGATGTCCTCCTCGGTGATCGAGGAGAAAAGGCCAATGGTCGGGCTGAGCTTTTTGAGCTCCTTCATTGCGTTCGGAAGCGGGATGGATTCGCTCTGTAACGCCTGCACAATCGCACCGACCATTGCCGTTGCATACGCGCCTTTCTGCTCGTTGGTCATCTGCCACAACGGGCGGAAATCGAAATTGAAATCTTTGTCCGGAGCATGTCCAGTCACGCTCATGTAAATGACATTTAGGATTTTCTTAAGCCCCGGGCGCAGCATCTTTTCCTGCTGCTGTTTAGTATTGTCGTAGTAGAGCCGAATGTCGCTCTCGCCGGTGGAGTTGAATCCGACCGGAGACTGACCGAACAAGCGCACCAGCGGAATGCCTGTGGCGCCGGAGATCTGCTGCGCAAATTGCAGGAGCACCTCGGGGAGGCCCGTGAACGTGTAGGTCATCGTCTGAAAGTCATCCTCAATGTCTCCGAGCGTCATACCCTCAATCGACTGGAACAATCTCGTATGCTCCATCTGCGTCATGAAGCCTTTTTTGGCGACGTCGTTCGTCAAAATGGAGCGCAAGCCCTTGACCTTGTAATACCTCAGGTAGCACTTATTGACGAGCTGAGCCGCGCCTTCGGTCGCCATATCAAACATCTCGATCCGGTTGAATAGCGGCTCCAGCACGCTCGCACCCCAGCCGCGGTATGCCTGCCTCAGGTAGTACGGCAGCCGGCGCCCTTCAAAGCGGATACAGCGCGAATAATGGATTTTTCCTCCGGGAATATCGATATTGCTCTGCTCGGCAAAGACTTGGTAATAAAGCGGCTTACCGAAATTCGGCCCCAGCTCCTGGACGACTTCCGTCGACGGGTTGACCTGCCAGCAATCGAGAACGAGCAGGCCCTTAAAGGCGCCCTGCTTGATCGGTCCGAGAGGCGTGCCCATGTCGTCGCCGTCAATAAGCAGGACGGCCAGCGAACCGCCATAGAGCCGCGCCCATTTGAGCGCATCGCACAGGCTATCCCAAACACGAAATTCATCGAGCGCAATATCGATCGCAGAAGCGACCTCCGGATCGTCACACTGGAGCTCAACGCCCTCGCGCGTCATGTCATCGGCCACCACGTCAACCGCGAGCCCGCACATCCATGAACCCTGGTACGCCCATTCCAGCTCATTGCGCTGGAAAGACTTGAACTCAGGGATATAACGATTCGCGTTGAGTGTCGTGCTCGTATTCAGGCCCATGCGCAGTAGCGGGTTCTGAAACCCGTCGGTGAACTGCCTGCTGCCGCGCTTTGTCCGGGAAAGTTTCTTGTTTACCTTCATGCTTAACCTCTGCCCAGGCGAATGAACTCATCGAGCCCCGCCTGTGTGATATAGCCGTCGAGGCTATATCGGATGGCATCGATGCCGTGGTTGTATTTATCGACGATGATCGGGAGGACCTCGTTCGTTTTCGGGTCCACCTTGTAGCTGTAGAGCTTGAATTCCTCTGCCGTATGCCGGCAGCGCGGATGGATGACGATCTTGTCGAAAGATTTCAGATAGGCGATACCGTCCTCAATCGAGCCCTGCCACTTCTCAGCGGCCGAGATATTGAAACCCTTTCGCTTGGCCAAATAGCTGATTGTTTCCGGACGCGAGCAGTCGGCCTTAATCGGCCAGCTTCTGGCGAGCGGGATCGAATCGTACAGCGCCGGGAGCTCGTCTAGTTCCACGCCGTGGCCGAAGGCCTCATACTCGATATACAGCCGATTGTCGTACATGAACGATCGCACCAGCGTGCTCGGGTCGTTCGCAAAGCCAAAGTCAGCACCAAAAAATAGCCTGTCGGCCTTCTGCCAAAGATCGTCCGGAAAACTCTCGACCGTGAACCTGCCGCGGAAAATCTGGGCATCACTAATTGTCCGGGGAAAGCCTTCCCAAACGTGCAAATAGTTCTCGTAGTCATTTTTGCGATCCCATTCCATCTGGCGCCTCAGCGCCTCAGGAAAATATGGGTTCTCATCAAAATTAACTTTCCGGACATAGGCGCCGGGTGGCGGCGCATCGGTCAGGAATAATTTGGTTGTCGGATCATCCGCCAGAAGCGGGTTAAACGAAACCCAAATTTCGGAGCCCGCCTTTCGGATGGTCGGTATCAGTGTCTCCCAGGAAACTTGGGAAATGCTTTGAGCTTCCTCGCAGTTATGAACTAAAACATCCCCGGCAAAGTAATTATGGTTTCCTTCGACCTCGAGATTAAAGACAAAATTTCCGCTTTCACTCTCTCTGTTTCCGTTAATACTTCCTTGTTCCTGAATCTCAATACGCTCCACCCTTTGCTCTTCAAGAAAGCATCTTTGCGAGCGTCCTCCGCCCGTGCGGCTGCTCCTTTGTGACTTCCCCCGTCTACCTCGATCGCAATGCCATACCAGATATTCGCAATGTCCACCTTGTAATTCGTTGGCACGTCGGGCGCGCTTATTTCCGTAGGAATTACCAGCTCGGGCCACCAGCCGCGCCCGAGCCAAGAGAGAAGAAGTTTTTGTCCCTTTGTTAATCCGCGACCGTTTCCTCCCAATACGCGAGGATGAGTTCCGCTTTTTTTCAGTGATTGAATCGTTTTTTCCCGTATTTCCGGATCGTACATGGGGTTGTTCTTCTTCATTCGCTCCGAAAGAAGTTTGCGAACACAATCCCGGCAATATATCCCGCCTTGTTTTACGTACTTCTGCCGCCTTCCGTGCGTATTCATTGCGATCATTTCGCCGCATCCTCCAAGGCACGGAACAAAATCGGGAATATCCAGTTTTGCAGGCATAAACGATATCTCCAGGAACAATTTCAGAAACAGGTATATAGCCCTTTCCTTTTACAAAGAAAGGATGCTCTTTAGTTGATATTATATGGTTTGGCGAACCAACAAGTGATAATGCATAAAGTTTCTTGGGCGCTGGATTTTTCATTACCTTGACGACCCGGCGATACTCTAGGCATTGAGTGTCGTGGTTAAAAGAGCGGACATAATCTCCGGGCTTTATAACTTCTATCGGCCTCCCATCGACCATAGTCCCGGCAACAAAGCACCAACAAATATCGATGCCTTCGATCGACTTTACCGACTGCACTTGTCTCTGCTGCAGGCCCTTAAAGAAAAACCGAGAGCCGTTTATGTGTCGGATCTCGGTCTCTAGGAACTCGAAGCGATGGCTCAGCCCTAGCCGCTCGGCCGTGTCCTTCAGAAGCTGATAGGACGAATCGGCAATCGAATTTTGAAACTCGCGGGAGCACAGTACGCGCAGCCGGGAAAGATTCGACATGACGATCAGCGCCTCGGCGATTGCCCACGATTTTCCCGAACCGCGGCCGCCATAGAAAACTTTAAATCTGTGCGGGCTCCACAACTCAGAAAAAGGATCGTTCATTTCTTACCTTTAGCCACTTCTCTGATTTTCTCGTAGACGCTCGCCAGGCCCTCGCCTCCGGCGCCGTTTGTATCCAGTTGGATCTTTGCACCCTTGCGCCTGGCGACCACTTTCAGCCGGACTTCTGCCCGGAGCCTGCGATGTGCCACAGCGTCACCTTTCTTGACTGTGCTCGACGCTCCGTGTTTCTCGCTGTACGAATCAATCGTCTCAGATGCTTCTTCCATCGTGTCGGAGATATCGACAGCCTCATCCTCCAGGACCTGATCGCCGAAATCTCTCGCGCGCGCGAAGTCTACGGCAAAGTCATTCCGGTCGACGGTCCACTGATAAACGGTAGAAGGCGGGATTTGCATATCCCGGCAAATAGAAGTCAGGGTCTCGCCACTGGCAAGCCGCCTCAAGATCTCTTTGGCCTTGGCAGGCGTGTACTTAGTTTGGCGTCCCTGCTTACGCTTCGGAGCTTCGCAATTGTCCATGCTGATCCTCCTTACTTAATGAGGTTGTAGGCAACGGCAAACATCAAAGTAAACAACGAGACCAGGATTTCCCAGCGGAGACAAAAGGCCCAAACAGGATATTTTTGGGATACTTTCATATAAAACCGTTTTTGTTACAGAACTCTCACATCAAGCACATAAAGCTTGATCGGGGATTGTTCGTTTGGTAAACTGTCACCAACAGATCGGAGCAAGTACTGTGTCCCGTGTAAATTCACCACGGAGTCCTTCGAGGACGGTAATAGAACAGCGTCTCCGATTTTGTTTTTTCTTCTTCTCGCGTAATTTCGCTCGAAAATCTTCTTCTTATTCTCGAACGAATGAACTCCTTCGGTATTAACGTTGTAGGCGTACAGCTTCCCGCTTTCAGATTCGCCGATATCCACCGCCACCAAGCGCTTTCTTCCGTTGATCGGTACACGCTGCATTTTCGTATGAAAAGCAACCTGATCTCCGTGATTTCTTTTCTTATCCCGGCCTGAGTAGTGCCCTTTTTCTATGACGCCCGGCACATAAGGAAGCACGGCCAAAATATCTCTTTGGTTGCCCCGAAACTTCCTGAATTCACTTCTTCCATGGCCTTCAAAAACTGCTTCCGCGGGAACCTCTGTGCCGTTCATGTCCACTGTTGTCCTTACCACGCCGCCTCTGAGTTGTTCGTCGTAGTAGGCCGTAACGGCCTTACTGGGATTGTCCGGGAATCGTTTTAGATAGGAATCCGTATCCTTTGACGGCGGCTGCTCTATGAGATTGACGCCGCTTTTAGGAAATATCTTAGACTCCTGCTTGTTTTTAGGTTTCCTACCACCCCTGTCCTTAGGTTTCTTGTCCTGCTTATCTTTTGATTCCCTTTCGATCTTCTTTCCGACATCGCCTTTCAGGTCACCGTTTTCTCCCATAGGAACATGGGTGTGGTTAATGGTTTTCCATTTTATTTCTCCGCTGTCCTTAAAACGGACCGGAACGCGGCCGAGGATTTTGATAGTCATAACGCAAACCCATAAAAAGAAACCGCCCGATCACGAATGACCGAGCGGCTCAAACCCCATGTACTTACTCAAAGAAAAAGATCGGTTGTTGCACGGGACGATCAGCCCGCTATTTCCTTAGAATCATTCTTGCTAAGTAACAATCCAAAGGAGAATTCTTATGCTTGATATAAAGCCTGAAATAAACGTAAAGGTAGGAGGCAAACTTTCCCGAGAGGTTTATTCGGATCTTTTTAAACCAACAACTCAGAACGTGGGCAAGACTTTTGGCGGTCTCACTAAAATAGCTTATGTAGTATTCGGGAAAAGCTCCGAAATAGTTGCCGATAAGTTAGATAACTTTTTAGAATCTTTCGCAGCAAAGGCGGAACAACGTATCCAAGAAATTCCGGAAGACCAAAGAGTTGAACCAACTATTCCTTCTCGACTAAGAATCACGTCTAACCTTCCAAAAGTCATAGGAGAACCTCTGCTCGAGGATATTTTTCTCAACGTTTTACTTTCTTCCATGGACAAAAGAGCCGCACGAGATTATTTTTCCTATTTTCCTGAAACTGTCGCGTCTCTTTCGTCTGATGAGGCAAAAATTCTGAAATTTTTAGCGTCGCATCAAGAAAATTCCGTCTTCGCAAAAGTTAGCATCTATTCTTGTCTGCCTAACGGAACCGAGATACTTGCGTACAGAAACGTAAGTATGCTCGGCGAAGATGCAGGCTGTGACTTTCCAGTCAACGCTCCTGCTTACCTTGACAACCTATCTCGTCTAGGGCTAATAGATATGCTCGACGAACTAATAGTTGGTGCGGATGCCGAATATAAGAGGATCATGCAAAAAATTGTCCCCGCGCATTTACCCGAGGACAACCCAGGGCCGGAGGGTTACGACCCAAAACATTTTGATCAGTTAAAAGGCCTTGTCCGTCTTTCTAGTTTGGGCGTCTCATTCTGTCGTGCTTGCAAAATTTACGATCCTAGTTCTGTAAGTTCCGCTGCCGACTGCGCCGTCGCTCACAAACCGTTAATACTGCGAAACCAAATATAACGGTGAAACAAAAACTAAAAATCACGAGAAGATAAAGAATTGCAATAGCAATCCAAGTCCATGCCATATATCCTCCGGAGAGGCTTCCTCACAAATTTCCGGAGGAGTTCCTCGCGCATAAAAAGCAAAAGAGCTCGCGATCCATCAGATCCGAGCTCCAGCGTACTACGTTTCTTCCGGGCACGCGAAAGACCGCTAGAGAGCGATTCTGCGCATCCTGGAAGGACAGTTTCAATTGTTATTTTAACTTTATCATTTTAAATCATAAATTAATATGGGTACTAACCCTATTTTTCACCATTCTGGAAGCGCTCGAGCACGGATGCGAACGCCTGGAGGAAAGACCGGCGCCATTTAGGCTCCCCGCTTGGCCTGACCTTTTGCTTTCTGCAATAGTGCTCATATTCGCGATTCGTGCCAAACACGAAAACCTTAACCGCCCGCTTTACCGGCAGTGAATCTATTTTCTCCGGCAAACTCATCCAGGCGCGCTGCAGAAGCTCTGCGTCTGAATAGTCCGGCGCCGGGAGCAGTGGATCGCGGGTCTTAAGCTCGGTCACTTCCCGCCAGAACTTCTCTTCCTCGGTTTCCGAAGCGCGCTCGAAATAACACTTGGCATAACGACAGAAGGTGTCCGTGGGCGAGCGCCAGCGCACCGGCTTATCGCCATAGACCCGTCGCCAGTTGGCCAGGCGTTCGTAGAAGTGAGTATCAATCAAAGAATTCTCCTGTTGATTTTTGCTTGATAATTGTTGTTCAAGATGTGTTTGCAGCCACCAAAGATTTGCCTGGGCTCAAACTAATAGCCGTAATACTTCCTGCCGTACCTGTCCTCGAAGCTAACTAAGGGTTGGAAATCAGGCCCGGTAACAAAAATCGAAACCTTATGAGGTCTGCCGCCTCTGACAACCACGATTCTGCAAGGCGGAAATTCTTCGTCTATAGCGATATCCCTTCCCCGCAGAACTCTCCAGTTGGCGACTTCACTTATTTCCAGTGTGAATCTCTTCGCTTTTATGCCCGCAAAATATTTTTCATGCTTTGTCTTTATGGTGATCGACTTCTGAGGCACGAAAGTGTGGAGAAAGGCCAATATCTCCGGGCGATAAAAATCTTCTCCGAGTCTGCTTCTATCTGCTCTGTAAGGCTCGTAGCCATCACACCAATTCATTTTTATAGCTTGAAACTCAAAGATGTCGAACAATGCTTTTTTGTCTAAAACGGGATTCATTTTCCAGTCTCCTTAAAAATATTAGTAAAAACCCTTAATTTCTGCCTACAACCTACTGTGTTCCTACTATTTTTTTACCTAGACCCTTATAAGAAAATTCATAAGAAAAGTATGGGTAAAAAAATGTAGGCGTTTAAAAACAGTAGGTTGTCATTGCCTTTCGTCAAATCATCTGTTCTCTAGGTTTAAGACTTAACCCTTTGAAATATCGGCCTTTTAGCGCTCCGGGATTAACTGTTTCAGAGAAAATGCGCTCACCGTTTTCGTCTCTTAAGGCTCGAATTCGCCTACTTCCTTTTGTAGGTCCGGCTTCCGAATGTGGTAGGTTGTTGCTGATAGCAAACTCACTCCACGCTTTATTTACTTCAGCGACAGCGCACCATGATTGTGCGTCCCGAACAAAGTATTCTTCGATAAACCTAGACGTGTAGTCAGCCTCGTAGGCCGCATCATCGATAAATTCCTTGGTGCGTTCAGTGTCTTCTTTCGGCGGATTTAATCCCTCCTTCAAGTAAGCCGTTACGCCCTTGAGCATCCAATTAAAGATTCCCGGATATTCTTTTGCGAGCTTGACCTCCAGTAACGGGTCCTTTTCAGCCTTACCCTCGAAACATCTATCAAAGTGGAGGATCTGCATACGCCGCCTCATGCTCGCCTGAGTGTCTCTGATGTTGGGCATGTCGTTGGCACTGATGACCAGAAGGCCGCGGATCGTAACGTTGATAAAAGTATTGGCGTACATGTTTCTTGCCGGGAAACCGTCTCGGCCGGTCAGCGGCTTGATTACAGCCTCGTCCAGGTAGTGGCCTTTATCCGGTTCCTGCGCCAGAACAAAGCGGGCGCCGAGCATATTGACTAGTTCCGGCCGCGCTCTAGCCGAACCGTTCTCAATATCATGCTTACTTCTTACAAAGCAGCTCGCCGGCGCCCTATATGCGTAATCGCCAAGGATATTGCAGATCGTATTAGTTACAGTGGACTTTCCGTTACCGCCGCTCCCCAGGAGAACTAGGAAGGCGTCCTCCGACGGCTTTCCGAGCAGCATGTACCCGCAGCACCTTTGGAGATAATCGACGCGATCCTGAGACCCCAGTGATCCAGCTAAGGCCTTCTCCCATAGAGGACACTCTGCTACGGGATCAAATTTCACTGCGCATTTTTTAGTTATAAAATGATCTCTGCGCGGCTGGATCAACTGTTGGGAATGCAGATCGATTTCTCCGTTTTCGACGGCGATGTAACCGCTCAAAGCGTCAAGCAATTCCCCCTTCGCGATACGTATTTTTTCGTCTCCCTTCGCCAAATCTACGATCTTCCTGTAGCTGTCGTAGGTTTGCGAAGTGATGCTGTGCTTCATTAAACTTTTTTGAAGCTCCGGGTTTTGCCTGTAGAGCCCGGCCTCGTCAATGATCCGTCTGATTGTCTTGCTCGCCAGTTCGATGACCATAGCCTGGGAAAACTCTTCCCATACCAGCCCGTTCCAGAAGTACCATTTGTTTAGATTCTCAACGTAAATGAGTTCGCCCTTGTACTGGTCGACGAATCTATCTCTGTTGCCGTCCTGGGAAAAGGCATAAGGCGTTTGTCTTTGCGGCGCCGGGAAAAATGACCTGACGGTAGCCACCGAGGGCAGCTCTCCGGACAACTCTTTAATCTTTTCCCGGGCAACTCTGACGAGCTTGTCTCGGTCGATTGGGTCCGTGACATGCGTGTGCTTGAGCACGTCCTGGACGGCATATTGATCTTGGCAGGCTTTAACTCCCGCGATCGAGCTTGAGAGATTGAGTTTCTTTTCCTCAATTTCTCTTCTCTTGAGCTCTTTGTTTGCTAAGTCGAGGATTGTCCGGAAAGTGATCGGGCGGCTGACTTGCTTGCCGAAGCTGTCCCAAACTCTTTGCGTATCCTCCGGACCTGCGTACTTGGCAGAGTTTCGGCTCCAGCGATCAAACAACTCATAGGCTTCTTCACAGGCGTCAAACTGAAAATGCAATCCCATGCCGACTTCAAGCCAGGAGTTTCTGTCATCGCAAGTCTTTTCCGGCAAAAGATCGAGATACTTCTTGGCTTCGGCTAAATCGATTTCCGGACGGCTGGCTTTCTCCACCGCGTAAGCAAAAGAATCAATCTCCTGCCCTGCTTTAGGCCCGGCCTGCTGTCCGGAGTCAGATTCCTTCCAGTGCTTGCCCTTCTCGCATAGGTCTTCAAAAAACTTTAACAGCTCCTCGGCCTCAGCCATGGGCAGGATCGGCAGGTCGCAGGCCGCTTTGCCGAGCGGGCCGCCGTAGCTGTCTACCCATCTGCACGGCTTCTTGGCGATCGGGTGCATTCCGAAAATAACGGACTGATTGCCGGCACCGCGGATCTCCAGACGGTGGTTGATTTCTTTGTGCTTTTTTCTATCATCGGGTTTTAGCTCCTGGAAGCGGCCGTCATCGTACTCTTTGGAGAGAATGCGCGGCAGTCCGGCGACCTCAGCTCTAAAGAAGTATTGAGCCTTCGGGTCGTCCCATTCTCGAATAAGGCAAGCGTATCCAGACAATTTCTTGTCGAACTGCTCCCGTATCCAGGGATCTTTTGTATCTAAATCCAGGACAATCAGAGGATAGTCGCCTTGCCCGGTCAGAAGGCCTACTCCGTAACCGGAATAACGCCTTTCGTCACTTGGCTTAAGTCGGAAGGAAGGCCATTTATCCACGCTAGATTTTTTGTTCGGGAAAATCGGTATCGGCAGATAGCCGTTGTCGACAAGCCTTTTTGCAGCTTGGTCGAAGGTAATAGCTTTCTCTTGGGTCATGAAACCATCCTTTCTTGGTCGTCTAATTGAGACTCGATCAAAAACGCCAACGCCTCATCTAAATGCTTTTTGGCGGTAATGACGTTTAATGCGAGGTCTCTTATATCGATTAAGCCGCCGTCACCTCTGACAGCGGCCGCGGTCTTTGTTTTTTCCAAACTCTGCTCGGCCAATTCCAGGGCGTTCAGAGCACTGGTTATCTTTGCCGAACGTTCCTTTACAATTTCAAAAAAGCTTCTTTCTGAGGTCATGATGTCTCTCCCTAATTCGTACGTCTGTCCGCATTGTGGTGTCGCGGTTGCTTTTGCCGCGCGCCCGATCCTCAAACGCCCCAGGCCACCTTATGACGCTTTGAGCGAGTACTACCGATACAGTTCTGTCGCGCTTAAATCGGTTGACGTTTTCGACTTGGGCGATTTTTACGAGACAGCTACCTTGACTGTTTCTGTATGCCCTACTTGCGGTCGTCCTTCCCTCTGGGTTTGCGGCGAGCTTGTTTGGCCAGTATCCGGTGGGATTAAGGCGTATGAGAAAATGCCGGAGAAAGCAAAGCGAGTTTTCAATGAGGCACAAAGTCTTATGCGTCTGTCTCCCAGGTCCTGCTGCGCCCTTCTCAGATTGTGCGTGGAGGAGATAGTTAATTATGTTGGGGCTGAACAAGGGCTCAAAAATTTTGACCCCAACTGGATGCTTGTTCGACGCATTGAGGCGCTGGCGATACCGGAGGCTTTGACTCAGCAGCTTACCGCCTGCCGTGTGATTGGTAATGACGCGGCGCATCCTGGCGTGCTTGATTTTTCCGGAGAGGACAGCGGCAAAGTCGCGGTGCTTTTGTCGCACACGGTTAACAACCTTTGCGCCTGTCTTATCGGACCTCTTGATCTCAAGAAATTGGCCGATGAGGTTGAGGCCGAGAGGAAAGCCCGCAAAAATAAAAGTTGAAGTCATTACGTCATTTCTTATTAAGGTCTTCTGACCTAGGTGATCGTTTACAGCTTGCAGGTTCAGCCAAGAGTTCGGAAACGAGCTCCCGGAGCTTATCCACGACAACGTAGCTAGGTTCTGAAATTTGTCCGGAAAGAATACGTGTGGCGTAATTCGAGGGCCTGCCAACCTTTTGACTTATCTCAGTTAGCTTCATTCCGCTTTTCCTAAGAATCATCACAGCGTCGTTTGGGGCCAGAAGGATCATGATGTTTCCTTAAAGACATATATGTAAATAGTGTACATCTATTTGTATAGATTGTCCCGGTAAATTGATTTACATTTATGTAAAATAAGAACCCGTAAGGAGTAAAGAAATGAAACTTCAAGACAAAATCCGATATTTGCTGGAGCAGCGAAAACAGTCGCCAGCTTGGCTAACGAGGAGAACGGGAATAAATATCTCCCGTCTTCTTTCCACTGACTCGTCCCCACAGCTTTCGACGCTGCACAAAATAGCGCGAGCCCTCGGCGTCTCCGTTGAAATTCTTGCAGATCCTCAGTCCACGCCGGAAAACAGTCCGGAGAAGTGGGCCTATGAGCTGAAATTAACCGAAGAAGAACTTCCAGTGCTCCAGAAGAGAACTCTTAGGCCCTATTGGAATGAGGACCGGGAAAAATATTTAGAAGAAGGCCGTGCCCGTCGTGACGGTAGGATGCTACCTATATACAGTTGGGGAGAATTAGCCTCTCCTGACCTAAACCTATTGGCAACAAGGTTTAATGTAATTGCTAGTCCTATTTACTGCAGTTCCGAAGCATTTGCCGTTTCTCTTCCTTTTGATTGCTACTCTCCAGCATTTAATAAGAATGAAATTCTGCTTATAGACCCTTATCTGAGACCTACGGACGGCAGTTACGTTATTTGCCGTGAGGAACCGGAGCCTTTAACGGATCTATTTGGAAAAGTAAACCTAGAAAGGGAGGCACTTAAGCAGCCTACGGTTCTTTTTAGGAAATTATTATTAGAAAACGATCAGTCCTTTTTGGTTCGCATTAATCCTTTACTTCCAAGTGACGCGATCCTTCTTAACGAAACGAGAAAAATTGTCGGAGTAGTTTTTGCAAAAGTGACAGATTTTAGCCGGCGATAATCTTAACGCTTCGCCTAATTTAAGCCGCCTCGAGCGGCTTTTCTTTTACATAAAAGTAACTTTTTAACCGTTTTGTATTTTGTTTTGTACAAATGTGTATAGTACCTGCATGTATTAGATACACATTGGACAAACGAAATGCCGAATACCAAAAGCGACAGTCCCTACATCTTCTCAACGGACGAACAACTCCGCCAAGATCTAAAGAAAGTAATGGCCGAGCGCGGTTTCACCGCCAGTAAACTCGACCGAGCTCTTAACCTCCTGGCCCAAACAATTAGCAGATTCTTAAACGGCCGCGTCAAAAAGGCCCGCGACAATGCGAGCAAATATGTCACCTGGCTAAATGAGCAGGATGCAACATTTTATAAAACCCCTCTTGCCGCCTGGTTGACTCTCCAAACCTGCCTTATTGATATTGCCGGTCGTACCGGTGAACTTCCTCCAGACGCCTTGGCCGCCATCTCCGAACTTAACGACTTCTTTTCTTCTGCTAAGTGAGGCCGTCATGCGAAAAGAATTTAACGATCTCGAAATCTTTGCCGGCGCCCTTGTTGCTTTTTTCTGTTTCTGGGCCTTTGTCTACCTCGTCTTCATTCTTCCGGAATTTCTCGGAGGTCTTTTATGAACTCAGTCTTTAACCTGGCGTCGTACAACCTGAACACGATGACCGATGACGAGCTTATCGCCTGGATTCGTTCCGAAGGCCTCTCAAGCATGCCGCCGATCATTCGCACACTTGTCGAACGCTTGGACGCGACGCAGCCGATTGTCGATGCCTGCGAGGAACAAGAGGAAGAACTCCTTTCTCGGGAAGAAAGGCTTGACGCAAACCTTGAGGATTTCGCCGTTAGCTTTCAAGAAGCCCTCAACGAACTTGACGGTGATCTCGAAGATATCGCGGAAAAAGTTAGCTCAGCTGTCGACGGACTGGAATTATCTGAGCTTGGCGTTCTCCGAAATGGCGAAGTTGTTTGCAAAGAAGCCCTGAAAGATCCGACTGAAAAAGATCTTGTCGTCATTCCTCGAGGATCACTCGAAGCAATCAAAGCCGTTCTGAACGGTATTAGCAGCTCTCTTATCCATCTCGAAGCCGGGGACAAATTCCCCGAACCCCCTACTGTCTAAAGGAGACAATCATGTCACTTGAAAACGTCATCGCCGAAAACACTCAGGCCATCAACAACCTCGCCGAACTTATTCGCCAGGCCATGCACATGACGCCGCCCACGGCTCCGGCCCCTGTCACACCGCAAGCCACGCCCGACAACGGCATCCATGTCCCGCCGAAACCGGCGCCCGTCCCTGAAAACCCGCCGTTTGTTGCTCCGGCGCCTGCTCCCCAGCCTCAGGCTGTCGCTCAGCCCGCACCCGCGGCTGCACCTGCTCCTCAGGTTGATCTCCAGGCACTGCGCAAATCTCTCATGCCTAAGGTCATGGAGCTCTTCACTAAGAGTATGACCCTCGGCCAGCAGGTTCTGGCAGCCGTCGGCGCCAAGAATGTCTCAGGCGTTCCGGACGACAAGCTGGAAGCCTTCGCTGCTTCCGTCGATAAAGCTCTCGCAGGAGTTTAATCATGGCCCACGCACTTCTTTCTCCGTCATCAGCTTACCGCTGGATGCACTGCCCGGGCTCAGTTTCTCTCTGCCGCCTTTTCCCGGACGAATCGAGCGAATATGCAAAAGAAGGCACGCTCGCCCACGCTTACGCGGCGCATATTCTCGATCCGAATCAGCCGAAGCCTGCGGAAGCCATCCCGAGCGAAAACCTCACTTTTGTGAATGACTATGTAAGCTATGTTGAGCGCGAAACCGCGGGCGGCATCCGCCAGATCGAATTTCCGGTTTCTGTCTCAGAGGTCACCGGAGAAGCTAACGCCAAAGGGACAATCGACTGCGCGGCCCTTGTCGGCAATACGCTCAAAATCATCGATCTGAAATTCGGCCGTGGCGTGCGCGTTGAAGCAGAAGGCAATCTGCAGCTTTCGATCTATGCCTGGGGTGCCTTCAAATGCTTCTCTTTATTCGACGAAATCAAGGAAATCGAGCTCCATATTTTCCAGCCGCGGATCGACAATATCGATTCCTGGAAGCTCACACCCGCCGAGCTCGAGACCTTCGTCAATAATGCCCGGGCATGCGCGGCCAAAGCACTCTCTTATCTGAATGCCGATCCGCTGCCACCTGAATCACTGATCCCGAGCGCTGATGCCTGCCGCTTCTGCAAAGCCAAATCCGCCTGCCCGGCGCTTCGCCGGAAGGCCGCTGAAGCAGTCGACTTCAAGCCCATCACGGAAGCGGGCGACGCGATCCCGATCATTCCGGAAGAAGCATTAAGCCCGGAAAAACTCGGGCAGAACTTAGCGCTGGCGGATCTCCTGGAGCCCTGGATTGCAGCAGTCCGAGAAGAAGCCCATAAGCAGATGCTCGAAGGCGTTCATATCGACGGCTTCAAGCTAGTGTTAGGACGCCCGGGCAATCGCCAGTGGACGAGCGCAGCAGAAGCAGAAGAACTGCTGAAAACCTTCAAGCTCAAGGAAAACGAGCGCTATAGCTACAAAGTCATCACGCCGACGGCGGCAGAAAAGCTCTACAAGGCCGGCCGCATCGGACAGCGCCAGTGGCCGAAGCTCGAACAAATCATCACGCGAAGCGAACCCGCGCCTGTGGTCGCACCCGAAAGCGACAAGCGTCCCGCCTGGACACCTGCCGCACAACCTACCGACTTTCAACCTGTTAATTAAAAGTTAAGGAGTTTTCAATGACTGCTATCAATATCTCCGGACGTCTGTCCTTCGAGCACATTTTCGTTGCCGATTCGTCCAACGGTTCTGCGCCTGCTTTCTCGGCAACCGTTCTGATCGATAAGAACGATCAGGCACAGATTCAGAAAATCAGCACCGAAATCCAGCGCGTGGCGACTGAGAAGTGGAAAGACAAGGCCCCTGGCCTGCTCAAATCTCTGTATGCCACAGAAAAGCTCTGCCTGCGTGACGGCGACAACAAGGAGTACGACGGCTACGCCGGAATGATGTACGTCACTTCCCGCAACAAGGCCCGTCCGACTGTAGTGGACCGCCGATGCAATCCGGTGACCGAGGCCGACGGCCTGGTTTATTCCGGCTGCTATGTGAACGCCCGAATCGAACTCTGGGCGCAGGACAACGCCAATGGCAAGCGCGTCAACGCCAAGCTCTTAGGCATTCAGTTCGTCCGTGACGGTGACGCCTTCGGTGCAGGTTCCGCTCCGGCCAAACCGACCGACTTCTCCGACCTCGGAGACGGTGACCCTGCTCCCGCTTCTGCTTCTGTTGGCGGGAATCCTTGGGACTAAGAATCTTTAGGACATGGCTCTACGGGGCCATGAGTTAAGGAGACTTAATATGAAAACACTTTGGGCAGACCTGGAAACATTCAGCCACCGAGACATTAAAAACGGCCCGCATCAATATGCAGAGGACTGTTATGTCCTGCTCTTTGGCTATGCGATCGATGACGAGCCCGCGAAAGTTTGGGATCTCACGGTAACGGAAACCATGCCGGAGGATCTCCGGGCAGCTCTCGCCGATCCAGCTGTTAATACCGTTTGGCATAACGGCGCGAATTTCGACGTTCCCGTCCTGCGCAAAGCCAAAAACCTGCACGTTGACCTGCCCTTCGAGCGGGTTGATGACTGCATGGTCAAGGCGTATTCGCACGGTTTGCCCGGCGCCCTGGGGACACTCTCGGAGGTTTACGGCCTGCCCGTTGATCAGGCAAAAGACAAGGACGGGCGCCGCTTAGTGCTGAAATTCTGCAAGCCGAATTTCCAGGGCAAGATCGCCAGTCGCAAAACCGATCCGGAGGACTGGGCGAGATTCGTAAATTATTGTCGTCTGGACGTCGAGGCCATGCGCGTGATTTATAAAAAGTTGCCGTCGTGGAATTGGGGTCCGCGTGACCGCGCTCAGTTCGTGATTGATCAGCGCATTAACAATCGCGGTGCCTTGATGGACGTTGAACTTGCGCATGCTGCTATCGACCTCTCCGAGCGCCTGCGCATGGAGAACGCTGAGAAAACCCGTAAGCTCACAGGCGGCGAGGTTGAGGCCGCTACACAGCGCGACGCCCTGCTGAAATATATTCTCTCAGAGTACAACGTCAAGCTCCCGGATCTGACCCGCTCCACGATCGAGCGCCGCTTGGCTGACGAAAATATTCCCGAGCCCGTGAAGGAATTGCTCCGGGTGCGCCTGGCGTCAACCAAGACGAGCACGGCCAAATATAAAAAGCTGATCGCCTGCGTGAATTCCGACAATCGCATGCGCGGATGTCTCCAGTTCCGCGGAGCTACACGCACAGGACGATACGCCGGGCGCCTCATGCAGCTGCAGAACCTCCCGCGCCCTACGCTTCCGCAGTACGTAATCGACGCGGGTGTCGAAGCAATCAAAGGCGGCTGGGCGGAGTATCTGACCGAGCCGGGTGAGCTCATGTCCTCCTGCCTGCGCTCCTGCATTATGGCAACTCCCGGAAAGCACCTTGTAGTAGCCGACCTCTCAAACATCGAAGGCCGCATGCTCGCTTGGCTTGCCGGGGAGACCTGGAAAATTCAAGCGTTCAGAGATTTCGACGCGGGCCGCGGCCCTGACCTCTATAAAGCGACTTACGGCCGCACCTTCGGCATTCGTCCGGAGGATGTCTCCAAACATCAGCGCCAAATTGGCAAAGTGATGGAGCTGGCACTGGGCTATCAAGGCGGCGTCGGTGCGTTTTTGACATTCGCCGCGGCCTACTCGATCAACCTGGACGAGCTCGCCAAACATGTCCGGGAAAATATTTCGTACAGCTATTGGGGGCAAGCCGAAGGGTCATACGAATGGTACAAAGAAAAGAAACTGACCCACGGCCTCAAAAGAGACACATTTATCGCCTGTGAGGCAGTTAAATTGGCCTGGCGTGACGCGCACCCCGCGATACAAAAATTTTGGGCATCGTGCGACACGGCCGCCATCCGGGCAATGAACGGCGTCCCCAGTCAGGCCTCCAAATTGTGGTTTGATCGTAAAGGCGCCTGGCTAAGAATGCGCCTGCCCTCCGGACGTTTTATCTGTTATCCCGGCGCCAAGTTAGAGGACGGCGGCGTCGGCAAAGGCACCTTTAGTTACATGGGCATCGATCAGTATTCCCGGAAGTGGTCCCGCATTCCGACCTACTCCGGAAAAATCGTAGAAAACGCAACCCAGGCCGCAGCCGCTGACATTCTGATCGGCGCGATGGCCGCTATCGAACAAGCCGGGTTTGAAATCGTTTTCTCCGTTCACGACGAATTTATTACAGAAGCCGCACTCGACAAGGACAACTCAGAGCTCGAGCGGCTAATGGCAACACCGCCCTCCTGGGCACCGGACCTGCCGCTGGCTGCGGCCGGCTTCACTTCACTTAGATACAAGAAAGATTAAGGAGATAGTAATGGGCAAAATCGACGAAAAAGCATTTGACAACGCTATTAGTCAAGCGGCACAGGCTGCGGCGTATTTGAAAGAAAAGGATCCTAGATTTAAGGCTATTAAAACCCGTATTTCGTTTCATACGGGGCTGCTGGACGAAAAGCCTCGATACATCGTCATGGCTTGTACGGGCCCCGAAGGTGACAGCTTCGAGGTGGTAGCAATTACCAAAAAGCAGGCCAAAGAATTGATTGAACAATTTTCTGAGTACATCGCCTTTCTGGACAAAGAAGAAAGGGAAGAAAAAGAGGAAACCGGGGCCAAGGAGAAGCAAGTAAAAATCTACAAAAAAATGGAATATCAAATGCGTCTCCCCGCGTATGAGACGCTGGCAGAAGGGAAAGTAGGCGTATACAAATGGAAAGTTTTATCTCTCGGCACACATCCTTGCGGTTACGTTTCCATCCCTAAAAACCATCCGTTCTATGGAAAAAGCTATTGGGACATAGAGGACAAGATTGAAGTACACGGCGGATTAACCTTTAGCGGAAAACTGCACGACCTTGATGGTCTTTGGTTCGGTTGGGATTATATGCACGCCGGTGAGTACACCTATATGCCCATATATGTATCTATTACAGACAAAAGATGGACGACGCAAGAAGTTGTCGATGAGTGTCTACGCGTAATTGAGCAATTTCGGTCCTTCGAGGAGAAGTAAATGTCCTTTGTTTTTAAAAATAAAGAGTTAGGCGACTGGGTTTACAGTTTTCTTGACAAATCTTCCGTTCAAAAGCAGATCGAACAACAATGGGGCGACGGTGCAGGAGCGATAGCTTTATCGACATCTGAAGGCAAATTTTTTTGCAAAACCCAGGATGATTTTTTCGGCTCTCGTGCCCTTCTTACGATCTCTAAAAAAGAGCTGCTCCATAGCCTGGACTACAAGCCGGACCAGTGGAACCCTTTCCCGCAGACAACACCGCCGGAAGACGATGCGTATCTGGTAACGGTCAAGTACGGCGAATACGGCGCACAAACAAAAATCGATAGCTATAGATCGGATATGGAAGGGTGGTACGGATATGCGAACGAGGCCGTTCTAGCCTTTAGAGCGATCCCGAAACCTTACGTACAGACAAAGGAAGAAGGGGAGAAATAAATGAAGATCCTAATCATCGTTTTAGCTTCGATTTTTGCCTTGGTAGCAGGCATGTTTATTATAGGCCTTCTGACCAAAATCGACAGTCTTACTTATCAAGTCCTCCAGCTTCAGGCCCGCGTCCGCCGCATGGAGAAAAAAGAGGAGAACCGGTAATGACGCCCGAAGGCAAAGTCGTCGCACTGATTAAAAAACGCGTCAAAGAAGCGGGCGGCGAGGTTCGCAAATGCGCCTGGGAGAATTGCCGGGGAGCGCCCGACCTGCTCGTCATGCTCCCGGGGATCCATGCCTGGATCGAGGCAAAAACAGAAACCGGCAAGCTCGGCCCTCACCAGGCTCGCGAGCACGTTCGGATGTCAAGCGCCGGCTGCAAGGTGTACGTGGTTTTTGGCGAGGATCAGGCGCAGGCCCTGGTGAGCCACCTGATCTCTGTCTCCCGCTCCGGAGTAGAGGAACAATATGCGTAAGTTCAATCCCTGGCCGTATCAGAAGCGAATGATCCAGTTCGCTCTGCAGCATCCCCGCTGCGGCCTGTTTGTTCCTATGGGCATGGGTAAGACAAGCGCCTCGCTTGCCATCATCGATGTGCTTAAAAACATATTCGAGGAAGGCCCGGCGCTCGTCATCGCGCCCCTGGCCGTTGCCCGGAATTCATGGCCAAGTGAGGTAAGGAAGTGGGAGGACTTTTGTCACTTGAAGGTTTCTCCGATTCTGGGGACGACAAAGGAGCGCATTAAGGCCCTGCGCACGAAGGCGGACATCTATGTCATCAACTATGACAATCTGATGTGGCTCGATAATTTTTTGACATCGAAAAATTACACGTGGCCCTTCCCAGTTGTTATCGCCGACGAATCCACGCGGCTCAAAAGTTTCCGGACGCGCCAGGGATCCAAACGCGCCAAAGCGCTCGCAAAGTTCTCAAACTTCTTCAAGCGTTTTATCGCCTTGACCGGTACGCCTTCTCCTAATGGCTTAAATGATCTTTGGGGCCAGCTCTGGTTTATCGACCACGGCGAGCGCCTGGGGAAGTCTTTCACGGCGTTCCATAACCGCTGGTTTAGACCTTTGCAGGTCGGAGCCAATGCGGCCGCGGTTCAATGGGTGCCCCATGACTTCGCACAGTCGCAGATCCAGGACGCAATCGCCGACGTCTGTCTCTCAATCAAGGCAGAGGATTATTTCGAGCTGGATAAGCCGCAGTTCGTCAATATCGAAGTGGATTTACCGGACGATGCTCGGCGCCTCTATGACGATATGGAAAAAGCGCTCTTTATCGAACTCTCGAACAATAAGACAGTTGAAGCAGTCAACGCGGCCGCTAAAACGGTCAAGTGCCTACAACTGGCGAACGGGGCCGTTTATACCGACGAGCTCCACAACTGGGAAGAAGTCCATACGGCCAAACTGGACGCCCTGGCCTCGATCGTCGAGGAAGCGGCTGGAGAGCCGCTTTTAGTGGCGTACCAATTTAAAACCGACCTCGCCAGAATCCTCAAGGCCTTTCCGAAGGCCAAAGCATTCGATAAACGCCCGGAAACCGTCGAGGCTTTTAATAACGGCGAAATTCCGATGTTACTCGTCCATCCGGCAAGCGCCGGGCATGGCCTGAGCCTTCAGGACGGATCGAGCAAATTGGTCTTTTTTAGCCAATGGTGGAATCTCGAAGAATATCAGCAAGTTATCGAACGTATTGGCCCGATGCGTCAAATGCAGGCGGGGCATCCGAGAGTTGTAACGGTTTACCAGATCCTCGCCCGGGACACGATCGACTACGTGGCCCTATCGAAAAAAAGGTCAAAAAGAGAAGTTCAGGACATGCTTCTGGACTATTTGAGAAACAAAGGAGCTTGACATGCGACACATCAAAAACCCGCTCCATCGTGCCAATGCTCAGGCGCAGCGCGAATTTAACTTTATCGCCGGCGGCCGCAAATATTTGGTCCGGCTAAATCTGCTTTACGCCTATGTATATGAGGCAGACGTCGGGGCAACTGAATACGAGTGTTTGGGGAAAGTTTCCAACCGACTTCCGGCCGGACGTCTTAGATACCCGCGCACAACTGAGGGCGCTTCAATTTGCCTCAGGGAAGCGCTTGCCGGGAAAAGTAATCGAGAAAAGAAAGAACAGAGAATTTTGGAGGCAGAAAAATGATTGTTCAAATGAAAAAGGGACCGATCCCCAGAGAATTATGGGGAAGTGAAGACAAGCATAACCGTTTCCTGGTAGGTTTCGAAGAAAGCCCAAAGGATGCCTCGGCATTGAGGTACGGACTGGTTTTAGACGGATTTTTTGACGACGGTGATTATTTCACCTGTCCGGTCTCCGAAGTTAAATCCTGGTGTCTCATTGAAACAGGAACCCCGGGAAAGTGGAGAATCAAGAATCGGGCCACCAGAGAAAATCTAAAGAAATATTTCACCGAAGAGGAAATTAATTGTGTATGCGATTGCAACATGGGCAACGGGAACAAGGAAGTCCTCTTTGCTAAGAGAATTCCTTTGCACTCTTACCCATACCAGCTGTTCGTAAATTGCTATGTGGACCAGGCAGATATTGAATTAGTCCAGGGCTATCGTCCGGACGCTTGGAATCCTTATCCTGCGATAAAACCTACCGTGTCAGGCTTTTATCTACTGACTGTAAAACTTAAAGATCAGCCGAACGTGAAGCCCTTTGTGACAGTCGGCTGTCTAGACCCGTTCGGCTACTGGGAAAAGTACTCCGATTCCGAGGTGCTCGCCTTTAGAGAATTGCCGGAAGTCTATGAGAAGGAGGAAGGAAAATGAAGCAAGGCAGAGACTTTGGAAAGCCTAAGCTCGACCGCCTGGACGTAATGAGGGTCTTAAATATTAGCCGGACAACATTGTGGCGGCTGGAAAAGGCCGGAAAACTGGTGCCTCAATTCCGATTAGGGCGCTCCGTCCGATACGATTATGACTATGTGATGCGGTTTAAAATGCCCGCATAATTGACTAGCCCCGCTGATTGGCGGGGCTTTTTCTTATTCAGGAAGTTTATATTTTTCTTTGTAGGAATCGACCATATCGGCCCAATCCCGCAGCATTTTCCGGCGCTGCTTAGCGTAGTCGGCTACGTTATAGACCGCTCGAATACCCGAGGCCACATGTGACAAGCTCGCCTCGATCCAGTCAGAGTTATAACCGTTCTCGTTCAGAATAGTGCTTCCGGTTCTCCGGAAATCGTGCAGTGTGCAGGAATCGAACTTAATTCCTGCCTGAGCCATAATTTTCCGACAGGTTTCTATGAGCCTATTCGGCGTGGAATTAGCAAGCGGCTTGCTCAAACCGTATTTAGCCGGAAAAATAAAATCGCTTTTACTGGTGCTCAACGTCCGGAGACAAACCAGGATGTCATAGGCCTGATTGCTTAAATAAACATTGTGAGGCCGTTTAGTTTTCATGCGCTCCTTCGGAATGCGCCAGACCTTCTCATCCCAGTCGATTTCCTGCCAGGTTGCATGGATGACCTCAGACTTCCGCAGCAGGGTATACAGCGCCAGTTTCACGGCACTGATGCTGAGCAAATCGCAAGAAGTTCTATCCATTGCGTTAAGCAAATAGCCGATTTCCTTAGGTGCCAGTGCCCTTGTTTTTGGCGCGTTTACGTGAATTGTGGAGGGAGGGACGTCCTCGGTAGGACTGCGCAGTTTTGGACCGCCATGGGTCGAGGCGTACTTGAAAACATTCTTAATCAGCATACGGCAAAGGAGCGCTGTACTGGGCGCCTTCTCTGCGACGAGCTTATCGGCCAAACGCCGTACATCGTTATCCGTGATTTCGGACAACTGTAATTTACTCAGCGCCGGGGCCAGGTGATTTTGAATTGCATACTGCCGCATTTTGGCAGTCGAATCCGCGACTTTAGCGTCAGCGACATAACGCTCGAGCCAGGCCCCGAAGGTATCGTCTTTAGACTGCCGCGCCTCTGTCTGTTTTTTACGCGCGGGCGATATTCCTTGAGCTAGAAGGGCGCGGGCCTGCATCAGCTCCTGGCGAGCTTGTGCGAGCGTGATTTCGCCATAACTGCCGATAGTCAGAGTTTCCTGGCGATTGTTATAGCGGTAGTTAAATTTGAATGTCTTTTTGCCTGTGGGATAGACAAGCAAATACAGGCCGTCGCGGTCTGCGACTTTGTATTGTGTCTCTTTCGGCGTCAGTTGGTTGATCTTTTTATCAGTCAGCATGTCGGGGTTCCAAACCATCAAAAAATGCCGTTTTTGGCAAAACCATCATCATTTTACGATGGTTCGATGATTTTTTCTGCCCGAAACCATCAAATAAACCATGAAAATTTATTTGAAATAACGAGAAAAATTGAGAAACTTCAAGAAAAATATTGAAACCGAAACAACGCCTAATTTGTTGATTTTTAGGCATAAAAATAGGGTGTTTTTTGAAACACCCTGAAAAGCTAGGAAACACCTAAAAACCTAATTAGGCTACTCCCACTCGATCGTTGCGGGGGGTTTGCCAGATACATCATAAACGACGCGGTTAATACCCTTAACCTCGTTGATGATGCGGTTGGAAACCTTGCCAAGAAGATCGTATGGCAGATGAGCCCATTTAGCGGTCATAAAGTCGCTGGTCTGAACAGCTCTCAAGCTGACAACCCAGTCGTATGTTCTACCGTCGCCCATCACACCGACGCTCTTAACCGGCAGGAAGACAACGAAAGCCTGGCTGACTTTGTCATACCAACCTGCATTGCGAAGTTCTTCAATGAAGATCGCATCAGCTTCTCTCAGAAGATCGGCGTATTCGCGTTTAATAGCGCCGAGAATACGAACGCCGAGGCCGGGGCCAGGGAAAGGATGACGATAAACCATTTCGGCAGGCAGTCCCAGTGCGATACCGAGTTCACGAACTTCGTCTTTGAAGAGTTCGCGAAGCGGTTCGAGAAGCTTCAGATGAAGTGTATCGGGCAAACCGCCGACATTATGGTGGGACTTAATGGTTTGGGCTTTCTTGGTCTTGGCGCCGTTGGATTCAATGACGTCAGGATAAATGGTGCCCTGTGCGAGCCACTTAGCATTCTGCAGTTTTTCAGCTTCTTCCTGGAAGACTTCGACAAACAGACGACCGATAATCTTACGTTTGGCTTCAGGATCGGTAACACCGGATAACGCATCCATGAACCGGTCGGAAGCATCAACCACAATCAGCTTCATACCCATATTGTCACGGAAAGTCTGAGCGACCTGTTCTCTTTCGTGAAGACGAAGCAGTCCGTTGTCTACGAAAACGCAGGTCAGCTGATCGCCGATCGCGCGATGAATCAAAGCCGCCGTAACGGAAGAATCGACGCCGCCGGAAAGACCGAGAATAACTTCATCTCTTCCAACCTGATGACGAATTTTTTCAACGGCTTCCTGAGCGAAGTTGCCCATGACCCAGTCGGGATTGGCCTTGCAGATCTTAAGAACAAAGGTCTCAAGGATTTCACGGCCCTTCTCGGTATGCGTAACTTCGGGATGGAACTGGACAGCGTAAAAGCCTCTTTCCTCGTCAGCCATACCGGCGATGGGGCAAGTCGGAGTCGAGCACATCAGTTTGAAGCCGGGAGGCATTTCAGTGACTTTGTCGCCGTGGCTCATCCAAACCTTCAGATAGCTCTTGCCGTCTTTATCAGTAAAGTCGGAGATGTTCTTCAAAAGTTTTGTGTGGCCGTGCTCACGAACTTCTGCGTAGCCGAACTCACGCTGAGCGCCGCTTTCAACTTTGCCGCCGAGCTGCTCAGCCATTGTCTGCATGCCGTAGCAAATGCCTAAAACCGGAACGCCGATTTCAAAAACGGCCTTCGGAGCGCGGTCCGTGGATTCTTCATAAGCGCTCATGTGAGAGCCGGAAAGGACGATGCCGCTCGGCTTGAATTCTTTAATAAATCCATCCGATACGTCGCAGGAGTGGACTTCGCAGTAAACGTGAGCTTCACGAATACGGCGCGCAATCAATTGCGTGACTTGGCTTCCGAAGTCAAGAATTAAAATTCGATCGTGGTTCATCTTCGCTAAATATCAATTAAAAACAAAAGTCGGCCCGAGTCTATAAAACTCGAGTCGACCCTTGCCCGTCATATTAATCTGAAATTTCAGACATGTAGGAAAATTAATGTTCCAGTCTGTAGTTCGGAGCTTCCTTCGTGATCTTCACATCGTGAACATGAGATTCACGCCAGCCGGCAGATGTGATTTCAACAAAGCAGGCCTTGTTGCGCATCTCATCAATCGTACGGCAGCCGCAGTAGCCCATAGAAGAACGCAGACCGCCGCACATCTGATAGATGATGGCAAGAACGCTTCCTTTGTAGGGGACCATACCTTCGATGCCTTCCGGAACAAACTTATCAACGTTGCCGTTGTTGTCCTGGAAGTAACGGTCGGCAGAACCTTTATTCATGGCGCCGAGAGAACCCATACCGCGGTAGCTCTTGTAAGAGCGGCCCTGGTAAAGAATGATTTCACCCGGAGCTTCGTCGGTACCTGCAAACATGCCGCCCATCATGACGGTATTGGCGCCGGCTGCGATGGCTTTTGCGACGTCGCCGGAAAAACGGATACCGCCGTCAGCGATCAGAGGAACACCGGAGCCCTGAAGAGCTTCGGCAACGTTGGAAACAGCTGTAATCTGCGGAACACCGACACCGGCAACAACGCGAGTCGTACAAATGGAACCCGGGCCGATCCCGACTTTAACAGCGTCTGCACCGTTTTCAACGAGGGCCAGGGCAGCAGCGGCAGTAGCAATGTTTCCGCCGATAACCTGAACCTGAGGATAGTGCTGCTTAACCCATTTGACGCGGTCAAGCACGCCCTGAGAATGGCCATGGGCTGTGTCAACAACCAAGACGTCGACACCGGCATCAACCAGCAGCTCGACACGTTCTTCCGTACCGGCTCCGACGCCGACAGCAGCACCGGCAAGCAGTTTGCCGTGTTTGTCTTTGGAAGCATACGGATGTTCGGTTGCTTTGATGATGTCTTTGACGGTCATCAAGCCGCGAAGGTGGAAGTTGTCGTCAACAACCAAAACTCTTTCAAGACGATGCTCGTGCATCAGTTTCTTAGCGTCGTCGAGTGTGGCGCCTTCTTTAATCGTGATCAGGCGTTCGGCCGGTGTCATGATTTCACTGATCTTGGCGTCCATGCGGTCTTCGAAGCGAAGGTCGCGGTGTGTAACCATACCAAGAACTTTTTCGCCCTGAACAACGGGAAGACCGGAAATGTTGTGTTCGCGGGTCAGACGAATCACGTCGGCAACAATCATGTCCGGACCGATGGTGATCGGGTCGGCAACCATGCCTGCTTCGTGGCGTTTAACTTTATTAACTTCGGCAGCCTGAGCCTGGGCTGTCATGTTTTTATGAATAATACCGATGCCGCCTTCCTGAGCTAAGGCAATGGCCAAATTAGCTTCAGTAACCGTATCCATAGCTGCAGAGCAGAACGGGATGTTTAAGCGGAGGTCTCTGGTGAATTGTGTGGAAAGGACGGTCTCGCGGGGAAGTACGTTCGAGTATGCAGGAACGAGGAGAACGTCGTCAAAGGTTAAAGCCTTTTGAAGGAGTCGCATTGTTGAACCTCTAAGCACAAAAAACAATTATACGTAAATTGAAGGAGCTGTATTTGTTGACAGCAATAGGTATTTATTCGAAGGGTGAAATTTTATTTCGCATGTTTTCGACCTCGAGTTGCCAAAAGCGGTTTATTTAAAGCGCGAAGCCGTCTGGCTTCTTTCGGATCGATTCGGAGCGGTTCGGTTAATTCAATTCGGTCCCCGTCCTTGAGGAGGTCTTCTTCTTTGCAGCGCCGGCCGTAAATGCTCAGACCGATTTCTTCGGTTTTTTGCCAGCCGAGTGCGCGCAGTGCGTCCCCGACCGTTGAACCTTCAGGAAGCTCAAGAACTTTTTTGAGCAGTCCGGAGGGTGTTTGTTTTACGGCTGATAACAGCAAATGAACCTCCCGTACCTCGAATAAAGTAAAATTGTGCAGATTTTACTCGGCTTTCAGCCTGTTTTCGGCCCTGCCGCATCAATTCGCTGTGAGCCATTATTACTTGGAGAGCAACATTGGCAATTATTCAAAATAAAAAGGCCAGATTCGACTACGAAATTGAAGAAAAATTTGAAGCCGGTCTGGAACTAAGAGGATGGGAAGTGAAATCCATCCGTTCTGGCGGTTTTCAGAGGCGTAATGTTTGCATTCAATAAAAACAGTTCTCCGTTTCTGACGAAAACGTGAGCTTCTTTAATGGAAGCGCCGCCGGCACGGATGG
>OGIE01001806.1_pt1 | contig 28414 bp, 23 predicted proteins | sample 1571581 | NCBI WGS metagenome assembly OGIE01 (sample SAMEA2582021, study PRJEB24529) | metagenome | biome: Human gut stool | place: China | collected 2011
CCATATTCTTATATATCATGTAGGGAGCAGGACGGCCTGCAGGCAACCCGTCGGGAGTGACGCAATTATCTACCGCATAGCCTTTGGCTGTGGCGGCAGGCAGCACAACATCCATCATAGAGCGGGTATAGCCGGCGGTGGAGCCAATGCGGATACCTTGCGCACGCAGTGCGGAAATCGTTTCCACCACACCGGGAATAGGGTCGGTATAATCTTCGAGCGAGGCAAACAACACCCGTTGGAATTCGGCATAACGTGCCTGCACGTCTTCCTCACCGGCGGGACGGCCGAATTTCCGTTCAAATTCCGCACGGACACGCTCTATATCGAACAGCGCACGGATTTCTTCTACTTTGGTCAGCCCCATGTGCGCACGTGTTTCGGCAGCAGTGACGGGAACGCCGATGGCCCGAAAGCTCTCGACAAAGGCGGCGACGGGAGCAAAGCAACCGTAATCGACGGCAGTTCCTGCCCAGTCCATAATGATACATTCAATTCTTTTCATACGATATATTATTATTATTCAGTCTCAAGAAGCAAGGAATTGCCCGGCCGGGACCAACGGCGCAAACGGAAAAGGGAAGAGTCCAACGGTCCCGAAGCATTCTCCTTGCGATAGCGCTGCACCAGGTAGACAGCCGAGCATAGGAAAGCCACGCTGCACACAATGCCGACATAGCCCGACATCAGGTTATAGAAATCCAGCCAGTTGATGTCCGGATTGAAGAATTCCTTGAATACCAATACCACCACCGTACCGGTATACCCGATAAAATCGAGTGTGACGATAAAGAACCCCACATTCCCCTTGATGCGGAAGCAGGCGATGAAACGCTCGAAGAACAACGTCTGGAAGCTGAGGTAAACAGTATAGAGCGACAAACTCTGGAGGAACAGCCACGTCATGGGTGGCAGTTGCAACCCATCGTAATTGAAGGCCACGAATCCCAAGGTCGCTGTGCCGCACGTCACAAGCACCAGCAGCAGGCACAGCACCTTTATATTACTCCTCACCGCGGACATCAGCCCGAAAAGCAACAAGATAATCAGTGTCACCACCGCATCTACCTTGGCAAATGCCCACGACGACAGCTCCGCCGCCTCCACATCCAGAATCTTCACCAGGAAGTCCTCCTTGATGTCCTGCAAGACGGTGATGAACAAGTTTGCCGCAAACAGCATCAGCAATACCGGCATGAAGCTCTTGAAGAGGTCCGCACGCGCCCTGCCGTCCAGCGTCACCCGTTCCGAGCGTAGTGCCCGGTCTGCCGCGGTAGGTTGCGGCATTCTCGTCATCAGCCAGCCCAGCAACGACAGCAGCGGGAAGGCAAAGGCACCGATAAAGGCAGGCATCCAGAACTCACTGATGTGGAGATGCTCCATCACAAACAGCCCGACGGACTTTGCCGTGCCCGAACTGATGGCAATGCTCAGCCCCATTAGGCTCGCCAGCAGGTCCGTCACCCGCCGCCCCTCGAGGAAACTGAAAATCACTCCCCACATGCATCCCAACGAAAGCCCGTTGAAGAACAGCGCAAAGACATTCAGCGGTCGGGGCAACGCTCCGAACAGCACCAGCGAAAGCTCGGCCACCGCCACCGAGAGGATGATGAACTTCAGACGGTTCTCCTTCTTCAGTTCCGAAATTACCTTGATGCCAATCAGCTTGGAAATAAAATAGCCGGAAATCTGCACGGTGCTGGTTGCCGTCTTGTAATCCATCCCGAAGAAGTCGAGCCCGTCGAAGCCCGCAGCCGTAAACGGCTTGCGCAGCGCATAGACCAGTGAATAGGAGAGCAAAGCCGCTCCACCCGCCCAAAGGATGAATAAGGCATCAGCCAGTCTCTTGCTCTGTATTATCTGTTTTTTCTCACCGTTGAACATAGTGTGTCGTTTAAGTTGGTTCTTGATTTCGGCGGCAAAGATAGAGGCGGGTGCTGACAGCAAAAATGAATTTCCATTATTAATAAACTTCATGAGATGCTCCACTCGGCGCAGGAAGTGTACAATTACAGCGGCATCTACATCAGTTACAGCCTCTCTTCCTCCTCCAATGCCTTAAAGGTAGAGCCTTACCTGATAACCCCTGCCGACAGCAACGACCACGTCAAAGTGGTGCACATGAGCGCCTACAACACCACCCACTTCGGCACTGCTGTCTTCAACAACCACCAGAATGCCTATATCTTCTTCAACGAACGCGAGGCGCCCCAACTGGCCTTGTTCACCATCTACCTGCAACTGCCCATGTACGACTTTCCCCACCTGCTCAAAGGGCTCTACCTCTGTCTGGACTACAACCGCAACCCCATAGCCCGCCGCATCCTCTTCATCAAACACTCGGACAGCACCTCCATGGACGACTTCCTGGAACTGAAAGGCCAGCTCATCCCCCAAGACCAGCTGACCGACGAGCAACGCCCCTACTACAACTACACCTGCCAGCCGGGCGACTTCATCAAAACCTGCTCCGTCCCCTCTCCCCTGCTGAACGAGAAAGACCTGGAACGGGAGAAGCGGATGCTGGAAATCTAAGACAGCCCGGACAGTCCGGGAATTTTCACTTTGCAACCAAGTTGCATCTCCTTTCCGCTACCTTTGCTGCAGAAAATAGAAAATAGGAGGAAACAATATGAGTTGCAAATGCTGCTGCACACACGGACATACAGCGATACAAGAAAAAAGAAACAGTCTGCTGAAAGATTATTGGAGAATCATCCTCTCCGCCCTATTGCTCTTCGGAGGGCTCATCCTGAATGCTACTGACACCACCTTCTTCAAGGGAGAGTATGTACCTTTTATATGGTACTTGCTTGCCTATCTCCCCGTAGGCCTCCCGGTGATGAGGGAAGCCTGGGAAAGCATCCTGCAAAAGGACGTGTTCAGCGAATTCACCCTTATGTCCATCGCCACCCTCGGCGCCTTCTATATAGGCGAATATCCCGAAGGCGTTGCCGTCATGCTCTTCTACTCCTTGGGAGAGCTCTTTCAGGACAAAGCCGTAGACAAAGCCAAGCGTAACATCAGCGCCCTGCTCGACGTACGTCCCGAAACGGCAACGGTCATCAGAAACGGCAGTACGCTTGTCGAAGCTCCCCAACGTGTGCAGGTAGGCGAAACCATCGAAGTAAAAGCCGGAGAGCGCGTCCCCCTGGACGGAACGATGCTGGACGAAGTTGCCGCCTTCAACACCTCCGCACTGACGGGAGAAAGTGTTCCCCGCAACATCCGCCAGGGCGGGGAAGTGCTTGCCGGAATGATTGCGACCGACAAAGTCGTACGCATCCAAGTCACCAAACCCTTCGAGAAAAGTGCTCTTTCCCGTATATTGGAACTGGTGCAGAATGCCTCCGAGCGCAAAGCGCCGGCAGAACTTTTCATCCGTAAGTTTGCCCGTATCTATACGCCCGCCGTCACCGGACTGGCGGCATTGATTGTACTGCTCCCCTTCCTCTATTCGCTGGCAGATGCACAATTCTCGTTCATCTTCAATGACTGGCTATACAGGGCATTGGTCTTTCTGGTTATCTCCTGCCCGTGCGCCCTCGTCGTAAGCATTCCGTTAGGCTACTTCGGAGGAATCGGCGCCGCCTCCCGCCTGGGTGTCCTCTTCAAAGGTGGCAACTACCTCGATGCCATCACCCAAGTCAACACGGTGGTATTCGACAAGACGGGTACGCTGACCAAAGGCACCTTCGATGTACAATCCTGCCAGGCACAACCGGGAGTTACGGAAGAGAAGTTGATACAGCTTGCCGCCTCGGCAGAGCGAAACAGTACGCACCCCATAGCCAAAGCCATCATAAGCTATGCCAAACAAAGAGATATAGAGCTGATTGCCACAACGGACGTTACGGAGATTGCCGGCCACGGACTGCAAGCCACTATGGATGGAACGCGTGTCCTGGTGGGCAACACCCGCCTGCTGACTAAGTTCGGGATAGAATATCCCGATGAATTGTCATCAATTGTCGATACGATTGTGGCCTGCGCCATCGGAACAAAATATGCCGGTTATCTGTTGCTATCAGACACATTAAAGGAAGATGCCGTCAACGCCGTCAAAGAATTAAAAGCTTTAAATATCAATAATATTCAGATATTATCGGGAGACAAACAAGCCATTGTTACTAACTTTGCAGAAAAGCTAGGCATCACCCAGGCATACGGAAACCTGCTGCCGGACGGAAAGGTGAAGCACATCGAGGCACTCCGCAGCAACCCTGCCAACCGAATAGCCTTTGTGGGCGACGGCATCAATGATGCCCCGGTTCTTGCCCTTAGCCATGTGGGCATCGCCATGGGCGGACTTGGCAGCGATGCCGCCATCGAAACCGCCGATGTAGTGATACAGACAGACCAGCCTTCGAGAGTGGCCACCGCCATTCATGCGGGCAGGCAAACCCGCCGGATTGTCTGGCAGAACATCTCGCTGGCTTTCGGAGTGAAGCTGCTTGTCCTCATCCTCGGTGCCGGTGGAATCGCCACACTTTGGGAAGCTGTCTTTGCCGACGTAGGCGTCGCCCTCATTGCGATAGTGAACGCCATACGCATACAGAAACTTATTAAATAGAAAAAATGGAAGAAAAGAAATATTTGGACCTATTGGCCAAAAGGGACATACAGCCCACTGCCATCCGCATCCTGGTATTGCGCACCATGATGCAGGCAGGCCGTTCCGTCTCATTGCTCGACCTTGAAACCATGCTGGATACGGTGGACAAATCCACCATCTTCCGTACCCTTACCCTATTCCTCTCCCATCATCTGATACACAGTATAGATGACGGGACGGGTTCCTTCAAGTATGCCGTGTGCAGCGACAGTTGCTCTTGCGACGTAAGCGACCTGCACACCCATTTCCATTGCGAGAAATGCAACAAAACCTTCTGCTTCACCAACATTCCCACTCCGGTGGTGAAGCTGCCTCAAGGATTTACACTGAACAGCATCAACTATGTACTGAAAGGCATTTGTCCGGACTGTGCAGCAGAAGTCAACCGGGAGGCTTAGTTAAAAAATAAAAATCCATGCAGTCATTCATGTTCTTCTCTATCCTTAAGAAATAACATTGAGACAAACACATGGATACAAAAGCTCTTGTCACTTTATGCCAGAAGGGAAACGGGCAGGCCTTGAGCCTGCTCTACGAAAACTATTCAGAGAAAATGCTGAAAGTATGCCTACGCTATATTCCCGACCCAACGATAGCCCAAGATCTTCTTCACGACGGTTTTGTCATCATATTCACTTCCATTCATTCGCTGCGCAACCCGGAGAAACTGGAATACTGGATGAAAAAGATTATGAGAAACCTGGCACTGCAATACCTCAACCATGCCAATGCCAACCCCACCATCCCATTGACAGATATTCCGGAAGAGGAAGAGCCTGCTGAAAATCCTTTTTGTCCGGATTTCATTTCGTACGATAAGATGCTGGATATAGTGGAGAGCCTTCCGGAGGGCTACTGCAAGGTATTTAAACTGGCAGTACTGGAAGGATTGTCCCACAAAGAAATCGGAGATTTACTGGGTATAGCGCCACACTCCTCTTCCTCCCAATTGTTCCGGGCGAAAATTTTACTTAAAAAGATGCTGGCAGGATACCGTGTATTCATTGTTTTGACAGTATTGCTTCTCTTTCCAACGCTATATGACTATCTGTACAGAGAGAAAAAGAGTATCAGGGAAAACCGTTTGTCCAAAGTTTCTTCCAGGCAAGCCGGGAGTACGCAACAAACAAAGAAAGCCGATACTCCCCGAACCGACGAACAATGCTATACCAAAGAAAATCTGAACAAAAGGGAACGAATCATCCCTCCCGTTCCAGTTTCCACAGAATGGCCCCTTGCCATACCCACAATGAAAGATAGTATCCACAAATATCCCATACCTTCTCCATTCACCGGACAGACCATCACCAACCGACAGATGGCTTTCGTCTTCTCCCCTTCCCTGATGCCGCCAACCCGCAAGAAGAAATCCGGAAAATGGAAGTTGATGCTGGCAGGTTCACTCGGACCGCAACTGGCACAGAACTTATATAAGCTGATTGCCACTCCACATACCGACGGCATTTCAAGTGACTTCCCTCAACAAGTCAGCACGTGGGAAGAGTATTATTCTTATCTGCACACCCGCTATCAGCAGGGTACTCTGGGAAAAGATTCCATCGGACTCATGCAGATTGCCCAGAATAACAGCGGCAGGATTGTTGAGAACCAGCAGCATCATGCCCCCATCGTCGTGGGACTCTCTCTCAGCAAGAAATTGAATGAGCGTTGGAGTCTGGAAACCGGATTGCAATATACGCTTCTCAGGTCGGAGTTCACTACCGGCGAAGCATTCCGCATTCAAGACAACCAGAAGTTGCATTATATCGGCATTCCTCTCCGGCTTTCCTACCGTTTCTGGCATTACAAACGTTTCTCCAGTTATGCCACGGCAGGCATGCAGGTGGATATCCCCATAAAAGGGACACTCCAAAGCTTCCACGTCACAGACAGTATTCCACACAAGCTCGGCAGTCATCCGGTAAGTGCTCCCTGGCAGTGGTCGGTCAACACAAGTATAGGCATACAATATCACCTCACACCCCAGGCAGGCATCTATCTGGAGCCGACTGTAAACTATTATATCCCCGACGGCAGCCAACTGCGCACCATCCGAAAGGAACACCCGTTCACATTCACCCTCCCGGTAGGCCTCCGCATTTCCTGGTAAAAAAACGATGTGCCACGCAGTCTTTTACCCGACTGATTATCTATTTATATGGATAATCAAACTCAAGAAGGAACAAAGAACATGCAGAAACGACATACCGACCGGGAAAGCTACTTTGGTGAACAGTCACAGACCAGCAAGAACTATTATATCCCCTACATAAAGGAAGTCATCGGACACATCCCCGATAAAGTGCTGGAAGTGGGCTGTGGAGAGGGAGGCAATCTGCTTCCCTTTGCCAAAGCCGGTTGCCGGGTGATGGGCGTAGACATTGATGCCATGCGAATAGAGCAAGCCAGGGCCTTCTTCGCCCAAAGGCATCAGCAGGGACAGTTCATTGCCACCGACATTTTCCAGCTTGAGGACAAGGCTACGAATTTTCCCCTGATTCTTCTACACGATGTGATAGAGCATATCAGAGACAAAGAACGGTTCCTCTCCGGCCTACAAAAACATTTGTCTGCCGACGGAGCTGTATTTGTAGGATTTCCCGCCTGGCAAATGCCATTCGGAGGCCACCAGCAGATAGCACACAGCCACATTGTTTCACATTTCCCTTTTCTCCACCTCCTTCCCCGCACTTTATACAGATGGATATTAAGACTATGCGGTGAGCAGGAACGCGTAATCACGGAGCTACTGGATATAAAGAGCACCGGATGCACCATCGAACTGTTCAATCGCATCGCCCGGCAAGCCAACTATCAAATCATTGACCGGAGACTGTACCTTATAAACCCACATTATAAAATCAAATTCGGCTTGTCCCCACGAAGGCTCAACGGAGTTATTGCTGCTATCCCGTACATAAGAAACTTCTTTTGTACAAGTTGCTTTTACATATTAAAGAAAGGGACTAAAACTGTTAATCACTACTGATTTCCCAGCTTTAGAATTGATTCCGAACCATCAATTTAAGATTATATATTCAGAAGAAACCATTAAATTTCTGAATAGCCCTGATGAAAGAGGGGGTGTAGAAACCCTCATAAACTAAAAAATCACCCTCGCTGCAGATGGTTGTAGCGAAGGTGATTTCAATAAAAGGGGAACTTGCACTTCCTCCCTTTTAATGTTTTTACATCGTTACTTGGTTCATTACAGCCTCGTCAGGTGTCGTTCCTATTTCATCGGCAAATAATATGTGGGTGATAGACCCTCTCGGGGTCGGAGTTTCGATTTTAATTCTTTGACCTTGGTACATCTCCGGAATATCCACCAGCTTACATCTATGGGCTTCGTTATTGCCAAAACTGACATAATAATCTTCCCCTATTACCAGCTTTACAGGTTTACGTTGAGAGAAATGAGTCGGACAAACAGAGCTATCCACTTTTATATCTATCACAAAACCAAGAGCGGATGTTACCTTAGATAGTATATCAATGCTCACATTATAAGCCCCTTTCTCTATCTTGGCTATATTAACACGATTAACACCACAAAGATTAGCCAATTCCTCTTGGGTCATATTTCTCTTCTTGCGAAGAATGGCTAACCGGTTACCAATCCGTTCACGTTCTTTCAAAATCTTCTCTGTACATTTTCCTTCGTGAATTTTCATAAATCTGTTGCAGAATTTAAAGTGTTGCCCCCACTTCTAATAGTTATTGATTTTTGAACAGACAAAAGTAGATATTAATTTTGAATTGTAGCACATTTACTACAACTGTTTTCTAAATGAATATAAAAGGTAGGGGGAGTAGAAGAAAAGAAAAAGCCCCTGAATTACTGGAATTCAAGGACTTACAAACTTCTTTTTACTATTTCCGTGGAGCTGGAGGGAATCGAACCCTCGTCCAAACGAGGAAATCATAAGCTTTCTACATGCTTATCTTTGCCTAAATTTTCGTGCAGCGGCAGAACCAAAGCCATCAACCGTTGCCTTATCCTCTAAATTTTCACCCGCGCCACGAGGCTGACACGAACTATCCCCGATTTGACTGCACCACTTTATCGGAATGCTTCGGAGCAACAGCTTCCGAGTGATGTCACGTCCCAGCACCTGGTGCCGGGATTAAGCTTCAATCTACTATACTTCGATTAAGCAGCGAGAGCGTAACGAGTTTCGCCAGATAAAATTTTGAGGACTGAGATTAAAGTGCAAATCAACGACGCACTGCATGCTTACTTACTATTTCTACCCGCTGTCAAATCCAGTCAACCCCAGAGTATATACAGTTCTTAGAAATCGTGGGCACAAAGATAGATATTTTTTTCGGAACTTAATAATCAAAACAGCTAATATATCTTTTCATTGTAATAATTACAATTTTACATCAATTTTATATGATTATTCAATTTTATTTCATTCCTTTGCAAAAGAATCAGAAAAGACACGACTATGCGCTATGTATACACAATAGGATTTATCTTATTAGCAATTGTTCTTCAACTGCTTACAGGGAATTTTCCGGTTTCTTTCTTTGCTTTCCCTCTCAATATTATTTTCGCTGCAATCTGGCTTTTCTTGTTGTGGATATTATATAAAGAATATAGAAATACAAAAATCACCCGGTTCCTTTGTTCTCCCCAAACCAGTATTTTATCCATAGGATTGTTCATTGGTGGCGGTCTGGTGATAGGACTCTTCCCACAATTATCGGATACGGAAACCCAAACTCATGGAGGATTGCTTGCAACATTAGGTTGCTACAACTTCATGACTTCTTGGACATTCATAGCAATACTTTTCTTATTATTGAGCAATCTGGCAATGATTACTATTCATGCCTGCCGACATCGCAAACAAACCCAATGGCGCTTTATTCTGAATCATGCAGGATTATGGCTCGCCCTGTTTGCAGGAGTCTTGGGCAGTAGTGATACACAAACATTACGCATACCTTTATATAAAGGAGAACCTGCACGCGAAGCATTCGATATGAACGGCACATCGCACTATCTGGATTATGAAATAGAACTTAATTCTTTTGCCGTAGAATATTATCCTAACGGACGTCCCTCCCGCTTTGCGGCAAATGTGCGTTTGGGAAATGAAGAAGCATTGCTGGAAGTAAACCATCCGTATTCCTATCAGTTGGGAGAAGATGTATACCTCAGCGGATATGACGTGATGAAAGGTAATGAAAGCAGCTATTGCATCTTGCAAGTAGTAAGGCAACCCTGGAAGTATGTTGTGGTGGCAGGCATCCTGATGATGCTGGCGGGAGCTATTCTTTTATTCATTAACGGTCCGAAAAGCGTATGATTAATTGGGATAATTTTTATGTATTTGCAGCAATATCCGTCTGCTTATGGTTGGCAGGAGCTGTATTTGCCCTTCGCTCATCCGTGAGGAGCAAGACTGCGATCTTCTTCACAGCAAGCGGCATCCTTGTTTTAGGTATATTCCTGACCGGATTATGGATATTCCTCCAACGTCCCCCATTGCGCACAATGGGAGAAACCCGGCTGTGGTACTCTTTCTTTATGGAAGTAGCCGGATTGCTAACTTATATAAGGTGGAAGTATCGCTGGATTCTCTCTTTCTCCACCTTACTTGCCACTGTCTTTGTCATTATTAACCTGATGAAGCCCGAGATACACGACCAATCGCTGATGCCAGCTTTACAAAGCATCTGGTTTATTCCTCATGTCACCATCTATATGTTTTCCTATTCAGTTCTAGGCTGTGCTTTCATCATTGCACTAACCGGATTGTACCGTCATAAGAAAGAATATTTGCAGACAGCGGATAATCTGGTTTATGCAGGCGTGGCATGCCTTTCTATTGGCATGTTACTGGGATCACTTTGGGCAAAAGAAGCATGGGGCAACTATTGGAGTTGGGATCCCAAGGAAACCTGGGCCTCGATTACCTGGATGGGATATTTGCTTTACGTGCATCTACGGCTTTTCAGGAGAGCCGGACGAAAGACACTCTATGTGCTACTCATCTTGTCTTTTCTGGCTTTGCAGATGTGCTGGTATGGAGTAAATTACTTACCGGCAGCTCAACAGAGTATACATTTATACAATCGCAATAATTAACTTAAAACAAAAGTGGTATGAAGAAAAGTACAAAACTAATCGTGGCACTGTTGGTAGTAGTGACAGCATTAGCAGTCACTTACCGGCTCATGCACCGGGTGCCCTCTGCTGATTTGGAAGCAAACGCCCAAATGCAACAGCTCATTACGGATGCAGGATGTTTGAGATGTCACACCTCAACTCCGGATTTGCCATTCTATGCAAATGTGCCTGTGGCAGGAAAAGTTGTCATGGAAGATGTTAGCAAGGCTTACCGTGCCTTCGACATGACTCAAATGGAGAAAGATCTAAAAGCAGGTCACCCCCTCAATCCGGTAGACCTAGCCAAAGTGGAGAAAGTGATTCTTGACGGAAAAATGCCGCAAGCCAAGTATTATCTGGTACATTGGGGAGCTTCCTTTAACGATGCGAAGAAAAAAGTAGCACTGGACTGGGTAAAGAACCACCGCATGGGTATGTATGAAGACATCTCAGTGGCTCCCGAATTCGCCAATGAACCCATTCGTCCCATTGCTGACTCCATCGCAGTAGATGTGCGTAAAGTGGTTCTTGGTAATTTATTGTATCATGACACCCGCTTGTCAGCCGACAACACCGTATCATGCGCCAGTTGCCACGGGCTGGATACAGGCGGTGTGGACAATAAGCAATATTCCGAAGGTGTAGGCGGCCAGTTTGGTGGCGTAAATGCTCCGACAGTGTACAATGCAGCTTACAACTTCGTTCAGTTCTGGGATGGACGTGCCGGAACACTTGCCGAACAAGCTGCCGGTCCTCCCTTGAATCCCGTAGAGATGGCTTGCGAATCATTCGACCAGATTATCAATAAGCTGGCAGAAGACAAGAATTTCGTATCAGCATTCAATGAAGTATATTCCGACGGATTGAGTGAAAAGAATATCACCAATGCCATTCAAGAGTTCGAGAAGACACTATTGACCCCTAACTCACGCTTCGACCGCTATCTGAAAGGTCAGAAAGACGCCATCACTAAAAATGAAATGGCAGGATACGAGCTTTTCAAAAAGTACGATTGCGCCACCTGCCACGTAGGAGAAATACTGGGCGGACAATCTTACGAACTGATTGGTGTACAACATGATTACTTTGCCGACCGCCAGGCAGAAATGACCGAAGAAGACAATGGCCGTTTCAAACAAACTCAGGCGGAACGCGACCGCCATCGTTTCAAAGTTCCCGGTTTAAGAAATATCGAACTTACCGCTCCCTATTTCCACGATGGAAGTATGGCCACCATGGATGATGCCATCCGTGCAATGGCTAAATATCAGTTAGGCATTGACCTGCCCCAAGAAGAGGTCGATAAAATCGTCGCTTTCTTCCGTACATTAACAGGTGAATATAAAGGGCAGTTACTGACTAATAAAAACATGAATATTTAAACTACAAGATAACAGATGCATTCATCTTCAACAGATGAACCTGTCCCCAGATTCTCCCGAAGCCTCCACAAATCACTGATTAGGGTTTGTGGAGGCTTATTCTTTTGAATTATTTATCAGTGGAATATATCATACACAAACATGGACAATTTTGTCCACTCCCTCCCCTTGAATTGCCGTATCTTTGTCTATAGATTTAAAAGAAAAACGATATACCATGAAAAGAATAATTACGACTTGCCTGCTATTAAGTGGCACCTGTCTATTATCAGCCCAGAAGATTCCATCCGTGTACAAACCTACAAAAAGCGAGATGTACCGGAAAGGATGGATAGACTTCAACAAAAACGGAGTGAAAGATGTGTACGAAGACCCCAATGCCACGCTGGACGCACGCATTGAAGACCTGCTCAGCCAGATGACACTGGACGAAAAGACCTGTCAGATGGTCACACTCTACGGCTATAAACGCGTACTAAAAGATGACCTGCCCGCTCCCGAATGGAAACAAATGCTTTGGAAAGATGGCATAGGTGCCATCGACGAACACTTGAACGGCTTCCAACAATGGGGACTCCCGCCATCGGATAATCCGAATGTATGGCCAGCCTCCCGCCATGCCTGGGCACTGAACGAAGTGCAACGCTTCTTCATTGAAGAAACCCGCCTTGGCATTCCCGTGGATTTTACCAATGAAGGCATCCGTGGCGTAGAGAGCTACCGTGCTACCAACTTCCCCACCCAATTGGGATTAGGTCATACCTGGAACCGCAAACTGATACATCAAGTGGGACTTATCACCGGACGGGAAGCCCGCATGCTGGGATATACCAACGTCTATGCCCCTATTCTCGATGTAGGCCGCGACCAGCGTTGGGGACGATATGAAGAAGTGTACGGAGAATCTCCTTACCTCGTTGCTGAACTGGGTATTGAAATGGTGCGAGGCATGCAGCACAACCACCAAGTGGCTGCCACCGGAAAGCACTTTGTGGCCTACAGCAATAACAAGGGTGCTCGCGAAGGTATGGCACGCGTAGACCCACAAATGTCTCCGCGCGAAGTGGAGATGATACACGTCTATCCCTTCAAACGGGTCATAAAAGAAGCAGGTATGCTGGGTGTGATGAGTTCGTACAACGACTACGACGGCATCCCCATACAAGGCAGTTATTACTGGCTAACTAAACGCCTGCGTGGCGAAATGGGCTTCCGCGGATACGTCGTTTCCGACAGTGACGCCGTAGAATATCTCTATACGAAACACAGCACTGCCAAAGACATGAAAGAAGCCGTACGCCAAAGTGTGGAGGCGGGTTTGAATGTACGCTGCACCTTCCGCTCACCGGACTCGTATGTATTGCCGCTCCGCGAACTGGTAAAAGAAGGCGGATTGAGCGAAGACATCATCAACGACCGTGTACGTGACATCCTACGTGTAAAGTTCCTTATCGGACTGTTTGATGCTCCCTATCAGACTGACCTTGCAGGGGCCGATAAAGAAGTGGAAAAAGCCGAGAATGAAGCAGTAGCCCTACAAGCCTCACGCGAAAGCCTCATCTTATTAAAGAATGAAAACAACGTATTGCCACTGGACATCAACAACATAAAAACAATAGCCGTATGCGGCCCGAATGCTAATGAAGAAGGCTACGCACTGACGCACTACGGCCCGTTGGCAGTAGAAGTAATCACAGTATTGGAAGGTATCCGCCAAAAGGCCGAAGGCAAAGCAGAAGTGCTGTATGCAAAGGGTTGCGACCTTGTAGATGCCAACTGGCCGGAAAGCGAACTCATCGAATATCCTATGACGAATGAAGAGCAAGCAGAAATAAACAAAGCCGTAGAGAATGCACGCAAGGCAGATGTGGCTGTCGTTGTATTAGGCGGCGGACAACGCACCTGTGGTGAAAACAAGTCACGCAGCAGTCTCGACCTTCCGGGACGGCAACTGAAACTTCTTCAAGCCGTGCAGGCAACGGGAAAGCCCGTTGTACTGGTGTTGATTAATGGTCGCCCACTTTCCATCAACTGGGCGGATAAGTTTGTCCCCGCCATTCTGGAAACCTGGTATCCGGGCTCCAAAGGTGGAACAGCAGTGGCTGATGTGCTCTTCGGAGACTATAATCCGGGCGGAAAATTGACTGTTACTTTCCCTAAAAGTGTGGGACAAATCCCCTTCAACTTCCCCTGCAAGCCTTCTTCGCAGATTGATGGAGGGAAGAATCCGGGTCCGGATGGAAATATGTCACGTGTCAATGGGTCACTTTATCCCTTCGGATATGGTCTGAGTTATACCACCTTCGAATATTCCAACATTGAAATCAGTCCGAAAATGATGACTGCCAACCAAAAAGCAACCGTACGCTGCAAAGTTACCAATACCGGAAAACGTGCAGGAGATGAAGTTGTGCAACTCTATATTCGCGATATGCTGAGTAGCGTTACTACTTATGAAAAGAACCTTGCAGGGTTTGAGCGTGTCCATCTGCAACCGGGAGAAACGAAAGAAGTCACCTTCATCCTTGACCGCAAACATCTGGAACTACTGGATAAGCACATGGAATGGGTAGTAGAACCCGGAGACTTCAGCATCATGGTAGGCGCCTCTTCCGAAGACATCCGCTTGAATGGAATGTTGACAGTAGAAGCCCCTGACGCTCCTGTACAAATGCAAGCTAAAACAGATAGTCCTGTGACTGCCAGTACCAATCTGGAAAGCGTAATGAACGTACTTGATAAAAAAATGAATACTATTTGGGAGGGAAATAAAGGAGATTATATTACCTTTGCCTTAGAGAACGGTTCTAAGGTAGATGGTGTTTCCATTGCATTCAACAGAAGCAACGGTCTGCCGGCAGAGTTTGAGATACAGCTTTCGGGCGGTGGCGGACAGTTCCTGACGGTTTATTCGGGCACAGTCAGCGAGTACGGCAAGTTGATTTCATACACGTTCAAGGGAACTACCGCCAGCGACTTGCGTATCGTGCTGAACGATGACCGTGTAGGAGTGGCGGAAGTGAAAATTAACGATTAACGGACTAGTGATGAGTGATTAGTACTTATCACTAATCATTAAATACTAATCACTCATGAAATCTCTTCTTTTCTTTATGCTTGGATTAGCCATGGTGGCCTGCTCTCCTCGTAAGGCGGGAAACGTAAACAGTGAAAGCGATGAACTCACCATGCTGGTGGGCACGTATACCGACGGAAACAGTAAAGGCATCTATACCTTCCGTTTCAATCAGGCAACAGGTATGGCAACGGCACTCAGCTCCATTGAAGTGCCCAATCCTTCTTATCTCATTCCTTCCGAAGACGGAAAGTTCATCTATGCCGTCAGTGAAATGAACGATACAACGGCAGCGCTCAATGCTTTCTCTTTCGACAAAGAGACAGGACAGCTCCGCCTGTTGAACCGCCAACCAACTATGGGTGCTGACCCATGCTACGTTTCCACTAATGGAAAAGAAGTACTTACAGCCAACTATAGTGGCGGAAGTATGTCCATCTTCCCGCTGAAAAAAGACGGTTCACTGGAACCTGCCGATACCCTTTTTGAAGGTAGCACCGGTGGTCCGGATGCTGGCAGGCAAGCAACGCCCCACGTGCATTGCGCCGTTTTCTCTCCGGACGGGAAATATATCTTCGCCACCGATTTCAGTGCCGACCGCATCCTGCGATTCGTCATGCATCCGAAGAGTATCATCCCCCACCCCTCTGCCGAAGCCATCGAAGTGGATTCCAATTCCGGCCCTCGCCATCTGACATTCAGTCCCAACGGAAAGTACGCCTACCTTATTAGTGAGTTATCCGGTAATATAACCGCTTTCAGCTATTTGGATGGGAAATTAGAAAAGATACAGACCATTGCCGCCGATACACTCCGTGCACGTGGCAGCGCAGATATACACCTCAGTCCCGACGGGAAATACCTCTATGCCAGCAACCGCCTGAAAGGTGACGGCATTGCTATCTTTGAAGTAAATCCTGAAACCGGTATGCTGGCAAAGGCAGGATACCAATTGACAGGCATTCATCCGCGCAACTTCATCATCACACCGAATGGAAAGTATCTGTTAGCAGCTTGTCGGGACAGCCATGTAATTCAGGTATTCCAACGCGATCCCATCACAGGACTGTTATCTGATACCCATCAGGACATCAAGGTGGATAAGCCCGTTTGCGTCCAATTCGTAAAATAACCGGGCAAAAGCTTGACTTCCGGTGTTTAATATCGTATATTTGTCATCATAATCCTGATTTAGATTCGGATTCATAGATAGTAACAGGGAGAAACTTTCGCTTCTCCCTGTTTTTTTATATTCACCGGACTTCTTGACCGGAAAAACGCTTTCAAAGCATGAAACGAATCGTTTCAAAAAGAGAAACACATCGTCTCATGGGGCGAAACAGACCATCTATTGGGATAAAACACACCATCTATCGAGACGACACACACCATCTATCGGGACTAAAAGAGACGGCAATCCTTAACAACAGCCTATTCTGTTAATATTCTGTAATTCTACTCTTGACAAAAATAACTTCATTAACTTTGTCCCTTAACCGAAATTGTTTTAACAACGCGACTTATGAAGAAAAAGAATATAGTATTGCTTTCAGCCCTGTTATTCTCCGTGACCGCTGTAGCCCAAACGGAAGTGACAGCCGGTGTCACCCGTGGCAAGGACTATGGGGTGACTTATGTATTGCCTAAAACGGAAATTGAACTCACCGTGCAAGTTACCAAAAACACCTATACTCCCGGAGAATTCTCGAAGTATGCCGACCGCTATCTGCGATTGAACAACGTCTCTCCCGAACCGGAAACCTACTGGACACTGGACAAGATACAAACGGAAGTTATCGGTGTACCCGATAAAGAAAACGTATATTTTGTGAAGATGAAGGACAAAACCGTAGCCCCTCTTATTGAGTTAAGCAAGGACGGCATCGTCTACTCTATCAACATGCCACTGGGCAGTGGACAAAAGAAGGTAACTCCGATACAGCCCAAAACTGCGAATAACGCCTCTAACCTCAATCCCCGCAATTTCCTGACAGAAGAAATTCTGATGGCAAACTCAACGGCAAAGATGGCAGAACTGGTAGCTAAGGAAATTTACAGCATCCGCGAAAGCAAAAATGCCCTGTTGCGTGGCGAAACAGACAACATGCCCAAAGACGGTGCACAACTGAAACTCATGCTGGACAACCTGACTCTGCAGGAACGTGCCTTGACAGAGATGTTTGCCGGTAAGGTAGAAGTCGAAGAAAAGACATATAATTTCCGCATTGTCCCTAAAGAGATGCAAAATGAAGTTGCTTTTCGTTTCTCAAAGAAACTGGGAGTTGTAGCCAATAATGACTTGGCAGGCGAACCTATTTACATCACAGTGACCGACCTCAAAACCATTACTATTCCTGCTGAGCTACCCAAGAAACAAGTGGATGGCATTGCCTACAACGCACCCGGCAGAGCAAAAGTTACATTGAGCTATCACAACGAGGAGTTGTATAATGCAGAAATCCCTATCACACAATTTGGTGTAGTCGAATATCTTGCTCCCGTGCTGTTCAATAAAAACTCTACAATAAAAGTATTATTCAACCCTGATACAGGAGCTTTGGTGAAAGTAGACAAAGAGTGAGGAAATTTTTAATTCTCAATTTTCAATTTAATAAGTTCATCCTTCTGTAGTTGCATCACATAGGTCGTAACTCGCGAAGCATAATTTTCGTCAGGATGGAAATGTTCGGCAAGCAGGGAAAGTATCTCTTGCACGGTACGCTGCCCATCTATCAGATTCCAGACAGCACTGCCATGCTCTTCAAGACGGATATGAATGTCAGGAGACATACTCTTGGGTAACAAAAGACGGCGCATCCATTCATACTTAAACCGGGGATAGGAGATTACAGCACAATCTCCTTCCCATTCGGTCATGATATGGTCACAACGCACCGGAATAGCATCCAGTAGACTGACTTTCCCTTCAAGTGTTCCCATAATCCGTTTTTTACCTATTCTTGAATATTAGGTTCTTCCAATTGATAACCATACTTTTTATCTGCCCTCTTCAATAAAAAGGCTACCACAAGAGATAAGCAAGCAATACCGGTAAAGATACACATCGGTATCGTATAGTCATACATATTTGTACCATCAGCTTTTTGCCCGACTATACAATAAACATCAAGTACTTTACCTATCAGAGTAGGAATACCCCACAGACCAATATTCTGGATAAAGAATATCAATGCATAGGCTGTACCTAACTGGCTCACTGGGAATATCTTGGCTACAGCGGGCCACATGGCAGACGGTACCAGAGAGAAAGCAATACCCAGAATAATCATCAATGCAATAGCTACCAGCCAGTAGTCAATGGCAGGGATGGCATATATAAAGTGTACACCTATCAGCATGGCAGCACCTAATATCATAATGGAAGCCGATTTACCGCGCTTATCAATAAACCCTCCAAACACCGGAGTAAGAATCAATGCACCCAATGCTGGCAGTCCGGCAAAAGTTCCTGCCACATTTTCATTAATGCCATATTTGATGATCATCAATTCGGAAGCAAACTTCTGGAAAGGGAACACACATGAATAGAATAACACACAGAGCAAAGCTATCAGCCAGAATCCCGGATTAACCAAGATATTCTTCACATCTTTGAAAGAGAACTTCTCTTCCTCTCCTTCCGTACCGGCTGCTATGGCAGCTTCTTCCATCTGCTTATCCAGCTTCTTATCCATCACGGAGAAGATAAAGAAAGCTATCAAACCACCCACCAGCAATATCAGTCCTAATAATACCGGAGAAGGAAGTCCTAAAGCACGTGCCATAGGAATAGCTACTGCATAACCGGCTTGCGAACCGATACGTGCCAGTGCTACCTGTACTCCCATAGCTGTCGCCAGTTCTTTTCCTCTAAACCACTTAGCGATAATCTTAGAAACTGTGATACCAGCAACTTCCGCACCTACACCAAAGATGGAGTAACCGGCAAAAGCTACAAACACACCTGTTTTATAACCGAATATTTCATTAACTCCAAAAAGTGTCGCATCCGCACCTGCAAGTCCTGTCATTGCATAATATTCGAGCGCCGTACCTCCTACCATCAGGATGGTTGCCAGTTTTCCTGTGAAGCGAATACCAAAACGGTCAAGAATCAGTCCTCCCCAAATCAGCATAAGGAAGAATACATTCAGGAAACTGTAACCGCCGGTAAAGAATCCAAAGTCAGTACTCGACCACGCCAGGTCTGTCTCTAACATCGTTTTCAACGGTGCTACCACGTCGTTTACATAATAAGCTGCCATCATCGTGAAGGCAACAATCACCAACGCGCCCCATCGGGTAGCTTTGGAGTCATTCAATTTAAGTTTCAATTGTTCTGTCATTGTACTATTTATATAAGATTTCAAATTATTGCTTTAGATTGCATAATCCCGACAAAGGTAATTAAATCTGGCATAAAAAGAAAAGAGGTTGACACCTTTTCAGTGTCAACCTCTCTCTTATTTCTGTTTGCGGTTCATCCGCGCATAGCTTTAGTTAGCTGGTTCTTCAGTAGCCGGAGCAGTAGTTTCAGGAGCTGCGGGAGCTTCTGTCTGCGGAGCAGCTGTACCAGACGGCATATTATACGGATTGGTTTTCTCTTCTTGCTGAGCCTGTTCCATAATTACATCGCCACTTCTACCAGAAGCAGTAGGAACAACATAAGCTGTAGCAATACTCATTACAACCATGAATGCAGCCAAACCCCATGTCGCTTTTTCCAAGAAGTCAGTAGTCTTACGCACACCCATAATCTGATTAGAAGAAGAAAAGCCGGATGCCAGACCGCCTCCTTTGGAATTTTGAATCAATACAATGAAGCACATCAGCAAGGATGCAATCACCATTAAGATAACTAATAATAAGTACATTTTGTTATTTTGATTTAGCGTTAATAATCAATTTCTCCAAAAATCTGATTTGGTCTGCAAAGTAAGCATTTTTTTTTGGATAATTCAAACTTAATTTTTTAATAATTTCAAGTGCCTTGTCATAACGGCGCTGTTTGATATAAATTTTAGCTAAAGTTTCGGTAAAACAGCTATCATCCAAGTCATCGGAAACTGATTTCGGAATTGTTTCCTCATCGGTTTCTTCATCCTCCGTTTCATCCTCTCGTTCTGCTTTTATATCTGCCGGCTGAATGATTTCTTCGGGAGCAACCATCGTTTCCTCTTCTTCCGCATCGTCTTCAATCAAAGGCAGCAGAAGTACTTTTTCTTCTTTAGGTAACTTCAGGCTGATTCCTTCTTCTGTCTCACTCTGGCGGATAAAACCATCAATCAAATCCTGTCCGCGCAACTTTGGTACTTCTGCCGGAACAGATGATGATGTATCCGCCTCGCCTGTCTCTTCATCATCCCGCACCAGATAAGAGGTATAATCCATGGCATAGTCCAGTTCCGTCATTTGGGAATGTTCTTCGGGAACAGTGGCAAGGAAAGCATCTATCAGTGAGAGGGTACGATCAATGCTCGGCTCTTTTTCCAAATCCTTTTCGGCAACATGCACCGAAGTACGGGGATGGAGAGCGTATCGATCACCTTCAATCAGGTAAAACAGTACACGGCGGTCTGATACATACAATACCGCTTTACGTAGTTCTGCACCGAAATTAATATCGTGCAGCACATAGAGATTCTTGAGATAGAGCAAGCGCAGGGACTGAAAATAAGGATAACGGGCTACCAGCGTACGAAGTTCATACAAGGTATCCCGGTTCAACGCCTCGGGATGCTGTATCCATTGTTGCAAATGTACAGGCGTCATTCCTTATATTACCAGTTAGCTACAGTTGCGTTAAATATTTGTTCTGTAATGTCTTTCACCATCTTGGTTATCAAGTCATCCTGCACATCAGTCAGCAGCAAGGAAGAGTCATAGGTCTGGAAAGCTGTGAACTGTTGATCGGTGAAATCATCTTTATGATCGGTATTGTTCACAAAAGTAACCTTTACCGTCAAAGTCACCTTCACCTTTGAAGAAAATCCACTCGCATCTACCGCCTCGTTATATTGATTATAACCGGTAATCTCACCATCAATTTCAAGGTCGGCATTCCCATTGACCAGCGACAAGCGCGTCTGGCGCATAAACAAATCTTTCAAGTCCTGATTAAACTGTGTAGCCAACGGGGCATAGACATACTCCGCACGATTTTGGAAATCAGCTATCGAAATAGTCTTCACCTTAGCATAGTCAATCGAACTAATCGGGGCAAGTCCTACTTTAATACTACACGAATTTACTATCAGTAATATGCCCAGCAGCATAGCTGTCGAGGCAATCTTTTTAATCCAATCCATATTCTTTAATCTTTCTGTATAAGGTACGCTCGGAAATATTCAAATCCTTTGCCGCACTCTTGCGTTTACCATGATGTTTTTCCAAAGCCTTCCGTATCATTTCTTTCTCCACCTCATCCAGCGAGAGAGATTCTTCTACATATTCTTCCGTATCCTGTATATCTTCATCCATTTCATGAGATGGCTTTATGGAAGGATGAATAATAGTAGGCACACTCGGAGAAACAGGAGTCACCACAGCAGGTGGCTGGGCATAATAGGTGGCCGATACAGCCGGAGCAGCAGTCTTTCCACGCTCGGTCATAATCTCATGCACCAGTTTCTTCAATTCCGTCACATCCTGACGCATATCGAAGAGAACCTGATACAGAATTTCCCTTTCACTCCCGAAACTCTTGGACTCTTTGACACCGAACAAAGCCGGAAGCCGTTGCATATTATTCTGATCCGGCAAATAACCTTTCAGAATAGTGCCATTGATTTCACGATTTGTTTCAATGATAGAAATCTGCTCTGTAATGTTCTTCAATTGCCGCACATTGCCGGGCCATGAATAAGAAAGCAGCAACTGCCGGGCATCATCTGTCAATTGGATGGCAGGCATACGATATTTCTCAGCAAAGTCTGAAGCAAACTTACGGAATAATAAAAATGCGTCCTCTCCGCGCTCACGCAGAGGGGGCACCTGAATAGGTACAGTATTGAGACGGTAATACAAGTCTTCACGGAAACGTCCTTCGGAAATAGCCTGCGTCAGGTTCACATTGGTAGCAGCTACAATGCGTACATTAGTCTTCTGCACCTTAGACGAACCGACTTTAATGAACTCTCCACTTTCGAGCACACGAAGCAGACGTGCTTGCGTAGGCAAAGGCAACTCTCCCACTTCATCCAGGAAAATAGTTCCTCCATCCGCTTCACCAAAATATCCTTTCCGTTCGCCAATGGCACCAGTGAACGCTCCTTTCTCATGACCGAACAATTCCGAATCAATGGTTCCTTCAGGAATGGCACCACAATTCACTGCGATGTACTGACCGTGTTTCCGCCTACTGTACTGGTGGATGATCTGGGGGAAACTCTCCTTACCCACACCACTCTCTCCGGTAATCAGTACCGACAAATCGGTAGGCGCCACCTGAATGGCAACGTCTATCGCACGCATCAATGCTTCATTGTTACCAATGATGCCAAAACGTAATTTTACCTGCTGTATTTCCGTTTTCGTCATACTACAAATCTTCTTCCACACTATCGAGTTTCAACTTGTCGCTGTCATCACGCTTTTCGTAATATTGTTTTCGCAAAGGGTTGGCATGTGCTTCTTTATCACGCAGGCGATTACGGAATACGTCAATAGACACATAGATAGCCTGGCGGAACGAGTCTTCGCTCGCCAATCCTTTTCCTGCTATGTCATAGGCAGTACCATGAGCCGGTGAGGTGCGTATCACAGGCAATCCGGCCGTATAGTTCACACCTTCATCCATTGCCAGCGCCTTGAACGGGGCCAGTCCCTGATCATGATACATGGCAAGTACACCATCGAAATGAGTGAAATTGCCTGAACCCATGAAGCCATCAGCCGGATATGGACCATAGCACAAAATTCCTCTTGCAGCCATTTCTTTCAATGCCGGAATGATGATTTCTTCCTCTTCTTTGCCCAGCAGCCCTTCATCTCCTGCATGTGGATTCAGAGAGAGTACGGCAATACGCGGTGCACCAATAGCAAAGTCCTGCTTCAATGACTGATTGAAGATAGCCAATTTTTCCTGTATCAGTTCCTTCGTTATAGTGGATGCAATCTGGCTGACAGGAATATGTCCCGTCACCAGTGCCACCCGGAAATCATCTTTCATTAATATCATCAACGACTTGGCACCATTTCCCAATCTTTCTTCTATATATTCCGTATGACCGGGGAAAGAAAAAGTCTCCGACTGAATAGTATGCTTATTGATAGGCGCTGTCACAATCACATCAATCAGCCCTTCCCTGTACTCCTCAATTGCCCTTTCCAATGCACCAAGTGCAGCCTTTCCGGCTTCCGGGTCAGCTTTCGAGAATTCCACTTTCACTTCATCATCCGTGCAGTTCACTACACTCAGGCGATTGTGAGCTGCTTCCGCAGCAGAGTTCACGATACTGAAGTTTGTCGGCAAATCAAGTGACTTACGATGATAAGCTGCTACCTTGGGTGAGCCATAAATAATAGGCGTACACAGTTCCAGCATAACGGGGTCTGAAAATGTTTTCAGAATAACCTCGTAACCCACGCCGTTTATATCTCCTTGGGTAATGCCGACTTTTATTTTATTATCTTCCATTTTTTAATATATATATCACATTAGATTCTTTGAACACAGAATCACGGAGTTTCAATATCAAAGACATAGAAAGCCGTGATTCCGTATTCAAAGCAGTATTATTTTTCCTGATCAGCAGCCTGCTCTTTTGTAACCCCCAACGGTATTTCTGCTCCCGTCTGTTTATCACCCGGAACTCTCAATGTATAAAGAGAAGCTTCCATCTGGCGCATTAGATTACGTTTCAGCTTATCGGGTGAATAGATAAACGCTTCTACAACGATAATGCGTTGGTTTACCGGATCCAGGCGCATATGCGAAACATACGGGCCACCCATGAAGTCACCCTTCATACGCCACAACCCACGTGCCTCCAAAGCATATTCGCCTTGTACAGTGAGAGGACGCACATCAGTCATCAATGAGTCGGTCATCATATACACGCCTTCCTTAGATCCCGGAATATTAGCTTTCATGACAGAGTCGCGCATTTGCACAAAATATTCTTTGGTAAACGTATTCTTATCCGTATAAGGGAAAGAGTAAATAACAAAATTCTGATCGCCGGTAGCTGCATTCGTACCTGCCCAGAAGAAATTTTCACCTTGTTTGGTAGAAGCAAGCTCTGCAGGTACCCATACATCACAATCAAACATACTCTTCACTTTCGTAGACACATAGTCATTATGCTTCTTTTCCAACTGCGAAATCTGGCGATTCATTTCCGCACGGGTGAAGAAGTCGATAATAGTCTGCTTGTTTTCCGACACAAATTTCTCGAAAGAAGCTTCATCGGGAGCCTGAATAGTCAGAATGGTCTGCGGGGCTGCATATACATCCCTTGCATACTTAAATTTAGGCTGGGTATAAATGTCCTGTACATCAGCAATGATAATGTTACGAATCAGCTTTAACGTAGCATCATAATTTGACGGAGAAGTGTACATCATACGGAAAGAACGTTCGGATTGGGGAAGCCCCGGTACATCCGTATCAAGTACGTCAAAAAGGGCCCTGCCGGCAGGACGCTCCCACATAGCGGGGTCAACCACTACCAAAATCTCATATGCACGACCGCTGGAGGTCGCACCAAATACGCCTTTCTTACCGCCACTACAAGCGGAAAAAGCAATCGCTACAAGAGCTAAACTCAAAAAAAACAGGTGCTTTCTCATATACTTACTAGTTAATGTTTTTACAAAACTACGAAGAATACGTATATCATCCGAGCCAAAGTTAATAATTTATATTAATTCTTGTTTATTCTCTTCCTGTTTGGCAGTGGAAAGCATGCCGCAAGCGGCAAATATATCTTCCCCCCGGGAAGCACGTATTGTGGTAAACAAACCGTGAGAAGTCAGATAATCACGGAGTTTATTCATTGTTTCCATATCCGCACCTTCCAAATCTACGCCTGGTATGGCATGAAACCGGATGAGGTTGACACGACAATCCAGTCCGCGCAAGAGTTTCAACAATTCTTTAGCATAGAGCAACGAATCATTCACACCTTTGAAAACAATATATTCAAAAGATAGTCTGCGCTGTTTACTAAAATCATAGTTTTTTAACAAGTCTACCATTTCTGTGATAGAGAAAGCTTTCTCTGCCGGCATCAGTTCGCGGCGTTGCATAGCGACAGGAGAATGCAGACTGACCGCCAGATGGCATTCAGACTCCTCTATAAAGCGCTGGAAACCTTTACGTAAACCAACAGTAGAAAGAGTGATTCGCTTGGGGCTCCACCCATAGCCATAAGAGGATGTCATTATCTCCAGAGCTTTCAGCACCTCGTCCAAATTGTCCAAAGGCTCTCCCATACCCATCATCACAATGTTAGTCAGCTTGTCACGTTCCGGAAGGGAATTAATCTGATTGATAATCTGGTTGGCAGTCAGGTTAGCAATAAAGCCCTGCTTACCGGTCATACAGAACTTACAATTCATCTTGCAGCCCACCTGCGAAGATACACAAAGTGTGGCACGTTCTTCATCAGGAATATAAACCGCCTCTACAAAATGCTTCTCACCTGCCCGATACAGGTATTTCACTGTACCGTCCACCGAACGCATCGCATCCACAGGCGCATCCGCTCCTACTTCACAGACATCTTTCAAGAGATCCCGGTGTTTTAACGACAAGTTCGTCATGTCGTCTATAGAGTTCACTTTCTTGTCATACAGCCATGAAGCAATCTGCTTGGCGGCAAACCCGGGCATTCCCAGTCTCTTCACCACCTCCTGCAATTCAGCGAGTGTTAATCCTAAAAGAGTTTGTTTCGGCATAATTATCTATCAATCTTTCCAGTTTATCTTTGCAAAGGTAGGAATAAAGTTGCACAAAGGCAATGGCAGGCACAGAAAATGACAGAAAGGCAGAAAGAAAAAGCCGCCTGACATAACATCAAGCGGCTTTCATATCTCGAATTATTCTATAATTCCTTAGAAGAACAGATAACGTGAATCTTTCACATCAGCTTTCAGATACAAATCGTTAAGGAACTGGCTTGCCATACGGGCATGCATATTCTGCAACGTCGTTTCTTCAGTTTCCTGATTGAAGGTCTCATTCATCTTCTCTTTTGCATACGGCTGGAGAACAAATACACCACCATTACCCTTAATCGGAGCACTCAGTTGGTTCAGTTCAGCAACAGATGCATAAGCACCTACCAACGGTTCGCTGGCACGCAATGCAGGTACATAAGCCGGAGCTGCAAAAGTTACGTGTTTCACAGAGTCGCTAACCGCATCTGCCATAGCTTTGTACTGGTCGAACGAAGTTGCACCGGCAGCTTTCATATCAGCCATGATTTTCTCAGCTTTCTTGTCGCGAAGCAATTCCAGTCTCAACTGGTCTTTCACCAAAGCCAACGGACGGTAGCCTGCCGGAATAACAGCAGAAACACCTACCACCAACATACGGTCACTTTCGCCACATTCATACAAACCTGAAACTTCACCCGGTTTTGCAGAGAAAGCCCATCTCAGAGCTTCTTTTGTACCTCTGATACCACCGATAGTATGTTCAGAACTGTACAGATCGTTTCTGTCCAGCAATTTGTAACCTGCATCTTCAGCATTAGCTACCAATTTATCCAAAGTCGGATTAGAAGCAATAAACTGGCTGAATTCATTGTATGCTTTGCTATAAGTCTCCTTGCTGAATTCTACCGGACGTTTGATGACTGCTACTTTATATTTATCCTTAACAGCCTTCTTGTCCATCACCTGCAAAATGATATTTGCTTGTGCCAGACTCAAGTTAGTCAGAGCATTCTTATCCAAAGTGTTGATAGTGCTTACATACTTCAGGTTATCACCATCCAACTGCGCACCTTCATAGTTAGCAGAAGAAATCCAGGTTGCCTCACCGGTCTGGCCGTATTTCTTAGCAATCTCTGCAAAGTCGGCTCCACCCTTAATGGCAGTATAAATACTGTCAGCCAAAGCCTTTGTTTTTGTAGCATCTTCAGCAACCACCTGTATCTGACGATATTGAATAGAGTCCGCCATTGAAGCAGTAGCCAACTTCTTGAATGAGTTGATAGTGTTGTCAGTTGCATTGTAGTAAGGGCCATATACACCACCTACAGACACTGAATCCAAACGAGCTGCCACATCAGTAGGCAACGCCTTAGATGTATAATACAAATCGATATAAGGAACTTCAGAGCCGGCAGCACGAACCAGAGTTGAATAATCACCCGGAGTACCCGCAAGTTGTTCTGTATATTCCATTACTTCGCTCTGAATAGCTTCTCTATCTTCGGGGCTTGCAGTCACCTGTACATCAATGAACTTGATGTTGCGAGTTTCTACATATTGCTTGAATTGTTCTTTCTTCTTTCCATAAGCATCCTTCAAGTCGGCCTCCGTAATAGTTACGGTAGAGTCAACGATAGAAGAATAAGGAATAGCGGCCAGCAACAAGTCTGCCTGATCTACTCTTGCATTGAAAGCATCCTGAGCTTCTACCGGATTAGAGAAAAGAGACTTCGATACCAAAGCCTGATATTTTTCTGCCAGACGAGTCTGTATCAGTTGTTTTTCCAAGAAAGACCAGAACTTGTACATAGACTGATAGTATTCAGCATACTGTGCCGGCATCTGTGCCATATTCATCTTAGAATAATCCACCAAGAATTTCTTCAGCATATCTTTGTCGAAAGCACCAGTCTGCGGATTGCGGAACGGAGTCTGTTGCAGCATCGGATGTACACCTGCATCAATGATTGCCTGGATTTCTGCTTTAGATACTGACAAGCCAAGCTTCTTAGCTTCGTTTTCAATCAGCTTATTGTTGACGTAATTTCTCCAAACTTCATCTTTAATCTGGTTGGTTTGTTCATCGTTAAGTGCGTTTGAACCGCTGGAGAATTTCACAACTTCAGTATATTCTTCTACCAAGCTCTGATAATCCTGAGCGGAAAGTGACTCTCCGTTAACCTCTCCTACATCATGTGATTGGTGCGGCTGCAATACCTTCCATGCATCTCCTGCAATGAAAGCGAACAGTGCCAAACCAATTACAATCACCAATAAGGGTCCTTTAGACCGAATGTTTTGTAATGTTGCCATTTTAGTTAATATGATTTATT
>OGIE01001820.1_pt1 | contig 28238 bp, 28 predicted proteins | sample 1571581 | NCBI WGS metagenome assembly OGIE01 (sample SAMEA2582021, study PRJEB24529) | metagenome | biome: Human gut stool | place: China | collected 2011
AAACCCCGGTTTATAAGCATAAGAGTAAAATTCAGCTTGATACTAATAACTTCATGGGCAAGAAAAATCGTATTTATTTGTCCACACTATTAACAGCCTATCATCACTATCAAGAGATTTTCAATTTCGGCTACGACGTGGTGGACGCATACGCCGCCGAGCAGCCCGACAAGGAGGCGCTGCTGTGGACCGACGACCAGGGCGCCGAAATCCGGTTCACCTTTGCCGACATCAAGCGCGAAAGCGACCGCACGGCCTCGTATTTCCAGAGCCTCGGCATCGGAAAGGGCGATGTGGTGATGCTGATCCTCAAGCGCCGCTACGAGTTCTGGTTCTCGATTCTGGCGCTGCACAAGCTGGGCGCGGTGGTGATCCCGGCAACCCACCTGCTGACCAAAAAGGATGTAGTCTACCGCTGCAATACGGCCGGGATCAAGGCCATCGTCGCGGCGGGCGAGCGGGTGATCACCGATCACATCGCGGCGGCCATGCCCGAAAGCCCCACCACCGAACTGCTCGTCAGCGTGGGTCCCGAGGTCCCCGAAGGGTTTCTCGATTTCCACGCCGGCATCGAAAAGGCGGCTCCTTTCGTGCGCCCGGAGCGGGTGAACGCCAACGACGACGTGATGATGATGTATTTCACCTCGGGGACGACCGGCGAGCCGAAGATGGTGGCCCACGACTTCACCTATCCGCTGGGGCATATCACCACGGGGCTGCTGTGGCACAACCTCCACGAAGGCAGCCTGCACCTGACGATCGCCGACACGGGGTGGGCCAAGGCCGCGTGGGGCAAACTCTACGGGCAGTGGCTGGCCGGGGCCTGCCTGTTCGTCTACGACCATGAGAAGTTCACGCCCGCGGACATGCTGCGCAAGATCGAGCAGTACCGCATCACGTCGCTGTGCGCGCCTCCGACGGTCTACCGCTTCCTGATTCGCGAGGATCTCACCAAATACGACCTCTCGTCGCTGGAGTACTGCACCACGGCGGGCGAGGCGCTGAACGGAGCCGTGTACGACACCTTCCTGCGTCTGACGGGCATCCGCCTGATGGAGGGCTTCGGGCAGACCGAGACGACGCTGACGCTGGCCACGTTCCCGTGGATGAAGTCCAAACCCGGGAGCATGGGCGTGCCCAATCCCCAGTACCGGATCGACCTGGTGACCCCCGACGGCCGTTCGGCCGAGGACGGCGAGCAGGGGCAGATCGTGATCCGCACCGACGGGGGCAAGCCGCTCGGTCTGTTCAAGGGTTACTACCTGAACGATGAGCTGACCCGCGAGGCGTGGCACGACGGGGTGTATTATACGGGCGACGTGGCGTGGCGCGACGAGGACGGCTACTACTGGTTCGTGGGGCGTGCCGACGACGTGATCAAGAGTTCGGGCTACCGCATCGGTCCGTTCGAGGTGGAGAGCGCCCTGATGACCCACCCGGCGGTGGTGGAGTGCGCCATTACGGGCGTTCCCGACGAGATTCGCGGCCAGGTCGTCAAGGCGACGATCGTGCTCGCCGAGGCCTACCGCGGGCAGGCCGGGGAGGCGCTCGTCAGGGAGTTGCAGGACCATGTGAAGCGCATCACGGCTCCTTATAAATACCCGCGCGTGATCGAGTTCGTGGAGTCGCTGCCCAAGACCATCAGCGGCAAGATCCGCCGCAAGGAGATCCGCAGCGGCGACGAAGGGAAATAATCCGGCCGCAGGCCGGCGGAGAGAGGGACCGTGCGGAGGGCGCGGTCCCTCTCTCTCTTTGCGGCTGCCGCTCCGGGGCCGCGTCGCGGGATTTTAACGGAACCGTATATTGCGGTTCTGAAAAAGTTTCCTAATTTTGTCTTGTGAAAGCCTGAACATGCCCGGACGTGGAGAAGAAAAAAGAACTTGAGAATTTGCTTGTTTCCGTAAGCGAGAACGACGATTACGCTTTCCGGGTTTTCTATGATCTCTATTACCGGAGCGTTTTCCGGTTCGCCTACTATTTTCTGCGCAACAGGGAGGCCTGCGGCGAGGTCGTGAGCAACGTCTTCGTCGCCGTCTGGAAGTCCCGCGTCGCGCTGCGGAGGATCGAAAACATCGACGCCTACCTCTACGTCGTCGCGCGCAACGAGGCGAACCGGTATCTGAAGGAGTCCCGTACGCGCCGCCGCTGCCTCTCGTTCGAGGAGATTCCCATCTCGCTGATCGACCGAAATTCCCCCCCCCACAGCGAAGACGCTCCCGATAGCCGGTTGATAGAGGCCGAAGTCGAGGAGCTGGTGCACCGTCTCATAAACGATTTGCCCGAACGCTGCCGCACGGTGTTCCTGCTCAACCGGCAGGAGGGGCTGTCGTCGCGCGAGATCGCCGAGGCGCTGTCGCTCTCCGAGAGCACGGTGCGGGTCCAGATCAAGATCGCCGTCGACAGGATCGTGGCCGGCATACGCACGCATTATCCCGACCTGAAGCTGGTTTCCCTGCTGCTGTTCCTCTTCACGGCGCGTTTCTGACGCCTGCCGGAATGAAAAAAACGAAAAAAAGCCGCGGTTCCCTTAAACGGAACCGCGGCTTTCGCACTCTATATGTGTATACGACCAAAAAGGAGAAATCATGCAATATCAGCATACGAAGAGGGAGCCGGAGATGGCGGAACTGATCGAAGGTTCGGAGCGCGACCGCCGCAGGCTGGCGGAGCTGCTGGACGGCATCCGGGTGGGACCCGGAGTCGACGCCATGGCCGACGGAATGCGGGAGGCGGTGTGGGCCGACGTGCGCTCGCGCATCCGCCGCCGGGGAATCCGGATGCGGATCGTCCGCTACGCCGCGGCTGCGGCCGTGATGGCGGGCGTCGTCTGCGGCAGCTGGTTCATGGGCGGACGCCGGACCGAAAGCCGTCTGGTCGCCGCGGCGCAGCCGGTGAGCGTCTCGACGCCTCTGGGCGTGAAGTCCGACGTGGTGCTGCCCGACGGTTCGCGGGTGCGGCTCAACGGCGGCACGCGCATCGTCTATCCCGCGCTGTTCGGCGACGAACGCCGCGTGGAGGTCGACGGCGAGGCCTATTTCGAGGTCGAGCACGACGCCCGCAAGCCCTTCGTCGTCGTCACGGGACAGGTCGTCTCGACGGTGCTCGGAACGACTTTCAACGTGCACGCCTATTCCGAGGATGAGAATTACCAGATCACGCTGGCGACGGGCAGCCTGCTGGTGGACGGCGGTCCCGAGTCGCGGAGCGTGCGGCTGCGTCCCGGCGAGCAGGGATTCTTCGAGAGGACCTCCGGGCTGCTGTCGCTGCGCAGGGTGAACGTCGAGCAGGTGCTCTCGTGGCAGGAGGACAGGCTCTACTTCCGGGCCGAACCCCTGGCGTCGATCGCCCGGAGCCTCGAAAGGCAGTTCAACGTCGACATCACGATCCCCGACGAACGGCTGCGCAGGATATGTTTCACGGGTGAGTTCGTCGACGGCGAGAACATCCACGAAATCATGCGGATCATCTCGGCCGACAGCCGTATCCTCTGCCGCAGCCGCAAGAACCATTTCGAGCTTTACAGAAACCGATAGAGATTCACGATTTTTTTCACTACAACCTAAATTTCAATCCTTATGAGTAACAATTCTACCAGCAGAAGGTCCTTCCGGGACCTTTTCGGCCAGCGGATGCTGTGCAGACTGAGCGGATTGCTGACCCTGTGTTGGCTCACGGTGGCGGCCCAGGCTCTTTACGCGCAGAATCCCGTGATTTCGTTGACGCTGAAGAACGCCACCGTGCGCGAGGTGATCGAAGCGGTCAAGACGCAGAGCGGCTACTCGTTCTGGTATCGGGAGAGCGAGATCGACCTCCGGAAGCGCGTTTCGATCGAGGCGCACGATCAGAACGTCCTGAAACTGCTCGACGGCGTGCTCGCCGACCAGGGAATTCTGGCCAAACTCGAAGGCCGCCACATCGTGCTTTACAAATCCGATCCGGCAGGCCGGGGCCGGGAATACCAGCTGAAGGGCCGCGTCGAGACCGAGGCCGGCGATCCGATCGTGGGGGCGAACGTGCTGGTCGAGGGCACGACGAACGGCATGGTGACCAATTCGAAGGGCGAATTCGCCCTGAACGTGACTGCGGGCGCGCGGCTCAGCGTGTCGTTCATCGGTTACGACGCGGCGCAGGTCGAAGTGGGCAACCGGACGCATCTGACCGTGGTGCTGAAGGAGAATAACCAGCTCCTCGACGACGTGGTGGTGATCGGATACGGCGTGCAGAAGAAGGTCAACCTGACCGGCTCGGTCGCCGTGCGCCAGATGTCGGAGATCGAGAACCAGCCCATGACGCACGCCTCGCAGGCGCTCTATTCGATGCCCGGCGTCTACATCAACCAGGCTTCGTCGAAGCCCGGCAGCGACGGCGCGACGATCCGCATACGCGGCGTCGGCACGATGAGCAGTTCCAGCCCCATGGTGCTGGTCGACGGCATGGAGTATTCGCTCAACGAGCTGAATCCCGGCGACATCGAGACGATCTCGGTGCTGAAGGACGCTTCGGCCTCGATCTACGGTTCCAAGGCCGCCAACGGCGTCATCCTCATCACCACGAAGCAGGCCAAGAAGGGCGCACCGGTGGTGAAGTTGAGCGCCAACTTCGGCATTCAGTCGGCGACCTACGTGCCCGACGTGGTGACCGACCCGATTCAGTATATGAACATGCGCAACCAGGCCGAACTGAACGAAGGCAAGCTGACGGTGACCTACAACCGCGACGACATCCTCGAATACGAGGAGGGCATGAAGCACGACAAGTACATCTATCCCGCCTCCGATTGGTACGACCTCTGCTACCAGAACGGTTTTCTCCAGCAGTACAACGCCCGCGTTTCGGGCGGCACGGACAAGATCTCCTACTCGCTGGGCGGCGGTTACATGAACCAGCGCGGCATCATGGTCGCCAACGACGACGCGGAACGCTTCTCGTGGGACATGAAGATCAACGCGCAGGTGACCAAGCGCCTGAAGGTGGGCATCAGCCTGCTGGGCAACCTGCGCTACAACACCGACCCGATCTACGGCGTATCGACGACGGTCAACGTCATCAACCGCGCCCTGCCGATCTTCGGCACGCAGCTGCCCGACGGCAAGTGGCTCTCGACGTGGCTCTCGACCCCCGGGCGCAACAACCCCGAGAATCCGCTCATGGAGCTGCACGAGGGCAACACCAAACGTCAGCTTCACCGCATTCTGGGGCGCATCAACATCGGCTACGACCTGCCGTGGGGCATCAAGTACAACGCCAACCTGGGCTACGTGAAGGTCGACCACTATTCGAAGGACTTCAAGCACGCGATGTACACCTACAATCCCAAAACTCTTGAGCGGAAGAACTTCAGCGCCTACGTTTCGGCCAAGGACTGGGACAACAACGCGATCAACTACACCTTCTACAACACCCTTTCGTGGGGCAAGAGCTTCGGCGGCAACCACAACTTCAACGTGATGGTCGGCACGGAGTACAAGCGTTACGACGGCAAGAACTTCCAGGCCAAGAAACGCGACTACTTCAACAACCAGCTCACCGCCCTGTCGGTCGGCTCCACGATGGAGGATATTTCGGGCGGATCGTCGCTCGAACTGCTCTTCTCCTACTTCGGGCGAATCACCTACGACTACAAGGAGAAATACCTGATCGACGTGACGGCGCGTTACGACGGTTCGTCGAAATTCGCCAAGGGCAACCGATGGGCCTTCTTCCCCGCCGTGTCGGTCGGGTGGCGCATCGACAAGGAGAATTTCATGCAGAACGTCCGGGCGGTTGACGTGCTCAAGCTCCGCGGCTCGGTCGGCGAGATGGGCAACCAGGCCATCGGCAACTACGAGTACCTGATGGCCGTGCTGGCGAACAAGAGCTACAATTACAGCTTCGGCGACGTGTTGTCGGGCGGCGCGGCGATCAAGGATTTCGTCGACGAGAACATCTCGTGGGAGACCACCCGCACCTACAACCTCGGACTGGATTTCGAGGCCTTCGACCACCGCCTGCTGTTCAGCGTCGACCTCTATAAGAAACGCACCGAAGGCATCCTGCGCGACGTGAAGATTCCGGCGCAGATCGGCAACCTGAACGGCCCGAAGCAGAACATCGGCGTGGTGGCCAACGACGGCGTCGAGCTGAACCTCCAGTGGCGGAGCGCGGTCAAGAATTTCCATTACAGCCTCGGCGGCAACTTCTGCTACAACAAGAACATCGTCGTCGACCTCGACGGGCAGGAGTACATCAAGACCTTCAACATCATCCGCGAGGGCGAACCCATCGACGCGTGGTATCTCTACCAGGCCGACGGCTTCTACAACAGTTACGAGGAGATCGCCAATTCGGTGACCGTCGGCAGCGGCGTGAAGCCCGGGTACATCCGCTACAAGAATCTCAACAACGACGACAAGATCGACAACGACGACCGCGCCGTCTGCGGCAACCTCACGCCGAGCATCACCTACGCCTTCAACTTCTCGCTGGGATGGAAGGGACTCGAACTTTCGGCGCAGTTCCAGGGCGTCGCCGACGTGAAGACCTATCTTTCGGGCAACCTCGCAGCCCCGTTCTGGAACGGAGCGGGCGTGCTGAAGGAGTGGGCGACCGACGCGTGGACCCCCGAGAACCACAACTCCCGCCTGCCGATCCTCCACACCGCCACGGGCGCGCCCGAGATGCACGACTACAAGAACACGCAGTGGCTCTACGATGCGTCGTACCTGCGCTGCAAGCAGCTGCAACTCTCGTACACCTTCCCCAAGAGGTGGATTTCGAAGCTCGGAATGAGCCAGTGCCAGATCTTCGTCAACGGCGAGAACCTCTTCACGATCTCCCCGCTGAAGATGTTCGACCCCGAGATCGACCTTTCGTCGACCAACCTGATGCAGTATCCTTCGCTGCGGACGATCAACTTCGGCTTCAACATTACTTTCTAATCGCTTCAAATACGGAAAAACATGAAAAAAACAGTAATCGGATTGATGCTTTGCGGTGCGGCGGCGCTGGCCTCCTGCAACCTCGACACCATTCCCACCGACAAATATACGGTCGAGACGTTCTGGGAAACCGAAGAAGGAACCGAGGCCGCCATGACCGGCTGTTACAACATACTGACCAACAGCGCGCTGTTCGGAGACTCGGCGCCGCTGCTCGAAGAGACCTGCACGCCCAACGCCTATAATTACAACAACGCGGGCGGATACAACGTCATCGCCCAGGGGACCCACACGGCCAACAGCTCGGGCATCATCGCCAACCGCTGGAAAAAGTGCTACGAGGGCATCGGACGCTGCAACACCCATCTCAACCGCCTGCCTGCCGCCGCCGTGGCCGACGACCGCAGGGTGCAGATGGAGGGCGAGGCCAAGTTCCTCCGCGCGCTCTATTACTACATGCTGGTGACCTATTACAACGGCGTGCCGCTGATCCTCGAAGAGCCTGTCTATGCGCACGGTTCGCTGCCCCGCGCCTCGCGCGAGGAGGTGGTGCGGGCGATTCTCGACGATCTGAACGACATCATCGACCGCGAACTGCTCGACTGGCAGTGGACCAAAGCCGCCGACCAGGGGCGCGCCACGCGCGGCGCGGCGATGGCCCTCAAGGCCCGTCTGCTGCTTTTCGAGGCCAGCAAGCTGGTCAACCCCTCGAACGACGCCGCGAAATGGCAGGCTGCGGCCGATGCGGCCAAAGCCGTGATCGAGAAGGAGGCCCAGGCGGGCTACGACCTGTTCGGCGACTACCGAAAACTCTTCCTGCCGGCGAACGAGCACAGCTGCGAGTGCGTCTTCAACATCGAATTTTCGAAGACCAAGAACACGGCCGTCAATTCGTTCAACGTTTACAGCGTCCAGTACCGCAACAACGCACCGCTGCTCGATCTGGTGATGGACTACCGGACGACGACCGACGGTGCGGCCACGATGGGCAAGTACGACAACCTCGACCCGCGTTTCGCGGCGACGAATTTCTATCCCGGGAGCACGTTCCTCGGCAAGGCCAACTGCCCGGCCGGGGAGGTGTGCCAGTTCACGGGCTTCGCACACAGGAAACTCACGATCTACGACGCGCAGAAGCGCGATTCGGACGACAGCAACGGCGAGACCAACTACATGTTCATCCGCTACGCCGACGTGCTGCTGATGTTCGCCGAGGCGCAGAACGAGGTCGACGCCACGCCCTCCGATGCCGTTTACGACGCCGTGAACCGCGTACGCGGCCGCGTCGGCATGCCCACCTACGCCTACGGTTCGAAGAGCCAGTCCGAGATGCGCGAGATCATCCGCCACGAGCGCCGCGTCGAATTCGCCGGCGAGGGGCTTTATTACAACGACATCCGCCGCTGGATGACCGCCGAGCTGGTGATGAACGCCGTGATTCAGGACTATGCGGGCACGGACATCGCCGTCCGGGCGTTCGACCCCGACCGCGACTACTGGTGGCCCGTTCCGGCGGACCAGATCCTGCTGAACAAGAAACTCGAACAGAATCCCAATTATTAATCCGACAACCGCTAACTGGCAATTATGAAAAAATATCTGTGGATACTGGCCGCCGCATTTCTCCTTCAGGCTTGCAGCAAAGACGAGGAGGAGGGACCTTACGTTCCCTGGCGGCCGGGCGACGACAAGGAGGAGACGATCGACCTGGACAAGGCCACGAAGGTGATGATTCTGACCGAGCAGGCCAAGAACCGGATCGTGATGATCGATCAGCCGACGGGGAAGGTCGCCTGGGAGTGGACGGCCGCCGACAGCGGGCTTTCGGCTGCGGAACAGGCGTGGTTCGATCTGCCCGACGAGGCCAAACCGGTCTACAACCGTACGTGCGTGCTCGTCACGGCTTCGGGCGGCGGCGTGGCGCTGATCCGCATTGCGGACAAGAAGGCGATGTTCTACGCCAAGCCGGGCGGAAACCCCCACTCGGCCGAGGTGCTGCCCGACGGGAATGTCGTCGTGGCGTCGAGCACGGGCAACCTGTTGAGCGTCTACGTGTACAATGGCGCCGACAGCTACGTTTCCAGACCCGCCTTCACCATGCCGGTCCATTCGGCCCACAACGTGGTCTGGGACCGGAAGCGCGGCTGCCTCTGGACGGCGACGGGCGCCCAGCTGCTCAAGCTCGCCTACAACGGGAAGCGTACGGCTCCGGAACTGACGCAGGTGCGCTCTTACGATATGGCGGCGGGGAATACCGATGCCCACGACCTGGCGCCCGTCTGCGGGGAGGATGCGATGTATGTATCGACGAATCAGCATGTCTACAAGTTCGACTGTGCGGCGGAGAAGTTCCTCGACGTAGAGATCTTCCAGCAGAACACCATCAAGAGCATTTCGACGGGTCCGGAGGGGTATTCCACGATCGTCATGCGCCCCACGTCGGGCGGGAGCAACTGGTGGTCGGCCGAGGTGTGCGACATGAAGGGCAACCGGCTGTTCAACCGCGCGGGCTACCAGATTTACAAGGCCCGCTGGTATGTGGAGAATCCGTTCGGGTATCCCGAGGTTCACACTTTGTAAAACTTAAAATGCAAAAACGATGAAAAACATCCGAAAATACATGATGGCCGCGGCATGCATGACCGCCGCTGCGGCGCTGGTCGCCTGCACCGAGGCCGTGAAACGCGACACCGAGGAGGAAATCCAGGAGATGACCGTTCCCAAGAAACCCGGGCCGATCACGAAGGTGCCGGCAACGCTCACCTGCAACGGCGGCGAAGAGTTCACCTTCTCGGTTTCGAAGGTTCAGTGGGCCGAGACCTACGAATGGACGATCGCCGAGCAGGAGAAATCGAAAATCTCGATCATCGACGGTCAGGGAACCAATGTCATCACCGTCAGGGTGGTCAACGACGACGTGGTGATTCCCGCCCAGTCGGTGTCGGTGGTGGCCAAAAACGAACTGGGCGCGAGCAAGGTGCGCGAGTATTTCGCGGCGATCACCGTGTCGGTCCCCATCGAGCTGCCGGGCTATACGATCAAGAAGTACGGCAAACGCTGGTGGATGACCGAGAACTGCCACGAAGCGGGCGAGGACGGCAACCTGGGCGTTGCGCCCGACCTGACGGCTTTCTCGGTTGCGGGGTTGGAGGCGTCGCATTTGCAGCGGTTGAACGACGCAAAGGGCCGTTACTACACCTGGTATGAGGCGATGACCGGCATATCGGGCTGTACGGCGGAGCAGTGTCCCTATGTGCAGAATTACGAAGGGGTGGACGACGTGGGCAACGCCTTCAAACTCGACGGTACGGAGGAGGGCGAGTTCGGCGTCCAGATACGCGGCTGCTGTCCCGAAGGCTGGCACGTGGCCAACGCCAACGACTGGTGGGACATGCTGATGGCTATCAAAAGCGAGTATGCCATTCCCGACGATTTCGCGCAGGGCGGATACACCTTCTCCGGCGGTCACGACGGGAAACCCGAGAATGCCATTACGAAGGCCGGATTCTACAAGTCGGGCTGCACGATCAAGAATACGGGTAACGTCGGCGCATGGCTGCGTGGCGGCAACGGCCGTATCGTTGACGGCGGTATTTGGAATCAGGCGAATATGACGCTCACGGACGCCGGGGAACCCCTCCTGCAATTCGTCGACGGGGCCGAAAGCATCGGTTTCGGCTGGTATCCGCTGGGCTATCAGAAGGCCGACGGCAGTTTCAACAGCGGCGCGCTGGGCAAATGGGGCTACGTGTGGTTCATCGGGCAGACCAACGCCTCGACGGCCCGTTCGCTGGTCATCAGCGGTACGAGTCTGAACCTTCAGACCAAGACCAATCAGGAGGCGGCCAAGGATATTTATCTAAATGTCCGCTGCGTGAAAAACTACACCAAATAACCGGAAGCGATGAAAAAAAGAATTCTGTTTACGGCAGCGGCGCTGGTGTGCGCCGCCAACCTGACGGCCCAGTGTCTCGGCGTCGGAAGCTCGACCAGCAGCATGAGCCCCGAGGAGATGGCCGCCGCCGCGAAGGCCGGCGTGGAGTATGTCGAAATCGGCATCAGCGGCCGCGGGACCGTGGCTGAAATCCGCGAGAAGGCGCTGCACGCCAAACGCATGGCCGACGAGGCCGGTCTGAAGGTCTGGTCGTGCCACCTTCCGTTCTCCCGCAAGCTGGACATCTCGGTGCTGAACGACAGCGCCCGCATGGCCAACCTCGAATTCCTGACCGAAATGATCGCGATCTGCGGCGAAGTGGGACCGGAGAAACTGGTGCTGCATCCCAGTTCCGAACCGATTGCGGACGGGGAGCGCGAGCAGCGTATCCGGAACAGCATCGCTTCGATCGGCATATTGCGCAGGGAGGCGGCGCGGATCGGCGCGCAGCTGTGCATCGAGGATCTGCCCCGCACGTGCCTCGGGCGGAACTCGGCCGAGCTGCTGCGCATCATCGCCCCTTATCCCGAGGTGAAAATCTGTTTCGACACGAACCACCTGCTTTCGGAGGACCTGCTGCACTTCGTCGAGGCGTGCGGCGACCGGATTGCGACCGTCCATGTCTCGGATTACGACATGGTCGATGAACGCCATTGGCTTCCGGGCAAGGGCAAGATCGACTGGCCCGCGCTGTACGGGGCGCTGATGAAGGCCGGTTACAAGGGCGTCTTCATGTACGAACTGAAACGCGGCGAGGGATCGTTCGGCGAAATGGTCGCCATCTACGAAAAGCTGGCCTCCGACGCGGCGAAGCTGGAATAACGCCGCTCCCGAAGAGTGCGAAAAAAGAGGTTACGGCAATTCGTAACCTCTTTTTCTGTGGGCCCAGAGGGGCATGATCCCACGACCTTCGGATTATGAGTCGTAATTTGTCGATTTTTAGCTGTTTTTGGTAATTTCTATATTGTTTTGTAAATGCTTGTATTTCAATGGCAAATATAGCTATTTTATTCCACTTGGTTTTTGTTGGTTTCGATTAAATCCGTATATTTGTGTCTAAATTGTGTGTCTAAAATCAAAATTTATACACAAAATGAACTACTCGAAAGACGGTGTGACGGTGGCCGCAATGTTCGATTCAGCCCATCCGAAAAAGTCCGGGAAGTGCTCCGTAAAAATCCGTGTTACCTACAATCGAGTGCGTCACTATTATCCGACCGGGAAAGATTTGATGCCGGCGGAGTGGGACGCCCTGCCAACAACAAAAGCCCGTGCATTTGTGGAGATACGCAAGGACATCGAAAGCAGCTACCAGATAGTGCGGACGGCTGTTGAGGACTTATTAATGCGCGGTATCTTTTCATTGGAAAATCTTAACAATCGACTAAAACGAGCTGGTGGCGATACGCTTAATATTGCTTTTGAGGGTAAAATAGCCGAAATGAAAGCACAGGAACGCATCGGGAATATGATGGCCTATCGGGTTGTTATGAAGGGGATAGAACGATTTGCCGGACCTCGTGTTCCTTTGTCGGGTGTTTCGGTGGATTGGATTCGCCGTTACGAAAAGTTCCTGCTTAAAGAGGGTAAAAGCCGTACTACCGTCGGAATACATATGCGACATATACGGGCAATACTCAACGACATGAAGCGGTGCGGAAAGATTTTAGAGGCGCAATACCCATTCGGTCGGGGGCGGTATGAGATACAAGCCGGAGAAGGGCGCAAATTGGCCCTTACGTTGGAGCAAATAGGGCAGATAGCCAACTATGAGGACGGAACCGAGGCAACGGCCAAATACCGGGATTATTGGCTGTTCCTCTACTTGTGCAACGGGATCAACGTTGCTGATTTCGTGAAGTTGAGGTATCAGGACATCGTGAACGGTGAAATATGCTTCGTCCGGCAAAAGACCGAGCGCACGACCAAAACCCGCAAGGAAATCCGGGTCGTTGTTACGGAGCGGATGCAGGCGATCATCAACCGGTGGGGTAATCCCTCCCGGCCCGATAGCTTTATTTTTCCGATCCTCGACGGACAGGAGGATGCGATGCGGCGGAAGATGAAAACACTATACATAACCCGTGCGATCAACAAGCGTATGAAGGAGGTAGGCGAACAGTTCGGGATTGGCAATATTTCGACCTATACGGCCCGGCATTCGTTCGCTACGGTGTTGAAGCGGGCAGGAACCAATATTGCCTATATCTCGGAAAGTCTCGGACACCAAGATTTGAGAACGACCGAAAATTACCTGGCCAGCTTCGAGAGGGAGGAGCGGGTAAAGAACGCGGAATTATTAACGAAATTTTAATACATATGAAATATAGTAACTTGTATAAATTAGGAATATATGATTCCATATTCAGCGTTTTGCATTCGCTTATGAGTATTGATGGAACGACTTTAAGTGATAGTGAAGTAGACGTAGATTCCGATAAAATAGAATATTTGGATGAGATAGAATGTGTGCAAAGCCTAAATCATATTTGCTCCGCTATATGTGCAGAATATAAGAAATGCGAAGACCCATATATTGAATTTTTCGACGACAAATTAGACGATATAGAAACTGCTATGATGTCGTTGGATGATAAGGGGAGAAATGTATTACTATCACGCGCAATTCGTTTTGCTCCGGTGTGTCAATATACAGAATTTGCAGATGCGGAATTTGGTAGTAAAGCGTTCGATGTATTGAAAAAATTATATCCTCACGAAGAATATACGGATTTTTCATGTATGCTTGATGCATTAGGGGAGTATATATCAGGATTAAAAATGCTTGCTATTGATTTTGACCTCGTGGATATTTTACTAATAGACGATAAAATCAAGCAGGTGTTATTGGAAGTACCAGACAGGTATTTTGTGTTTGATGATTTTTATTCAGAAGGGGGTAAACCACGTAAGAAACAAAGTAAAACCATTCCTCGCACTCACCGAATCGCCGCAGTTTGGGGGTTGATAGATAAATTGAAACTTCGATCATCTATGGATAAAACAGTTCTCGCGGCCTTTGTTGAAGCGGTTACAGGTGGAAATATAGAGAGCAAACCCAAAGATACCGTAGCTTATAAAGAACCCGATAATTCTGCGAAAGAGGCCGCCGCCGAATTGCTTAGAAAAATAGGATTAGAATAAAATTTAGGATGTCCGACGTTTAGTCCGACATCCTTTTTGTTTGCTCCTTTGCACTATCAACGTTGAGCAGTCCGCCCGATCAGCGGATATTGTTAAACACTTAATAGTGTCAAGGTATGAATGAACCTGTTATTGTCACCACCCCCGCGCAACTGCAATCCATCATCAGCGATGCAGTAAACGCGATTCTTCCCAAACTCGCCGACTTCCGGCGCAAGAACGAGCCCGTCGAAACAGATGGCCTGAACGTCGAAGATGCCGCCCGGTTCCTGACCGAACAAGGCATACCCACCACTCGGGCCACCCTTTACAACCAAGTCTACAAAAATTCGATCCCTTACAGGAAGTTCGGACGCCGCACGGTATTCTCTAAAAAAGAACTTCTTGCGTGGATTGAATCGCGCACCGTCCATTCTGAGGACAGGCGGACCGCTGCCGCATTGCGTATCGCCGAGAGTGCCAACCGTAAATAATCCCGGAGCTATGAAACAGAAAGAGCAGGCCCCCGGCACTCGAAGCGAGTACGCAGGGGCAAATAACGGCACCGGCAAATATACGCTATCCGGGAATGATATGCAAATTTCGTTTGGTCACCATCAACGGCGGGTGTATAATTTCCTGTTGCAGGGTGGGCGCCATTCGGTAGCGGATATTTCCGCGGCGCTAAGGTTGTCCGATCCTCGCAGCCATATCCGGGACCTGCGGGCAAAAGGCGTCATAATTTCCGACGAATGGGTAAAGGCCGAGCACGGCGGCCGTTTCAAACGGTATTTCATCCGAAAGGAGGTGCGCGATGAATAAGCGTAATAGCTTTGTTTTCTACCGTTCCTTTCGGGCTGCGATGGAGGGGCTTTTACCCAGCGAATACCAGATGTTTATGAATGCGATAGTAGTGTATGGACTTGACCGTACATTGCCGGATTTACCGCCCGATCTATCCCGCATTTTCTATGATGATTGCTACCCTCAACTTGAGGCGGATTGGGTTAAATGGGAGCGTAGGCAGGCCCGGAAAGGAGGTACACGATGAGCCGCGATACGATGGTCTATTACCGTTCATTCCGTGAATCTTTACGCGAATTGCCGCCGGACTTGTACAAGGTCGTATCGGAGACGATATTCGATTACGCCTTTGAAGGCATTGCGCCTGGTCCGGATAGCAATGCGGTTGCAAAAGCGCTATTTATTGCGATTAAGCCTGTAATTGATAATGCGCATAACCGATACGATGCTTGTGTGGAGAATGGGCGAAAAGGTGGAGCGCCCAAAGGAAGCCGGAACAATCCAAGCGGAAAAGCTATCCAACCTAACCAAAGACCTAACCAGTACCCTAACCAAGAACCTAACCTTTATAAGGATAAGGATGTAGATAAGGATAAAGATATAGAGAGTAAAGGGGGTGCAGGGGGAAGCGGAAAATCGAATGTCGGTAACACCCCCAAAGGTACCAGCGCGGACAAGCCGCGCAAAGTCGCAGCCAAACGCGCGGCGTTTGTTGCTCCCTCTCTCCAAGAGGTCAAAGATTATATTTCCGAAAAGGGATATACGGTCGATGCCCAGCGCTTCATCGATTTCTACGAGGCGAAAGGCTGGATGATCGGTAGAAATAAGATGAAAGATTGGCGGGCAGCTGTCCGAACGTGGACGCGCCGGCCGGATCAAACCCCAAACCAGACGAACCATGAAACGCGAAAAACAAATTTCCTATAACCGTCCGGAGGCCGTTGAAGTGCTCCCGGAATCGCCCGAACTCGAAACGGCCGTTTTGGGCGCATTGATTCTCGAACCGGATCAACTGTCCGATGTTGCAGAGATCGCCGAAATTTCGGCATTCCAGACCCCGATACACGGCAAAATCTACGGCATGATGCTCTCGATGCTCGCGGAAGGCGTTAAAATCGACCTCTACACGCTTACGCAGCGCTGTAAAACCGTTGAGGGGTTAGGCAACCCGGCGGCCTACCTGGCAAAGCTCACGCAGGCCGTCGGCTCGGGGGTAAATGTCCTCGACCACGCCCGGCAGCTCAAAGACACGGAGACCCGCCGCCGGTTGTGTCTATTCGGCCACGAACTCGCGGCGCGCGCTGTCTCCGATCCGGACGGTGTCATAGACTGGGCCACGTCGGAAATAACGGCGATAGCCGACCGGGCAATACGGGCAGACGATATTGCCCCTCTGTCAGAGGTCGTGCGGGCCACCCTCGACGATCTGGAACGACGCCAACAGGCCCGCCAAACCGGGGAGTGTATCGGCATATCTTCGGGATTGTCCCGCCTCGATGCCCTTACGGGCGGCTGGAGGGGTGGCCAGCTTATCGTGTTGGCTGGCCGGCCCGGTATGGGCAAATCGGCCGTAATGCTCCATTTCTCCCACGCCGCAGCGGCTTCCGGGGTTCCGGTGTGCGTGTTTTCGCTGGAGATGCCCGATACACAGTTGGCCGGGCGAATGTTGGTAGGAGGTTCGGGAGTTAACTCCGGATCGTTCCGAACGGGCGATATAGACGCCGACAGCTGGCGCAGGCTCGAACAGGCCGCCGCGGACCTTTCCGCGCTGCCGGTTTACCTCTATGACCGGGCCAATATTTCGATGGGGGATATACGCTCGCAATGCAAGGCTATGGCCCGCCGGGGACGGTGCGGGATGGTCATTATTGACTATCTGCAACTGCTCGACACGCCAAGCCGGAACACGAACAGCACCCGCGAGCGGGAGATCGCCGCCGCCAGCCGTTCGGCAAAGCTGCTGGCAAAGGATCTCGACGTGCCGGTTGTTATTCTGTCGCAGTTGTCGCGCAAAATCGAGGAACGAACCGATAAAACCCCGATGCTTTCGGACCTCCGGGAATCGGGAGCCATCGAGCAGGACGCCGATATGGTGCTATTTATCGACCGCCCGGCAATGTACGGCCGGACCGAGATAGACGCGGGCCGGTACGGGACTATTCCGGCCGAGGGCGTCGGGCTGCTGCATATCGCCAAGAACCGGGAGGGGGCGACAGGGTGCGTGATTTTCCGGCACAACGAAAGTATTACACGGATTGCGGACTATGAAAGCACGGCGAACCCCTCAACGGACGGCGAACCGTTTTAAGAGTGTTTGCGATTTAAGCGCATGAAAATACCCAAGTGGAACAAGTACCCACGGCGGGGGAGATAATCGAAAATTCAGAAACAGGATATGAAAAAACAGATGTTTTACCCGCCATTGCGGGACGAGTTTACAAAATTCGGCGACAAATTCGAGAAAATCGCCCACAACGAGGCTAACGGGATGTATTGTTACAAGCGTACCACCTCCGAAGGACTGACCTATTACGAGGTGTTCAAAGCACCCAAAGCGAAAGACGAGGACGGCAACGCCTACGAACGCTATCCGAAATCCTCCGAATTCGGTTTCGGTACAGCTCTTTGCATCCGAGGCGATGAACGGCATACCGCCGAGAAAATCGCCTTTTATATGGCAAACGGATTCGACGCGGGGAGGTTCCGTGTATGATACCCAGCTGTTGAAATAAGCATATCACAAACGCCCTAATGTGGCAGAAACGAGTAAATAAGCATTTTTAACTTGTTAAACACGCATAATTATGACACAGAACAAGAAAAAGACGGCATTTGTGCCGTGCAAATCATTCAAGCATGACGGTGCAACCCTTACGGTCGGAGTTGCCGAAGTGACCGTAAATCGCAAACCTAATCCGTCAGAGGTGTATTTTTTTGCTAAATACGGCGGTGATGAGGATACACCCGAAGCGGTCGTTACTTTCACGCCGGACAAGGCGGTAGAGATCGCAGAGGCTCTGTTGGGGTTTGCGAGGGTGGCCCACAAACAGGATGGGCGGGTATAAATCCCGCCTATCCTCGAAAGCAAGGGCCGTAAACTGTTCCCCCGCATTTTGGTTCCGACAAGCCAAATGTACTAAAAACGGGGGAATGAGCAGGATGAATCCAAAAGAAAAACGCAGAGGCGGCCAGCGGGATGACAGCACGCTGACAGTAGGATTGAATAAGAAAGAACTTGTAGAGTTGCTGGAGCGTACCCGGCGCAGGTGCGAAGAGTACGAACGGAAGCAAGAGGAGCTAATACTTAAACGCTCCGGAATTTTAATTGTTAAATCAAATATTAGAAAAATAACTACATATGACGACCTACGAACTTTATATCAATGATATTTTGTGCGACCTGTCGAGTGACGAAGTCGTAACCCTGCTCTATCAAAGCCCAATATTTTCGAGCCTCGACAGCATCCAGTCGAACCGTTCCTACAATATTGCGCTGCCGCCTACGCCTGCCAATATGCGGGCTATAGGTCAGGCAGCCCGCCCGGATGCGGATGCTGACGCTCCGTATGTACGACTTCCGGCGGCATTGTACCAGGACGGGGTGCCACTGTTCACGCAGGGGTTCGCCGTGGTAACGGATATTGCGGATACGATCAATGTAACGCTTACGTGGGGCAACGTGGATAACTTTCAGCCTCTGTTTGATAACGGCCTGCGGGATTTGGGGCCGCAACTGGAAGAACTCGAAGCGGAGCGCATCGACTGGAACGAAAACACGACCATTTTAGAAGGAAATACGACCAATGAATACCCCGGCGTAGCGTTTTGGGGCGTGAATTTCGGAATGGGGTTGTCGAACCCCAAGTATTTGCACCCGTCCGTGCAGGTGAAAACAATTCTTTCGGCTATCGAAAAGTATAACGGGATCACTATCGACGGCAAGGAGCGGCTGGCGTACAGCAAAAACCTCGGACCTATTATTCCGCTTGTATCAAAAAATGGGGATGAAATATCGAATGAGGCAGAAGCATTGCGATTTACGGCTAATAGCACAAATTTTAAGAATCAAATATACGGTGTATTAGGCCGGGGTAATATAATCAAAGACCCGCATGAGATAGCATATGGATCTTGTACTACAAAATTTAATAAAACGGATTTATCAGTACATATTACGATTAAACCGAGTAATGGAACAGGAGCATATGGATATTTTACACATAGGCCGCCAGAATGGGGAGATCCCAAGGAGATGCATATAATGCTTACTGAATTGGATGGTAATTCCGAAATAGTAAAATCCACAATATTAGGTACATCATACAATGTAGAACTGGTTGGCTCTACTGGTGATGGAGTTAATGTATATAGATTCAATTTTGTGCCGCTTGATATAACTTATCCGTTAATAGAAAACACCGAAATTTTACTTCATTATGAAGATCCAGCAGGTGAAATATATATATCAAACCCATATTCAACTCCATTAACAGTAAATATTTGGGCAAATTGGACCGATTGTGCGTTCCCTACAAGATTCCCCGTCGCCCCCAATCTCCCCGACATTTCCCAGGGCGATTTTATCCTCGCCCTGATGTCCATGAACGGTCTGTTCGCCTATGCGGACAAGGACAGCCCTAACACGATCAAGCTGATAAGCATCGATGACATAATCGCCAATGTTCAGAAAAACGACATCATCGACTGGAGCGACCGGGTTATCCTGAACGATTTTCACCGGGTGGATATGCCCGACGCATCGATTTTCACCATCGATGACCTCGCCCAAAGCAACATCCTCGACTACGACAACGACGACGATGTAAAGACCGACACATACGGAACCATCACGATCCGAAACGAGAACATCGAGAAAGAAACGGAACTTGTGTCGCTGCCTTTCTCGGCGTCGGAGAACGCAACTACAAACGAGGTGAATTGTGCATTGGTGCCGATCTATGAGGATAACGGAAAAGGCGGCGCCAATTATTCGGAGTGCTCGCCACGGATATTATCGGGGCGGGGAGCGTTTATGTCGGGCATTGCCCGATGTATTGGCGTATTCGATCCGTGGATGAAGTTCGGCGGCGAGGAAGGCATTGTAAAGACCCGATACGCTTCCTACCAGAAAGTCGTGGACCGTCTGCGGATCATCACCATTCGGGCAAAACTCACGGCTCTCGATCTCTACAACCTCGACTACACGAAGCCGGTGTATATAGCCCAATTCGGGCAGATATTCGCCATATATTCGGTAGAAACAGGCGAAAACGACATCTGCGACTGCCAACTGCTGAAACTGAAAGTGGACGGAGTGGTGGCAGCAACGTATTATCTGCGCTTGGACGGCAAGAATGAAGACAGCCAATGGGTTGCAGAAGCGGACGGCATTAACGGCACAGAGTATGCCATAACATCGAACGGAACGCCCTATATCGTCGATTACGATTCCCGCCTTTATGTCGATCTGTACGAGGAGGACGGCGATCTGTATCTGTCTATCTCCGCTCCCGAAAACACGGGAACCGAGGAAATTAATTACAACCCTGTCATTCTGGGAATTCAGGAGAACGACGCCGTGCGCCGGCAGGTGGCGGTCTCCCAGAAAGCAAAGTCGGCCTAATTTATTAACCATTAATCTATATGAAGAATGAAATAAAGCGTACGGGAACAGCCCGCAAAGTGGGCCGCCCTCGTGCATATACCCCCGAAGCCCTTGAAGCCAAGTTTGAGGAATACGTCGAATGGGTGAAAGCGAATCCGCGATACAGCAACAAGGTATTGGCCGACGGTTCTATTATACCTGTACCTTACGAACGACCGCTGACACTTGTAGGATTCTGCGTGTTCGCGGATATTGTAGAGAATACTTTCCGGGAATACGAAAAGCAGGATGAATTTTTGAGCGTGTGTGCACGCGTGCGCGCGCGAATCGAATCCGATCAGTTGGAGGGCGCATTATGTGGACAGTACGATTCGGGAATCGTTGCCCGTGTCCTTCATCTTGCCGACCGCCAAGATGTGACAACCAACGGCAAGGCGATAACGGCCGCAACACAACCTATTTCCGTGGTCCTCGATCTCGAAGCTGCCAAGATCATCCAGTCCATAGGCAAAATGACAGTAGCAGTAAAGGAATGACGGGGCACGCCACCGAATAACGACGAAATGACGAGGGCCGGGAATTGTCCCGGCTCTCTTGGTCTTTTATTGGGCGCATTTGTCCGTTATTTGTGCTTTGGGGCGCTGAAATTTCGACAATCTCCCGGCGAATGGAGAACTTGTCGCCCAAAGAACAAAAGTCGCCAAATCGGCTATTTCTTTGTTGTCGGCTTGAACCCTATCGGCTGGGAGGGCTTGCGGGCTTGTGGCACTTTGATCGACAATGCTGCGATAGCCTGATAGATATTGTCGAGTTCCTGGCGCATATCCTCCGACAGATCGCTGACTGCTTCGGCATTGTCTGCATCAGCTCGTTCCAGTAATGCCAGTTTTGCCCGAATTTCGGCCAATTCTGCCGTTATCTGAGTTGTGGTGGTAATGTAGTTGCGCATCGCTACGAAAGCCCGCATAATGGCCCTATTTATTCGTATAGCCGTCTCGCTACGCAGGACGCTCGAAAGCATTGCGACACCCATTTCCGTAAAAGCAAATGGCATATAGCGACGACCACCCCAATTTGAGGACGCATTTTGTGATGTTAGACTTGAGGTCGCAATTTGCGTCCTCAAAATTTCATATTCTTTTTCCGAGAGTACAAACATAAAATCGTCGCCCTCGAAACGCTCAATATTGCGCCTTACGGCCTCTTTCAGCCGCTTTGTCTCCACTTGGTAGAGTTCGGCCAGGTCGAAGTCCAGCATTACCCGCTGGCCTCGTATCTCGTATATCTTGCTTTGGATGGGTTGCAGTTCCATAGGTCGGTATCGTTGAGATTTATGCCTCGTATCCTTCGTAATAGTACGACTGTTCGATTCCCTTGAAAATAACTTCCCGATCATCCGTGCGGTCGGTCAAAGCTGGTTGTAACAGGGCGCGTAATTCAAGGTCATTTATTGGACTGCGTTCCATAGCTTGCAAATACAAATCCTTATCCACTTTCCGCCAATCTACAACTCGCCGGAGACGCTTTTTCAGCATCATATCGAGCCATATCCGGGTGGCCCGGCCGTTGCCCTCCATGAACGGGTGGGCGATGTTCATTTCAACGTATTTTGCAATGATCTCCTCGAAGGTCGTTTCCGGCATCTGCTCGATTACCGGAAGTATCGCGCCCAGGTAAAGGCAATTTGCAAAGCGAAAGCCACCCTTTGCAATGTTCAGCGTCCGAATCTTTCCGGCAAAGTCATACAACCCACCGAATAGATAGCGGTGAATCTCACAAAGTCCGGCCACGGTTCCGACCTCTATGCGGTCGATGTCCCCCGATTCGAAAAGGGTGTGCGCCTGTTCGAGGCTTTGGGCGTCTATTTGATAGGTTTTAGAATTCATATAGGACGGTTTTTTATTTCGTTTTCCAGTTCTTTCAGTTGCTCCATATCCTCACGGTCTGCCTCAATAGCTTCTTTGCGTTTGCGGCGTGCATTGAATTCTTCGTAAACCTGATAGGCGAACTCGTCTTTTTGCTCTTTACTGATTGTACCTGCGTTAGGTAACAGGCGTTGATCATTCGACAATAGTATCTTATCGATATTCTCCCGCCAAAAATTCATTGTGAGGTCTTTTCGGTTTTTAGCTCTGAATTCAGCCGTTTCTAAGAAGATAACTACCAATCGGTTCAAAGAATCCAATTCGTCGTGCGTCAAATAGTTTTTGGCGATAATCACATCTTGTTTGCGCACTACCGCCCCTTTCCAAGAAGTCAGCCCCATATTCGGAGCATCTGCATCGGCTCGTGTCATTACGATCTCCGCGGATGTCTGACCCGTTACAGCATACAATAGTTTGTTTTGGGTTTCGGCATAAAACATTTGCGTTGCTTTGTCTGTTTTATCATAGTCATTACTCAGGGCAAACAGATCGCGCACCTTTTGATAAAATCGCTTTTCCGAAGCTCGAATATCGCGAATACGGGCGAGAAGTTCGTCAAAATGATCCGGGCGGCCGTCGGGATTTTTCAGTCGCTCATCGTCGATTACGAATCCTTTACGCAGGTATTCGGTAAGATTGCGGTTTGCCCATTGGCGGAACTGCACACCGCGAATAGATCGAACGCGAAACCCTACCGCTAAAATCATTTCCAATGAATAGAATTTGATTTGATATGGTTTGCCATTCGTTGCAACTGTTAAGAAATACTTAATAGTTGAATTGCTATCTAATTCGCTCTCTTTTAATATGTTGTTTATATGTTGGCTAATGTTGGGGACCGAGGTGGCAAAAAGTTCGGCTAATTGGGCTTGGTTGAGCCAAACCGATCCGTCGCGGGCCAGTAGTGAAACCCGGCTTTTCCCGTCCGCTGAACTGTATAGTATCAATTCTTGTTCCATGATGCTGTCGTTTTGGGTTATTCCCCCTTCTCCACTTTGATAAGTTTGCCGCAATGCGGGCAGGTGATTGTGTTTGTCGGTTGAGGGGCGAAAAGCTCTGGTACCGATACGTTGAGGGCGGAGGCTATACGCTCCAATAAATCCAGCGACGGCGATGTTTTGCCGTTGGCGATATTTGACATATTGGGCTGGGTAATCCCTACCAATTCGGCAAGTTTGGTAATAGATACTCCTTGTGCCTTGCTTATTTCCTTTATTCTCAGAAACATAGTAATTGTGATTGGTTTTATATCCTATACAAATATAGTGATTATTCTTTATTTCGATATAGAAAGTGCAAAAATATTCTGAAAAATGATATAAGATATTTGGTGATTATATTTTAATTCGATATGCTTGTGCTGTAAAAATAACACTAAACGATATAAACCATGAAGGCAACCTACAACAAATCAAAGATCATGCGCAACGCCTGGTATCTGAAACGTGCTAATGCCTCGATGTCGTTCTCGACCTGCTTGAAAAGAGCTTGGCGCAACGAGAAAATGGCGGTGATGACGGCGATAATCGAGAACCGCCCGATGGAGGAATCGAAGGTTGCGGAATGGCATCCGCTGGCAAATGTTCCGGCCGACTACTACGGCAACAGCAGAACGTATTACGGAGACTAACGATAACCGGGGGCGTACCGCCCCTCAACACCTATTACGGAAATTGAAAAATAGCGAGATTCTCGCAAAACCTCGATAAAACAATGAATGAACAATTAACCCGGTCCGACATTCGGACAATGGCCCGCAAGGCGGCCGATTACATCACCTTCAACTGCGACGGCGTAAGCGAAGGTTTCGAAATTACCCACAAGGGGTACACGATATTCGTTGACTATTCGGCCCGGTTGTGCAACGACGAGATGAGCGAATTTACAGAAGTCCCCGCCGTATGGGATCGGGCGGGCCGGGAGTGTCCGGAGATCGCCGAAGCCTTGCAATTAATGTTGAACTAACCGATTAAAACTATAAAATCATGACTATCGAAGATTTGAAAAACGTAAAATTAAGCCCGATGACCGCCGGATACCTGGCTATCTATATCAAATTATCGGACCTCTGCGGCGAGGCGGCGGAAGTTACCGAAATGGATTACGGCGGCTCGGCGGTCAATGAGGTGAACAGTGAATTTGACAGCGCATTAGGCAAAGCGCAAGACGAGGTAATGAAGTTGGCCGTGATGTCCATGACGGAAAATTTATGTACGTTGTCCAACAATACCGAACTATGATCTACGAACTGACATACGGCGGCTATCGGTTGGGGACATTCCCCACCGAGGCCGAGGCTGTCCGCCGGGCAGGGTATCTTCCGAAGGGGCGCTATACCGTCCGGGAATGGGAAAAGGATGGCGAATTTTCGACGTTCGACCCTTCGATGAATAAATGCTACTGTTTCACCAATAAATAAAATTTTAACGCTATGGACTACAACAGACAGACAATTGCAAACGAAATCGCCAGCTTCAAATACACGATGAAGCAAACAAACGACGATATATCCCCCGCCGAAATAATTGACGGGCTTATGCAGTGGGTAGAGCAATACACAAACGTGCTGCACGAAATATCCGTCGCCGAGACCCTCGACGATTTGAAAGAGTTGAAACAAAACGCAGCGTGCCCCGACATCCGCCCCGATGTTGCGATATGGGCGTTGCGCAGGATTGTGCGGGTAATAATGGCTGCGGATTGTTTGTATCAGCGCCTATGCCGGGAATCTTGAAGCACAAAATAACCTTCGATTGCGAGACCTCTCAACTTCATTCGGGAACGATTATTTGCCCCAGCCGTCAATCCGGGCGGCTGGGTTTGCTGTTGCTGGCCCTGCTGGCCTTTTGGAGGCACAACGGTATTATCGACATTGCGCCGTATTATCCCGCTACGAGGAATTTTCCGACATCCTTACGTGCGTGCGTGAACAACCGGCGGAAATTCCCGTCCGTTGAATACAAAGCCGGCCGCAGTTTGCCTATGTATTAACTCAGCAAGGCGAATTTTTGCGCGTCTATACGCGCGTGCGAGGTTGCCGGGAGTTTTTCGCCGTCTGTGCGCGCGTAAACGCGTAAAGCCAAACCTTTCGGATGGGGTCAATCGAGGTTTAACAGCATTAAAAATCGGCAAAGTTGTGTATAAATTGTGTGTAAATGAAAAACAAATCAGCCGTCTACCTGTGTGTAAATGGCTGATTTTCAAGTGGGCCCAGAGGGGCATGATCCCACGACCTTCGGATTATGAGTCCGCTGCTCTGACCAACTGAGCTATGGGCCCGGTCCTGCGCCCCGGGGGCGCTTTCGTGGCGCAAAGATAGAAAAAGTATTCAGATTGCGCAACCCCGAGGTGCTTCGGGTGCGAAAAAATTTGTACGCGGGCTTGTTTGTTGCGAATTAATTCGTACCTTTGTCGCGCTTAAGCATTAATTAAAAACAAAAACAACGAAATGAAAAAGGGTATTCATCCGGAGAATTATCGTTTGGTGGCGTTCAAGGACATGTCCAACGACGTCGTGTTTTTGTGTCGGTCCGCCGTTTCGACAAAAGAGACCATCGAAGTGAACGGCGAAACCTATCCCGTGTATAAGATGGAAATTTCCAACACCTCTCACCCGTTCTACACCGGTAAGATGAAGTTGGTGGATACCGCTGGTCGCGTCGATAAGTTTATGAGCCGTTACGCAAAACGCTACGATAAGAAGAATGCGAAGTAAAACTGCTTGCGCATTTACGAAATAACGGGCTGCAACCGAGGGTTGCGGCCCGTTGTTTTTCATTCCCCGCAGGGAATTTCCGGCCTTTGTGAAAAAATCCGTACAAGATTTTATTTTTATGCATATATTTGCGCCTGAAGGCAAACAAGACCGCAAATCCTTAAAGAGTCGGAGCCATGAAAAACAAGATGAAGCATATAGCAACCGCCGCGGCGCTGGGCGTCGTTGCACTCCTTGCCTCCTGCGTGAGCAGGCAGGTTGCCGTCGAGGCCGAGAGCCGGAGCGATTCGCTGGAGTTGGTCGTCAGCGCGAAGGACTCGCTGATCAATGCCGTGTTCGCGGACATCAACACCATCTCGGAGAACCTCGCGCTGATCAAGTCGCGCGAGAACCTGATCACCGTGGCCGGGGAGTCGGAGGGAGGCCGCCGTCCTGTCGAGGAGATCGACAACGACATCAAGGCCATCGACCGGCTGTTGCGGGAGAACCGCGCGAAGATCGAGTCGCTGCAACGTTCGGCGGCCCAGCTGCGCAAGGCCAATCTGCGTATCGACGGTCTGGAGAAGATGATCGCCGACATGAACAGGCAGCTGGCGGAGAAGAAGGCCGAGGTGGAGCAGCTGCGCGAGAGCCTCGTCCGGATGGGCGACGAGGTGAAGAGCCTGACCGAGGAGGTGGCTGTCCGCAGCGCCGAGGTCGAGAACTTGAGCGGCGAGAAGGTCGAGTTGCAGAACCAGCTCAACACGGTCTATTACATCGTGGGGGCCGAGAAGGAGTTGCGCGACGCGCAGATCATCAACAAGCAGGGATTCATCGGACGGACGCTGACCGTCGGACGGAATAGCAATTTCGACAGCTTCACGATGGCCGATTCGCGCCTGCTGTCGGAGGTCCCTGTCGGACAGAAGAAGGCGACGCTCGTCACTTCGCATCCCGAGGGGTCGTACGAACTGGTGACCGACGCGAACAAGGTCGTCGAGAAACTGATCATCACCGATCCCGTGCGGTTCTGGGAGTCTTCGAAAATTCTGATCATTAGTTGCAAATAGGCGGTTCTTCCGTCGTTACAACGCTTTTCAGGGTCCCTGCCGGTCGCGGCGGGGACTTTTTTGACATCATGGGAGCTGATTTGTTTGCTTTTCCTGATTTTTTTGTATATTTGTTCGTAAAATCACGTTACACAGATCAAATAAGTTTATGGATTATCAACCCCAACCGCAGTTTGAGGAGTCGGCATTGAAGGAGAGTTGTTCTGCGGATTGTAGTAGTTGTCCTACGTTCCCGGCGCCGTTCCGCCGCATCGGCGATTCGACCTATTGTCGGTTTTCACAGCTTACGTTTGCAGCCGGAGAAGGGGTGACGTTCCCCGCAGACCGCATGGTGCGCATCCTTTTCGTGATGTCGGGATCGTTGAGGCTGGAACACGGAAACGACACGGTGCGTCTGGTTACGTCGAAACAGTGCGTGTGTCTCGCCCGCAGCGAACGCTTCGTGGTGACGGCTCAGGACGACGAGACGCATGTGGTCGTGCTGTCGCTCATCCACCGGATCGAATTCTGCGAGCAGGACATTTTCGACAAGGTGATGCCCTACGACTCGGTCGTTCCGACCGAATCGGTCCCCATGCTTTCGATGCATCCGGCGATAGAACGCCTTTTGAGCACATTCTTTACGATCCGTCAGATGTTCAACTGCGTCCGCTACCACCGGATGAAGGCCACCGAGCTTTTTATGATGATCAAGGTGCTCTACACGCCGACCGAACATGCCTACTTTTTCCAGTCGATGATTCAGCCGCAGGACAATTTCCGCGTCTTCGTCTGCAACAATTACGACAAGGCACAGGGCGTCGCCGAGCTGGCTTCGCTGGCGGGCATGAGCCTCTCGGTCTTCAAACGCCGCTTCGCCGAGCATTTCAACGACAGCGTTTACCATTGGATGATGCGCCAGAAGGCGCTGAAGGTCTTCACCGACATCCGCGACGGCGAGGACAGCACCAAGGCGCTGATGAACAAGTACGGGTTCCGTCACTACACGCAGTTCAGTCGTTTCTGCAAGAATTACCTTCAGGCGACGCCCGCGCAGCTGATCAACTCGATCAAGAAGAAATAGGGCCGCCGGCCGCCACGGATGAAAAGGATGAAAAGGAGGCCTCTCCGCTGAACTGCACCCCAAAAGTTGGACATAACTTTTGGGGTGTTTTATGAAGTACAGT
>OGIE01001830.1_pt1 | contig 28120 bp, 20 predicted proteins | sample 1571581 | NCBI WGS metagenome assembly OGIE01 (sample SAMEA2582021, study PRJEB24529) | metagenome | biome: Human gut stool | place: China | collected 2011
TCGCGGGCCACGGCACCATGGGTCTGATCACCTATATGCGTACCGACAGCCTGCGCATCTCCGACGAAGCGGTAAACGCAGCCAAGGAGTATATTGCAGGTGCTTATGGCGAACCGTATATCTGCCCCTATAAGCGCACCTGGAAGACCAAGAGCGCGACCGCTGCGCAGGACGCCCACGAAGCCATCCGTCCCTCGGTGCCGTCCCTGACACCCGACGAGGTGGACAAGAGCATCAGCGGCGACACCGCCAAGCTCTACCGGATGATCTGGAGCCGCTTCATGGCCAGCCAGATGGCCGACTGCCAGCAGGACACCGTGTCCGTGACCGTGTATGCGGGCGGCTACCGGTTCAAGGCCAGCGGCTACACCGTCACCTTTGATGGCTTCACCGCCCTGTATGAGGAGGCCACGGACGAGAAGGAAAAGAAGGAGACCAGCCTGCCCCCGCTGGAGCAGGGCCAGGTGCTCAAGCTGCGGGAGCTGAAGAGCGAACAGAAGTTCACCCAGCCCCCCGCCCGCTACACCGAAGCCACCCTCATCAAGGCGCTGGAAGAAAACGGCATCGGCCGCCCCTCCACCTATGCGCCCATCATCACCACCATCATCGACCGCGGCTATGTGGAGCGTGACCAGAAAAAGCTCAAGCCGACCCTGCTGGGCCGTGCCGTGGACGGCCTGATGCTGGAGCAGTTCCCCCACATCGTGGATGTGGACTTCTCCGCCGAGATGGAAAAGAACCTCGACAAGGTCGAGAGCGGCAAGGCCGACTGGCACAAGACCGTGGACGACTTCTATCAGGGCTTTGCAGCCAGCCTCGAACAGGCAGAAAAGAACATGGAAGGCAAGAAGGTCAAGGTGCCGGATGAGCCGTCCAGCGAGGTCTGCGACCTGTGCGGCCGCCCCATGGTCATCAAGGTGGGCAAGTACGGCAAGTTCCTGGCCTGCAGCGGTTTCCCGGAGTGCCGGGGCACCAAGCGTCTGGTCAAGGACACCGGAGGCATCTGCCCCAAGTGCGGCAAGGGCCGCATGCTGGAGCGCAAGAGCGCAAAGGGCCGCATCTACTACGGCTGCGAGCGCTACCCGGACTGCGACTTCATGACCTGGGATATGCCGGTGGCCACCAAGTGCGAAAAGTGCGGCTCCACCCTCTTCCGCAAGGGCTCCAAGCTCTATTGCGCCAAAGAGGGCTGCGGCTTTGAGATGCCGGTGCCGAAGAAGGATTAAAGGAAAAAACGACAACATGAGCGATTATAAAGTAACTGTTCTGGGCGCCGGTCTGGCGGGCTGCGAAGCGGCCCTGTGGCTGGCCGGTAAGGGCGTACAGGTGGACCTGTATGAGCAGAAGCCGATGCACTTCTCGCCCGCACACAAGAGCGAGGGCTTTGCGGAGCTGATTTGCTCCAACAGCCTGAAGGCCGAGCGGCTGGACTCTGCGTCCGGCCTGCTGAAGGAAGAGATGCGCCGCATGGGCAGCCAGCTGCTGCAGGCGGCAGAGGTGGCCCGCGTGGCCGCCGGCGGTGCACTGGCCGTGGACCGCGACACCTTCAGCGCGGAGGTCACCCGCCGGGTGGAGGAGTGCCCCAACATCACCGTGCACCGCCAGCCGGTGGAGCACATCGACGAAAGCGCCCCCATCCTGGTGGCCACCGGCCCCCTGACCGACGGGAAACTGGCGGACGAGATCGGTGCCCTGACCGGCGACGAGCGCCTGCACTTCTACGATGCCGTGGCGCCCATCGTGACGGCCGAGAGCCTGGACTATGAAAAAGTATTTGCAGCCTCCCGTTACGACCGGGGGGAGGCAGATTACCTGAACTGCCCCTTCAACAAGGCAGAGTACGAGGTGTTCCATGCAGCGCTGGCCTCCGCCGAGCGGGCCCCGCTGCACGACTTTGACACCGGGGCAGAGCAGAGCGCCCGGCCCGACCCGGATGCCCACGGCAAAAAGGCCGATACCGTGACCGTGTACGAGGGCTGCATGCCCATCGAGATCATGGCTGCCCGCGGTGCCGACACCATGCGGTTTGGCCCCCTGCGCCCGGTGGGCCTGGTGGACCCCAACACCGGCCACCGCCCCTGGGCCAACGTCCAGCTGCGGGCCGAGAACAAGGAGCGCACCCTGTACAACATCGTGGGCTTCCAGACCAACCTCAAGTGGGGGGAGCAGAAGCGGGTGTTCAGCATGATCCCCGGCCTGGAACATGCCGAGTTCGTGCGGTACGGTGTGATGCACCGCAACACCTTCCTGGATGCACCTCGTGTATTGAGTGCGGGCCTGTGCCTGAAGGAGCACCCCAATGTGTTCTTTGCAGGGCAGATCACCGGCTTTGAGGGCTACATGGAAAGTGCCGCCTGCGGCCTGCTGGCTGCGCGGAACCTCTATGCCCGGCTGGAAGGCCGGGAGCTGCCGCCCCCGCCGGCGGACACCATGTGCGGCGCACTGGTGCAGTACCTGACCACCGAGAACAAGAACTTCCAGCCGATGGGCGCGAACATGGGCATCCTGCCGCCGCTGCCGGAGGACAAGCGTCCCCGCGACAAGCGCCTGCGTTACATGGCACAGGCCGAGCGCGCTGTTGCCAGCTTCCAGCAGTGGCTGGATGAAACCGCCCTGTAACCGCAGGGCCGATCTCCCGGAACAGAAAGGAGCGCAACTATGAAGATCATTGTAGACATGATGGGCGGCGACAACGCCCCTCTGGCCGTGCTGGAAGGCGCGGCACAGGCCGTGAAGGAATACGGCGTGCAGATCCTCGGCGTGGGCAATGAGGAACTGGTGCGCAGGACGGCGGCGGACAATAACATCCCGCTGGACGGCATCGAGCTGGTGAACTGCACCGAGGTCATCGAGATGTGCGATGAACCTGCCCGCGCCATCCGCCAGAAGAAGGATTCTTCCATCGTGGTGGGTCTGAATCTGCTCAAGGAGGGCAAGGGCGACGCCTTTGTCTCTGCCGGCAGCACCGGTGCACTGCATGTGGGCGCAAGCCTCATCGTGCGCACCCTCCGGGGGGTAAAGCGTCCGGCTCTGGCCACCATGGTGCCCGCCAAAAAGCAGGCTTACCTGCTGCTGGACTGCGGTGCCAACGTGGAGTGCCGCCCGGAGATGCTGGCCGCCTTTGCCGTTATGGGCAGCTGCTATGTGAACAAGGTGGAGGGCCGCCAGAGCCCCAGCGTGGCGCTGGCCAACAACGGTGCCGAGGAGAGCAAGGGCACCCCCGTGCTCAAGGAGGCCCACCAGCTGCTGAAAACGACCCCGGGCATCCGCTTTGTGGGCAACATCGAGCCCCGCGACGTGCCGAACGGCGAAGTGGACGTGGTGGTGTGCGACGGCTTTACCGGCAACGTGATCCTCAAGCTGACCGAGGGCGTGGCCAAGATGCTGCTGGGCATGCTCAAGCAGATGTTCCTGGCAAACTTCGGCGGCAAGATCGCCTACCTGCTGCTCAAGGGCGGCGTGTCGGACCTGAAGCACCAGATGGACAGCGAGGAATACGGCGGCGCACCCTTCCTGGGAGCCAAGCAGCCGGTCATCAAGGCCCACGGCTCCTCCAAGGCCAAGGGCATCAAGAACGCCATCCGGCAGGCCAAGACCTGCGTGGAGAACGACCTGTGCGGCACCATGCAGTCTGCCCTGGATGAGCTTGCGGCGGCAAACAAACCTGAGGAATAAAAAGCACAATGCAAGGGAGCAATGACATATGAGCCATCCGTTGGAATCGATCATTGGTTATACGTTCAAAAACCCGGAGCTGCTGGAAACGGCGCTCACCCACACCAGCTACGCCAACGAGAGCCGCGCCCCGGTGAAGCACAACGAGCGGCTGGAGTTTCTGGGCGACAGCGTGCTGCAGATCGTCTCGGCAGACTACCTGTTCCACGCCTACGCCGACCGGCCGGAGGGCGATCTGACCCGCATCCGCGCCAGTCTGGTCAGCGAGGGTGCCCTGTTCCAGTTCGCGCAGGAGATCCATCTGGGCGAGTACCTGCGGCTGGGCCGCGGCGAAGAGCGCTGCGGCGGCCGCACCCGCCCCAGTGTGGTATCGGACGCCTTTGAGGCGGTGATCGCTGCCCTGTATCTGGACGGCGGCATGGAGGTGGCCCGCAATTTCATCCTGCCCTTCATCACCGAGGGCAAGCACGCCGAGGCCGACTACAAGACCCGCCTGCAGGAGATCGTGCAGCAGAACCCCGAAGAGCGGCTGAGCTATGTGGTGGAGAGCGAATCCGGCCCGGACCACGACAAGCACTTTGTGGTGGCCGTGCGCTTCAACTCGGACCGGGTGGCCCGGGGCGAGGGCCGCAGCAAGAAGGCCGCCGAGCAGCATGCCGCCAAAGAGGCCCTGAAGCTGCTGGGCGTGATAAAGGAAAAGTAAAACGATGGTATTCAAGGAACTGGAGATCCAGGGCTTCAAGAGCTTCCCCGACAAGGTAAAGATCACCTTTGACGCCGGTGTCACCGGCGTGGTGGGCCCCAACGGCTCCGGCAAGTCGAACCTTTCGGACGCAGTGCGCTGGGTGCTGGGCGAGACCAGCTCCCGCCAGCTGCGTGCGGCGGGCAAGATGGAGGATGTGATCTTTGGAGGCACCCGGCGGCGCAGCGCCATGGGCTTTGCCAGTGTGCGCCTGACGCTGGACAACACCGGCCACACGCTGGACGTGGACGCCGACGAAGTGACCATTGGCCGCAAATATTACCGCTCCGGCGATAGCGAATATACCATCAACGGGCAGGTGTGCCGCCTGCGCGACGTGTACGAGCTGCTGCTGGATACCGGCATCGGCCGCGACGGCTATTCGGTCATCGGGCAGGGGCGCATCGCGGAGATCGTGGCGGCCAAGAGCAGCGAGCGGCGCGAGATCTTTGAAGAGGCCTGCGGCATTGCCAAATACCGCTACCGCAAGACCGAGGCCGAGCGCCGTCTGGCTGCGGCGGGCGAGAATCTGGAGCGCCTGCGGGACATCCTGGGTGAGCTGGAAAGCCGGGTCGGCCCGCTGGAAAAAGAGAGCGCCAAGGCACAGAAATCTCTGGAAAGCCTGAAAGCGATGTCCGCACCCCATGCGCGCGTGCTGCGTGACGGAGAAAAGCTTGAAATTTCCGCGCTTTCCCTTGTGCCGGGGGATATCCTGCTGCTGGAGGCAGGGGATATTGCCGCCGCCGATGGTCGCATTTTGGAGAATTATTCTTTGCAGGTAAACGAATCCGCTTTGACGGGTGAATCGGAAAACATCAACAAAACCGACCGACCGCTTGATGCAGAAGAACTGCCCCTGGGCGACCGCCTGAATATGGTCTACAGTGGTTCGCCTGTTGCCTACGGGCGTGCGGTAGTGCTTGTGACGGCGACAGGCATGGATACGGAAATGGGGAAAATCGCGCATCTGATGGCATCCGCGCAGGAGAAGGAAACGCCTTTGCAGAAAAGTCTGGACGATTTTTCCAAAAAGCTTTCGATTCTGATTCTGATTATCTGTGCGATTGTGTTTGCGCTTGGCGTATGGCGGCAGATGGGACTTGGGCAGGCATTGATGTTTGCAGTTGCACTGGCAGTTGCGGCGATTCCCGAAGCATTAAGCTCTATCGTGACAATCGGACTTGCAATCGGGACACAGAAGATGGCAAAAGAACATGCAATTATAACAGAATGCCATCATCAAAAAGCTGCGTGCGGTGGAGGCACTTGGCTCTGTTTCCGTTATCTGTTCCGATAAGACAGGGACACTGACACAGAATAAAATGACCGTACAGAAGGCATTTACACTCGGCAGGGTTTGGGATGCGGAAGAACAGCCGCAATCCCCTTTAAAGGAGCTCATCGGGGAAAGCGTGCTTTGCAATGACGGGGCAATCCACGAGGATGCACAAATCGGTGACCCGACCGAAACCGCCCTTCTGGCATTTTGCCGCAAGGCAGGCGGAGATGAAAACGAAATTCGGCAGGGCTTCCTCCGTTTGCAGGAGCTGCCCTTTGATTCTGACAGAAAGCTGATGTCCACCCTGCACGAAATTGCCGGAAAAACCACGCTTCTGACCAAGGGTGCGCCGGATGTGCTTCTGGGACGGTGTTCCTCTGCGAAGGCAGAAACGGGCGTTGTTCCCATGGAGGATGCGATTTCCAAAGAAATCCATGCACAGATTGCGGCTTTTTCTGCGGAGGGGCTTCGTGTGCTTGCCTTTGCGGAAAAGACACTGCCCGAAAACCGTCCGCTGACATTAGAGGATGAAAATGACCTTACCTTTGTGGGTCTGATTGCCATGATGGACCCTCCTCGTGAGGAATCCGCCGCAGCGGTTGCCGACTGCCGCCGCGCAGGTATCCGCCCTGTGATGATTACGGGTGACCATAAGGTAACGGCTTCTGCGATTGCGAAAAAAATCGGGATTTTGCAGGAGGGCGACCTTGCCGTTGAAGGGGCAGAGCTGGAGCGCATGACGGACGAGGAGCTGAAGAAAAAGGTACGGCAGATTTCGGTTTACGCGCGCGTTTCTCCTGAGCATAAAATCCGCATTGTGCGCGCATGGCAGGAAAACGGCTGCATCACTGCGATGACAGGGGACGGCGTGAACGATGCCCCTGCCCTCAAGCAGGCAGACATCGGCATTGCCATGGGCATTACGGGGACGGAGGTTTCCAAGGATGCTGCGGCAATGATTCTGACGGATGATAATTTTGCGACCATTGTCAAAGCCGTTGCCAACGGCAGAAATGTATATACAAATATCAAAAATTCCATCGGCTTTTTGTTGAGCGGCAATCTGGCAGGGATTCTGGTTGTCATGTTTACCTCTTTGATGGGGCTGCCGCTGCCCTTCACGGCAGTACAGCTTTTATTCATCAACCTGCTGACGGACAGCCTGCCTGCACTTGCGGTCAACATGGAGCAGCCGACGGGCGACCTGCTCAATCAGGCACCCAGAAAAGCAAACGAAGGGATTTTGACAGGCGCTTTTCTGAAGCGGCTTTCCTTACAGGGCGTTCTGATTGCGATTGTAACCATGCTTGCGTTTTACAACGGTCTGGCAGTCAGCGGCGCAATGGCTTGTACGATGGCGTTTGCAACGCTTTGCCTTGCACGACTGTTCCACGGCTTTAACTGCCGCGGCACGCGCTCCGTTTTCCGCCTGCCGATGAACCCCTTCTGCTTCGGGGCATTTGCAATCGGCGCATTGCTGCTGTTTGCAGTGCTTTGTATCCCTGCCCTGCATGGGTTATTTGACATCAGCAATGCACTGACCGGGAGTGATATCCTGAAAATCGCCGGGTTTGCCTTCCTGCCGACCCTGCTGATTCAGCTGTTCCGCGTGGTGAGAGGGAAATAAGCATCGTTTTATTGAAAATATGCTATCACAAAGCAGTAAGCAATAAGTTTTTGTGATACCCCTTCCATCAAGAAAAAATGGATTTTCTATTTTTTTACTGGGAAAATATTTTCTTCTGCGGATTCTTGTGCTATACTCAAAAAAAATATTTAAAAAAGTTTTTTCGTTTTTAAAATTTTTATTCTAAAGAAAAGGGATGATGAAAATGGCAGAAAAAATCAGAATTGGTATTTTGGGCTATGGCAACTTAGGGAAGGGCGTGGAGCTTGCAATCAGACAGAACCCCGACATGGAGCTTGCGGCTTTCTTCACCAGAAGAGCCCCCGAAGCACTGAAAACACAGAGCCCCGATGTACCTGTATATAACGTAAAGGACGCAATCAGCAAAAAAGACGACATTGATGTTATGATTCTCTGTGGCGGCAGTGCGACAGATCTGCCTGTACAGAGCCCTGAATATGCAAAATATTTCAACATCGTGGACAGCTTTGATACCCACGCAAAAATTCCTGAGCATTTCGCAAATGTAGACGCTTCCGCAAAGGAAGGCGGTCATGTTGCTTTCATTTCCGTTGGCTGGGATCCCGGTATGTTCAGCCTGCAGAGACTGATTGGCAACTGCATTCTGCCCAACGGCAAGGATTACACCTTCTGGGGCAGAGGCGTAAGTCAGGGACATTCCGATGCCATCAGACGCATTAAGGGCGTAAAGGATGGCAAGCAGTATACCGTTCCCGTTCCTGCGGCACTGGAAAAGGTAAGAGCAGGCGAAAACCCCGAGCTGACCACAAGAGAAAAACACACAAGAGAATGCTATGTTGTGGCTGAGGAAGGCGCAGATCTGGCACGCATTGAAAACGAAATCAAGACCATGCCCAACTACTTCGCTGATTATGACACAACGGTTCACTTCATTTCTCAGGAGGAGCTGGATCGCGACCACAGCGGTATCCCTCACGGCGGCTTTGTTATCCGCACAGGCACAACCGGCGCAGATACCAAGCAGATGATTGAATATTCTCTGAAGCTGGGCTCCAACCCCGAATTTACTTCCAGCGTAATTGTTGCTTATGCAAGAGCGGCTTACAAGATGGCACAGGAGGGCATCACAGGGGCAAAGACTGTATTTGATGTTGCACCCACCTATCTTTCTCCCCTGTCTGCGGAAGAACAGAGAAAAAATCTGCTTTAATTTAAGCTGAAAACAGATTTTGGACAGAAACAACCCCCATCGGTTCACCGATGGGGGTTTATTTTATTTTCCCTTCTGCATGACATCAATAATCGTACTGTCCATGGGAGCCATCCCCTCATCGGAGATACGCCCCAGATTCTTTTCCGTCTGCTCTGCGGAGGAACCGATTACGCCGAAATTATGCGGAATGGCAATCCCTTCCATGGCGAGCATCGCGGAAAGATATGCCGCATAGACCCCTGCGGATGCCTTGAGCGCACAGCCGATACTACCGCCATCGCAAATCATGCCGGTAAGATTTGCCGCCATGTGATCCATTGCCGCGGAGGCCTCCTTCGCGCTGCCGCCCATGAGCAGCACAATACCTGCCGCCGCACCGCTGCCACCGCCCAGAACACAGCCGCAGAGGGCAGAAAGTCTGCCGGTATAATGTTTGCTGAAAATGGTGATTAAGCAGCTGAGTGCCACGCCGCGGATGATTTCTTCCTCTGTTTTTCCTGCAAATCTGCCATAGGAAACAACGGGCATGGAGCAGAGAATTCCATGGGAGCCACTGCCGACAATGCTCATGGCAGGAAAGGGCAGACCTGCCAGACGCGCATCCATGGCGGAGCAGGTCAGCCTCTGTGCGGCGTAAATCATATCGTCACCGACAGCACCTCTATTACGGAAGGCTGCCAGAGTTTTCCAGATTTGCAGACCTACGCCCTTCTCGCCCTCGGCGGAAAGCGCACAGTTCATGGCAATCATTTCTTTCACGCAGGACAATTCTGCGATGGGAACGGTTTTTGCATAATCCACCATATCCGCAACGGTAACTGCTTCAAAATCGAAGGCATGCTGCTGTTCCGCCGTCTTTGTCTGCTCCGCCTGAAAGAGAACGGTATCATTTTTTGCAACAAAAACGATATTCGCGTGGAAGTCCTCAATGCGGCAAACGCCGACCCCTTCGCTTGTCCGGATTTCCGCAAGGATATAAATGCCCTCCTTTGTTTCATCGGCTTTGATATCCATGGGAATCTGCAATGTCTTTGCCTCGGCAACATGTGCGGCTGTAATATTTTTCAGCACCTCCAGACCAAGCGTCCAATCACCGCCCAAGGCACCCAATGCCGCCGCCATATTGCAGCCAAGCTCCTCCGTGCCGGGAATGGCGCAGGAAAAGGCGTTTTTATACATGCCGCCATTCATCACCATGCGAATCTCTTGCAGCTTACCGCCCACAGCCGCATAGGCTCTCGCCGCCGCAAGGGCAATCGCGCCGACCTCTGTTACGCCTAAGGCAGGCTTCATTTCATTTTTTAACAGACCGGTAAAATCGAATTTCATTTTTATATCCTCTCCCTCTCATTTGTCCTACAAATTCTTCTTTCAGTATACCTGTTCCAATGAAAAAAAGCTACCTGAAATGCTCTTACTATCGAGAAAACAATTCTTCCGATACATTCCATCGAATTATTCGATTTACTGTTGTATTTTTATGGATTTTTCTCTATAATAAAGCAAGCTTATCTGACAACGAATCAGAGGGGATACAGGCTTTTTCCCGTATCTCATGCAAAAAAATCAAATTTTCAGGAGGTTTTTATGGAAAACAGAGAGAAATTCAGCTCCCGTCTGGGCTTCCTGCTCATTTCCGCAGGCTGTGCCATCGGTCTGGGGAATGTGTGGAAATTCCCTTACATCACAGGGAAATACGGCGGCGCTGCCTTTGTGCTGATTTATTTCGTATTTCTGCTCATTCTGGGCATTCCCATTCTGACACTGGAGCTTGCCGTTGGGCGCGCCAGTCAGCGCAGTGTTGCCCTTTCCATGGATGTGCTGGAGCCGAAGGGAACGAAATGGCATTGGTTCAAATTTCCTGCAATGGCAGGTAACTACATCCTGATGATGTTTTACACCACGGTTGCCGGTTGGATGGTTTATTATTTCTTCAAGATGGCGGCAGGCGGCTTTGTAGGGATGAACGCGGATAAAATCGGCGCAACCTTCAACAGCACCCTCGCCAACCCGACACTGAATGTTGCGTTTATGATTGCCGTTGTCATCAGTTGTATGCTGATTGTGGGCAAGGGACTGCAAAACGGCGTGGAAAAAATCACGAAGGTGATGATGATTGCGCTTCTGGTTCTGATGATTGTTCTTGCGGTGCGCTCCTTCTTTCTGGCAGGGGGCGAGGAAGGACTACGGTTCTATCTCTATCCCGATTTTTCCAAGCTGATGGAATACGGCATTACGGAGGTGCTTTTTGCCGCGATGAGTCAGGCTTTCTTCACGCTGAGCATCGGCATGGGCGCGATTGCGATTTTCGGCAGCTTTATCGACCGCAGCCGCTCCCTGATGGGCGAGGCAATCTGCATTACGATTCTGGATACGGCGGTTGCGCTGATGGCAGGTCTGATTATCTTCCCTGCGTGCTTTGCTTATGGGGTTGACCCCGGTCAGGGCCCCGGACTGATTTTCGTGACACTCCCCAACGTATTCAATGCAATGCCGGGCGGTCGGCTCTGGGGGACGCTGTTCTTCCTGTTCATGTGCTTTGCGGCATTCTCTACGGTCATCGGTGTATTCCAGAACCTGATTACCTTCTGGACGGATATGACGGATGCGCCGCGCAAGAAAATTGTTGCGTATCATATTGTGGCACTGATTGTGCTTTGCCTGCCCTGCGCGCTGGGCTACAACGTGCTGAGCGGCTTACAGCCCTTGGGCGAGGGCACTGCGATTCTGGATCTGGAGGATTTCCTGGTTTCCAATAATATTCTGCCGCTGGGCAGTATCGTTTATGTGCTGTTCTGTGCATGCAAAAACGGCTGGGGCTGGGAGAGCTTCATGGACGAGGCAAACGCCGGCGAAGGGCTGAAATTCCCGAACGGGATTCGGCTGTATGTGAAATATATCCTGCCGCTGATTATTCTGTTTGTATTCGTGATGGGGTATCTCTCCATGTTCAGCAAATAAGCAGATTTCAACAATTTTTACAAAAGAGAAGGAAGGAACAAGGATGCTTACGATACCGCAATTAACGGAAAAAATGATTGCCTTTTCCGAAGGGAATACGGCGGATATCCACCATTTTCTCTGCGTCTGGGCGTATGCAAAAACGATTGGCGAGGCAGAGGGTCTGGACGAAAAGACGCTGTTTCTGTTGGAGGCAACAGCAATCATCCACGATATTTCCTGTCCGCTCTGTCGGGAAAAATACGGCAATACGGACGGCAAGCATCAGGAGGCGGAAAGCCCTCGGCTGGTGCGTGACTTTTTGGCGGACAGCGGATTCGACGCAGAACTGATTGACCGCATTTCCTATCTGATTGCACACCACCATACGGTGACAGGGATTGACGGGATAGATTATCAGATTCTGATTGAGGCGGATTTTCTGGTGAATGCGGCGGAAAAGAGCTTGGGAAAAGAAGCCGTGGCGCATTTTCTGGAAAACGTAGCGAAAACGGACTGCGGCAGGCGGCTGTTGCAATCTGTATTTCTTGACAAATAAAATTGCCCCTTCGTACCAAAGGTACGAAGGGGTTTTCTTATGCCATTTTTAGATGGGGTGACAGACAGTGCCCCATTGCACATCCTCTTTGCCATTTGCAAGCGTTACTTTTTTGGAAACAACGGCATAGCCGTCCTTGAAATCTCTTGCAAAATCGAAGGTGGGGGCAATGACCCAAGTGCCGTCCTCACCGACATAGCCATATTTGCCTGTTTTTTCATCCTGATAGGGGGCAAGCCCTTCGGAAAGCCGCATTCTCCATCTGGCATCCTCTTTGGAAATGCGCCCGTTTTCATCGAAGTACAGCTTCACATATTCCACCCTGCCGGGTGCAACCTGCTCCGAAACCTCCGTGGAAATGATGCCGTTGCCGCAGTCATCCAGATATTTCCCCGTTATGATGGATTTCAGCTTTTTGCCCGTGGTATCAATCAGGATAACCTCGCCGCTTTTTTCCTGTGCAAAGGCTTTGCCGTTCCAAAAATCTGTTATTTTGTTATAGCGCAGGGGGATAACCTCTTTGCCGGTTTTATCGATATAGCCGATATTTCTGTCCGTATCCTCTACCTTTGCGAGACCATCCCGGAAAGCAAATGCATCTCTGTATTTCGGCTCGATGACCCAGCCTCCTTTTTTATCAATATAGCCATAACGGGTTTCTGCGCTCTGCGTTCCTTCTTCCTTCGGAAGATCTACGCCTACTGCCGCCAAGCCCTCGGAAAAGGCATCGGCACTGTAAGAGGAGAGGGAAATGACTTCTTCGCCCTTTGCGTTGATATAACCGCTTTTTCCTTCCTTATAGTCCATCACCATTGCCAGACCTTCGGAAAAGCTGTCTATCACATGGTAATCGTCCGCAAACTGCGTATTGCCTTCCATATCAAGAATCTGGCTTGTTCCGTCCCGTTTATTCAAACGCAGGAAACCATCCCCATAGCCGCGCAAGTAGGAAACATCTTTGTTATCATACTCATGCAGCACCTTGCCCTGATGATCCAGAACGAACCAATCCGTATCCCAGTTTCCATCTTCATTCGGCTTGCCGGAATCCTGATTGAGGTATTTTCTCGCGATAAAATAATCGCCGCCGATGGATTCGATGTAATCATAGCGGTCTGTCAGGGGGATGCCGAACACTGCCGCTTCGCCTGTTCCCTTGATGGAAGAAGTATCGTTTTCCGTTGCCGCAGTCAGCTCTGTCAGTTGTACGGCTGCGGTTTTTGTTTCTGCATCCCAGCGAAGAGCATCCGCATCGACGATATAGCGGCTATTGCCCTGCAGCACGCCCTCCCAATCGCGCAGGGGGACAAAAACTCTTCCGTCCTTGACCTCCATCTGCCCAAACGAAGGCAACAGGCTGCTGTTTCTCCAGATGCGGTTGCCGGTGATATCAAAGCTCAGCGTGTAATCTTGCATGGTGACCTTGGCAAGCTGAATCCCATCCTCCCAGACAAGCTCTGCATCCGCATACAACGCCTTCATAAAGGTGCGCAGAGGGAGCATGACATAGCTATCCTTGATATAAATCGGCACATCCAAAGGCTGTGCTGTGCCGTCCTTGGTAAATTCCGTTGTGCCGACCCTTGCCGTAAAGGTATGCGGTGTTTTCGTGAACAGTGATTCCTCCGCCGCGTAGGCAGGCACGCTCCCTGCCAGAAGTGCCGCGCTGAGTGCCATACAGAATATTTTTTTCATACGCCTTTTCCCCCTTTTTATCTGTTCGGATTTTGGATAATGCCCCATTCGACATCCTTTGTACCGTCTGCCAATTTGATTTCATTGGCAACCACCGCATAGCCGTCTTGGAATCTCTCCGCCGCATCAAATGCAGGGGCAATCACCCAAGTGCCGCTTTCGTTTACATAGCCGTATTTCTTTGCCGTCGCATCCCAATACGGTGCAAGTCCCTCGGAAAGTCCCTTTTTCAGACGATAGGTTTCATAGGAAATTTCGCCTGTTTCATCAAAATAGCGTCTTACATGCTCATGGTCGCCATCGGGCAGATTCACAATCTCCTCCGTCATTGCCATGCCGTTCTTCTGCTGATTTGGTTTTGTCCTATCATCATCTGCATATACCAGATATTCTGCATCCGCAATCCGTTTCAGCTTTTTGCCTGCTTTATCAATCAGCCAGTTTTTTCCTTCCGCATCTGACGCATAGGTTGCACCGTTTCGGAAATAGCCTGCCCAACGATACTGACAGGGGATAACCTCCTTGCCTGTTTGATCAATAAAGCCTGCCCGACGCGCATCACTGCTTCGTACCATTGCCAGACCTTCCGAGAAGGACTCCACATGCCTGTAGTTCGCGGCATCAATGACGATTTTGCCTGTTTTATCAATATAAGCATAGGTGCCGTCTTTTTTCTTCACAACTGCCAGACCATCGGAGAAGGGTTTTGCCTCCTCAAACTGCAAAGGAATCACAACCTCGCCGTTTCGATTCACAAAGCCTGTGCCGTTTTTATCCGAAACTGCCGCCAGGCCTTCGGAAAAAGGCTCTACGCTGTTATAAATGAAGGGGATGACGGTTTTGCCTTCCCAGTCGATGGCACCATTGCCAAAGCCGTTTTCCGTATTTCTGCCAACTAAGAAGGTTCGCTCGCCGCCGTCCTCCATATAGTTATCCGTTCCGGTGTCATAGGTCTGCAACACCTTTCCCTTACTATCCAGAAGATACCGTACATTTTCGCGTCCGCCCATGCTGACACCCAAGCCGACATTCGTTTCTCCCGTATATTTCTGTGCAAGGAAATAGCCATCCCCAAGGGGTTCGATTTCATCATACTGCGTGGAAAGTGCGACGGCATAGGATGCCTGCGCGCCCTTGCCGCTCAATGTAGGCTTTTCCAGACCATTGGAGGGGTCAAGCTTCTGTTCCACCGCGCGGACGGTTGCCAGCTTTGTGGTGCTGTCCCATGTAATATCGCCCTCCTCCATGAGATAGCCGATGGACTGCAAAATACCCGACCAGTTCCGCAGGGGAACGAAAACTCGACCATCCTTCACTTCCATTTTGCCCCAGACGGGCAGAGCTTCTCCGTTTTTCAGAATCGTATTATTTTTTAAATCAAAAATGAGAATATAAGCGCCATAAAGAACGGTTGCGGTCTGCTTCTTCCCATCCCAGATCATGTTTTTGGGATGGATTTGCAGGACTGCGTTCATAAAGGTGCGCAGGGGCAGCATGGTATAGCCGTTTTTGGTATAAATCGCTACATCCAAGGGCTGTGCTGCGCCATCCTTGGTAAATTCCGTTGTGCCGACCTTTGCCGTAAAGGTATGCGGCACCTTTGTGATATAATCTGCCGCGTAGGCAGGCACGCTCCCTGCCAGAAGTGCTGCGCTGAGTGCCATACAAACGAGTTTTTTCATGTTTTGTCCCTCCCCGAAAATACAACTGTGCTTTTGCTTCTGCTTTCACTCTAGCAAAAGAAAACGCTTCCCTCAAGAGAGGGGAAGGAAATTTAAGAAATTCGTAAGAAATTTGTAAGCTGCTTGTAACACAAGGCGTTTTTCTGTATACAAAAAAGAGCCTGCATGGGAAAATTCCCATACAGACTCTTTTATTTTCTGCAAAATCGGATTAGAATTCTGCGTTATTTACGGTACGAGGGTAAGGCAGGACATCGCGGATATTGCCGACACCTGTCAGATACATTACCGCACGTTCAAAGCCCAGACCGAAGCCTGCGTGTCTTGTGCCGCCGTATTTACGCAGATCCAGATACCACCAGTAGTCCTCTTTTTTCAGACCCAGCTCGTTCATGCGGTTTTCCAGAACCTCCAGTCTTTCCTCTCTCTGGCTGCCGCCGATGATTTCGCCAACGCCGGGCACAAGCAAATCCATTGCCGCAACGGTCTTTTTATCATCATTCAGACGCATATAGAACGCCTTGATTTCTACGGGGTAATCGGTTACGAATACAGGCTTTTTGTAAATCTGCTCTGTCAGATAGCGTTCATGCTCTGTCTGCAAATCAATGCCCCATTCTACGGGATATTCAAAGGTATGACCGGATTTTTTCAAAAGCTCAACCGCTTCTGTGTAGGTCACTCTGCCGAATTCGTTATCCAGAATATTATGCAGTCTGTCCAGCAGACCCTTGTCCACGAAGCTGTTGAAGAATTCCATTTCTTCGGGGGCGTTGTCCAGTACATACTGAATGATATATTTCAGCATTTCCTCTGCGATTTCCATGTTATCGTTCAAATCGGCAAATGCCATTTCGGGTTCAATCATCCAGAATTCCGCCGCATGTCTGGTTGTGTTGGAATTTTCCGCACGGAAGGTAGGCCCGAAGGTATAAACATTGCGGAACGCCATTGCAAAGGTTTCCGCGGAAAGCTGACCGGATACGGTAAGGTTGGTTTCCTTGCCGAAGAAATCCTTGGAATAATCTACCTTGCCATCTTCGGTACGAGGCAGGTTATCCAAATCCAGTGTAGTGACACGGAACATTTCGCCTGCACCCTCACAGTCGGAGCCTGTGATGATGGGTGTATGGGCATATACAAAGCCCTTGCCCTGGAAAAATTCATGAATTGCCATTGCAATCAGGCTGCGCACGCGGAAGGTTGCGGAGAACAGGTTTGTTCTGGGGCGCAGATATGCGATTTCACGCAGAAATTCTACGGAGTGGCGTTTTTTCTGCAGGGGATAATCGGGGGTGGAGGTGCCTTCCACATCAATCTGTGTTGCCTTTACCTCGAAGGGCTGCTTTGCTTCGGGGGTTTCCACCAGAAGACCTTTTATAATCAGCGCCGCGCCGACATTCTGCTTGGAGATTTCTTCATAATTCTTCAGTCTTTCCGCTTCAAAAACAATCTGAATATTTTTGAAGAAGGAGCCGTCATTCAGCTCGATAAAGCCGAAATTCTTGGAGACACGCATGGTGCGAATCCAGCCGCCCAGTGTGACCTCTTTATTTGCATACGCCGCAGTGTTGCGGTAGATAGATTTTACTGTTGTCAAATCCATGATGTTACATCCTTTCCTGAGTTTTCTGTCCATAATACTTCTATTGTAGCCGTTTCAAGGGAAAAAGACAACCTTTTTATCGGATTTATCAGAAAAATCAATCCTGCTTTTCCGCTTTCGCCGCCTTCTGCGCCGCAATTTTCTCAAAATTGATATGGCAATAGCCATTGGGATTTTTTTCAAGATATTTCTGGTGATACGTCTCCGCTTGAATAAACTGGCGCAGGGGGAGATTTTCAATCATAATCGGCTGTTTGTAGTCCTTTTGCAGGGTATCCAGAAATGCCTGTGCCGTCTGCCGCTGCTCCTCGGTGAGGGAATAGATGCCCGTGCGGTACTGAATCCCGATATCCATGCCCTGCCTGCCCAGAGAGGTCGGGTCGATGGTATAGCAGTATTCCCTGAGAATTTCTGTCAGAGAGATTTTTTCCGCATCAAAGACAACCTCGACCGCTTCGGCATGTCCGCTGTGATTGCAGACCTCCTCATAGGTGACGCTTTCCTTGAGGGGCGGATTCCAGAGGGGCTTTTCGCCCAGAGCATAGCCGACCCTTGTTTCCAGAACACCCTCAACACACCGCATATATTTTTCCGTGCCCCAGAAGCAGCCGCCTGCCAGATAAATCGTTTCTTTTTTCATAAGAGTCCTCTCTCCTTTCCTAAGCGCCGGCTCTCCTTATTTTCTGATGATATCGTAACAATCCGTTCTGCGGTGCTTTAACAGCGGCAGCTCTGCCCTTACCTGCTCCAGCCTTGCAAAATCCAGCTCCACTGTAAGGATGCCCTCATTTTCGTCCAGTTCCGCTACCACACTGCCCCAAGGGTCGGTAACAATAGAATGACCCCATGCGGTATAGGAGGACTGCAAATCACGCGCAGGGGCACAGCCTGCCAGAAAAACCTGATTATCCAAGGCACGCATACGGAAGGACATTTCCCAATGGGCAGGGCCTGTTGTCATATTGAAGGCGGCAGGCACAAGGATTGCCCTTGCGCCTTCGAGCGCAAGCAGACGGGACAGCTCCGGAAAACGGATGTCATAGCAGATCATCAGACCTAATTTCCCCCAAGGGGTGTCGAAGGTGGTGACATCCCTGCCGGCGGTAAAGGTATCGGATTCCATGAAATACTGTCCGCCGGGGACATTGATATCAAACAGATGGGTTTTGCGGTGTCTTGCGATGCAGCTTCCCTTATTATCATAGACGAAGGCTGCGTTATAGATTCTGCCATCCGCCGCAAGCGGAACAGAGCCTGCGACCACATACAAGCCGAGAGCCCCTGCCATTTCGGCGATGCCCTGCAAAAACGGGGCGTTTTCGGGCATGGCATAGCGCACAAAGGCACTGTTTTCATAGGGGCAGCAGCACATTTCGGGCAAAACCACCAGATCCGCACCCTCCTGCTTTGCCTGCACAAGCATCTGTTTTATTTTTTCAAGATTTTCCTCAGGTGTCGGCAGGGTTTTTAACTGCAATAAAGCTACTTTCATTCCACAGACCTCCTATCTGCCTTCTTTTTGCCTTTATCATAGCATACCCGAAAAAAAAGAAAAAGGGGATTTGCCTTTTGCATAGTATGGAAGGAGTCCATAAAAAACAGAGAAAGGAGTTTTTTCTATGTATCCTTATTTTCAGAAAAACCAGAAACCCAATCCTTCCAATTCTTCCAAGCTTTCTGTCAGAGAAGCAAGCCCTGCCGATCCTCTGCGGCAATTTCTGGCGGAAAACCCTGCCTTCGGCACACTGCTGTTTCAGGTGACGGGCGGACAGGGGGCCGTTCCCATCGAGAGGGCAACGGTTGTCATCAGCAAGGCATTACCCAACGGGCATACGCTTTCCGTTACCACAATGACGAATGAAAGCGGCAAAACGGCAGAAATTTCACTGCCTGCGCCGCGCCGCGATAAATCGCAGACACCGGGCGGCACAGATGTTTTTGCGACATACGACGCACTGATTTCCGCCCCCGGAACGGTTCCTGTTGTGGTGCATAATATCCCCATTTTTGACGGGATTACCACAATTCAGCCTGTCGCACTTTCCTTTGATGTCAGCGGAGCGCGCAGGGACGAGGCAGAAAGCATCACCGATACCGAACCGAATTTATAAAAAAGGAGGAAGCACACCATGGCTTTACAGCAGGTTCCAACCATTCCCGAAACAATTACGGTACATCTGGGGCTGCCGAATCAGCCTGCGGAAAACGTAACCGTGCCGTTTCCCGATTATATCAAAAATGTGGCCTCCAGCGAGATTTACCCCACATGGCCCGAAGCCGCAATTCGCGCGAATATCTACGCACAGATTACCTATGCGCTGAACCGCATATTTAACGAATTTTACCGCAGTCAGGGGTATGATTTTGATATTACCTCGACCACGCAGTATGACCAGACCTACATCAAGGGACGGGATATTTATGAAAACATCAGCCGCATTGTGGATGAAATTTTCAACAACTATGTGGTGCGGCAGGGGCGTGTTGACCCGTTTTTCACCGCCTACTGCAATGGCACAACCACCGTCTGCGACGGACTTTCCCAATGGGAGACAGTTGCATTGGCGGAGCAGGGGCTGACACCCTATCAGATTTTGCAGAAATTTTACGGGCAGGATATCGGAATTCTGGAAAATGTACCGATTTCCGCAAATGTGCCATCCTATCCGGGTGCCGCGCTACGGCTGGGGGATGCCGGTAATACCGTAAAAACGATACAATTAGAGCTGAACCGCATTGCGGATAACTACCCTGCGATTCCGAAAATTGAGCCGGCAGACGGGGTATTCGACATAGCAACAGAAAATGCGGTACGGGAATTTCAGCGGATTTTCAACCTGACACCGGACGGAATTGTCGGGAAGCCAACGTGGTATCAGCTGAAATATATTTACAACGGGGTGAAACGGCTGAATGAGCTGACGAGCGAAGGGCTGACATTGGATGAGGTGACACGCCCCTTCCCTGCGGTGCTGCGCGAGGGGAGCAACGGTGTGGATGTGCGGTCTTTGCAGTATTATCTGGATGTGATTTCATATTTTAATGATGCCGTTCCCGATATCGATCAGGACGGATACTTTGGCCCTGCGACCACTGCCGCCGTGCGTGCCTTTCAAACGCTCGCCGGACTGCCTGCGGACGGGATTGTGGGCTTGCAGACGTGGCTGCGGCTGCGGCAGGCGTATGACGATATTCTGGCAATGCTGCCGCAGGGGATGAAGGAAAACAACGCAGGAATTTATCCGGGATATTTCCTTTCCTTGGGTATGGAAAATGAGGATGTGCGGAATTTACAGACCTATCTCAAAGGGATTGCGGACTACAGCGGCGTGATTCCGCCGATTGCGGTGACGGGGGTATTTGACGAGGCGACAAGAGACGCTGTGGCGGCATTGCAGGCGCAGAACGATTTGCCGCCGACGGGGAATGTCGGCCCCGCGACATGGAACCTTATTAGAAGATTATACAACGCCAGATAATAGAAAAAGCCGCAGAAATTCATCCTAACAGAAAAAACGCTTAGACCTTACAATCTAAGCGTTTTTTATAATTTAATTACATATATTAACACTTATAATCCTATTTTATGCTATAATATTATATGTGGCAAAATATAACTCAAGGAGGTGTGATCTATTATGAATCAAATTATCGATTTACTAAAAAAACGCGGGTTTATTATTGAAACAGAAAATAATCAATACATTCTAAGTGACAACTCTGCAAAAAAAGATGCTAAACTTCTTGAAGATATATTATCTGAATATCAAATAGGCTTCCTTAGTAAATCGTCTGAAATTATTCTTACATCATCAGATGCAACGAGATTACAAAAACTATTCTCTCCAATAAAATCTGGAACAGTAGGAGTTGGCTCTTGCAATCAACTACAGCCTTGGCATAAGGTTGCAAAAAGAAATTGTGCTGATAAAATCCCACTTGATTGGTTGGAGGCAAATATTGCAAGATATATAAAAGCACTATCTGCGTGCGGAATATATACGGGAGGCTGTTGCGATGGTAATCATACAGACCATAACAACGATAAACTCTACATTGAATTTGATGAACCTATATATTCGGAATTCCACAAATTATTGTGGAAATATCATTTATGTAAAATGTTTAACCTAAATTGGAATTCACAATATACAAAAATTCCACTATCAGAAAACAGGATATCTCAATATGAAGAACTTAATAAAGCTGCAGAATACATATACGATAATCGAGTTTTAATTCGCTATATTAGAAAAAAGGCTGCAAAAAATTTAACTAAGAAATTTGTTGAATCTCATTCTTCTGATGAAATAAAATCTGATTTTCTTGCTAATCTAGAAACCATTCTTAAAAAGGAGGATCTGTTATGGAAATAAACTGTACTATATTTATAAGAGAATTAGCCGAAAGAACTCTGAGAAATTACAATTATATAAAAGAGAGAGCCCATGAAGATAACCTCTATGAGGTAACGCAATTAATAAATTCCATGTATTGCCTTCTTGTTGTTCCGGAAGAAATATTTGGTATCCGCCGACAGGATAATCCTGATTCTGAGTTTGCCTTAAAAACTAAATTCAGTACTCGGGAAAAAAATTTAAAAAAATATGCTGGCTATTGGGAGATAGTAAAGTTATTAGATGAACTTAAAACTCAAAATAGGGTTAGAAATGTAGAAATAGGAGCTTTTGAAGAAGAATGCCCAGTATGCTCCTTTTTGTATAACCTTAGAAACTCTCTATGCCATGAAGGAATCGGTTTTTTACCATTCCAAATTGATTTCAAGGGTAAACCCCAAAACAAAATTGATAACATTATATTTCAAGACAAAAAAACAAAGGACACTTCTAATGTTCAATTCATAGCAGTATTATCTGTAGCTCAATTAGAATACCTTTTAACAAATGTAGCTACTATGTATATCAATGTTGAAAACGGGAAAAGAACATCTTCTGAAAGAGAGTATATAGATTTTTACCATGAATTACAAAAGAACGTAAAAAATTATTTACCTAAATTTAGACCCTATTAAGATTAATAAATTAATATTGAAAATGCCATACAGAGTAATTACTCCGTATGGCATTTCTAATCAAAAATTTATTTTTATTTCTTCTTTCTTATTCTTTTTTATCGTCCGCCTCTGCGGATTCCTCGTCATCCTCGAAATCGGCAGGGTCATATTCTCCGAAGGAGGCCTTCAGAAATGCCTCCATATCATTGAGCTGCTCCATCTGGTCGCTCATGCCGTCCAGAACATCCTCCACTTTATTCAGGTATTTATTCATTTCGGGGGAGATGGGCTCTACTGCTTCCTCGCCCTCAGCAGGTGCTGCCTCTGCGGCTTCGGGAGCTTCTTCTGTTGTGGGTGCTTCTGCGGCATCCAGCTCCTCCAGATCGATGTCATCCCAATCCTCCGCTTCGTCGCGGTTTCTCTTTTCTCTCAGCTTTTCACGGTAGGTTGCCATATCCTCCTTGATTTCACTTGCCTTTTCCACCATACGGAAGGCTGCGGAGCGCACGGCAGGCTGCAGCTCATCTGCCTTATCCGCCAGCTTTTCCTTCATACGGAATGCCGCGGAGCTTACCTTGGGCTGCAAATCATCCGCCTTATCGGCTACCTTATCTGCGGCGTTTTTCACCGCGGGATTTTCCTTTACCTTATCGGCAACGGCGCTCAGCGCAGCCCCTGCCTTATTCAGCATACCGCCTACGACTTTTGTAATGCCGTCCTTTTCGGTACCTAAGCCGCTATGCAGCGCTGTAAGCAGACGTTCTGCCTCATCCACGCTGATGATGCCTTTTTCGAGCATATTCAGGATTGCCATTCTTTCTTCTTTCATCGGTTTTCCCTCCTTAGGTGTTTTCTCATACTTTATGCGCAGGACATATTCATCGGGTCTGTCTGCTTTTTTTCCGAAGGCATACAGGATGCTTTCCGCGATGCGGCGGCTTGCCTGTCCGTCGCCGAAGGGGTTCTTCGCCTGCGCCATTTTTTCGTATTCCTCTTTGTTATCCAACAGTTCCTTCGCCATGGAATAAATCACGTTTTCATCCGTACCTGCCAGCTTCAGGGTGCCTGCTTCCACACCCTCGGGGCGTTCTGTTACGTTGCGGAGCACCAGAACAGGCTTGCCCATGGAAGGCACCTCCTCCTGCAGGCCGCCGCTATCTGTCATCACGAAAAAGGAACGGCACATAAGGTTATGCATATCCTTTAAATCCAGAGGGTCGGTGAGGTGGATACGGTCGTTGCCGCCGAGAATCTCATGTACAGGTTCTACCACAGCAGGATTTTTATGCACTGCATAGACCACTTCCACATCGGGATATTCTTCCACCAGACGCTTCACGGCGCGGCAGATATTTTTCAGGGGCTCGCCGAGATTTTCCCTTCTATGGGCGGTCATGGCGATAACGCGTTTGTTTTTAAAATCAATCTGATTGAGTTCGGGGACGGTAAAGGTATAGTCCTCCTTGATGGTATGCGCCAATGCGTCGATAACGGTATTGCCTGTGATGAAAATGCCGTCCGGACTGATGTTTTCCTTCAGCAAATGCTCCTTTGCCAGAGGGGTGGGTGCAAAATGCAAATCGGTCAATGCGCCGGTAAGGCGGCGGTTCATTTCCTCCGGGAAGGGCTGATATTTATCATAGGTGCGCAGGCCTGCCTCAACATGACCGACCTTCACTTGATTATAATATGCCGCCAGTGCGCCTGCGAAGGTGGTAGAGGTATCCCCATGGACAAGGACGATATCGGGTTTTTCCTGACCCATGACCTCCTCCAGACCGGTTAATGCGCGGGTGGTGATGCCTGCCAATGTCTGACGGGACTGCATGATATTCAGGTCATACTGCGGATGCAGGTCGAAGATTTCGAGTACCTGATCGAGCATTTCACGGTGCTGCGCGGTGACGCAGACGATGCTCTCGATTTCGGGGGTTTTTTCCAGCTGCTTTACCAGAGGTGCCATTTTAATCGCCTCGGGGCGTGTCCCGAACACGCTCATTACCTTTATTTTATCCATATTATATCTCCTTTTTAAGACCTTGGGGACAAAACCTTGAGGGTTTCACCCTCAAACTCCCACAAGGGGAATGATTCCCCTTGACCCCCATTTGCAAAACCATGTACATGGTTTTGCGGTATCGGGTGCAGGGGCTGAGCTCCTGCTGGGGGTGTTGGGGGCAAAGCCCCCAAGGTCTTAGGGTCTTTACTTAATTTTGTTCGTCATGGTGCCGATGCCCTCAATTTCGCACGTTACAACATCGCCACTGTTCAGGAACCTCGGCGGCTCAAAGCCCATGCCAACCCCTGCCGGTGTCCCCATGGCAATAATCGTGCCTGCCTGTAGGGTCATGCCCTGCGTTAACTCGCAAATAACCTTTTCAATGCCGTTAATCATCAGCTCCGTATTGCTGTCCTGCCGTAATTCGCCATTCACATAGGAGCGAATCGGCAGCGCGGGGGGATTCTTAAATTCATCCTTCGTCACAATCCAAGGACCAATCGGCGTAAAATCATCCAGACTCTTGCCGAAATACCACTGCTTATGCGAGGTCTGTAAATTTCTTGCACTCATATCATTGAGAATCGTATAGCCAAAGACATACTCAAAAACCTCCTCCGGCTTTACATTCCTTGCATCCTTGCCGATGATAACCGCCAGCTCTGCTTCATAATCCAAGCTATCCACAATATCCAGATGCCCGTCGATTTCCTCGCCATCCGCCAAGGCACGATTGATTCTCTTGGAAAAATAAATCGGCACAGGACGTTCGCCGCCAAAGGCCTCATCATGGAACCGCGCCGCTTCCTCTGCGTGTGCATAATAATTGATCCCCAGACAGACAATATCCTGCTTGGGATGGGGAATGGGCGAAAGAATCTGCACCTCATCCAGAGGAATCCCCTGCATCAGCTCCTTATTTCTATCCAGCTTTTCCAGCTTTTTCTCATTCTGCACATCCAGAAAGGTATTCATATCAATGGCACTGCAGCCAAGATAATTGACAGGCACCACCTCGGAGCCGTCATTCTTTAAAACGCCGACAGCTGTTTCGCCGCCATGCTTATATGTTAAAATTTTCATTCTTCCATCCTCCTCACATGCGATTTGGCTCTTTGTTTTCTTTCGTAAAAACGGTATGTTTTCTATAATGATACCAGTTTCATCATATCACAAAACCCTCTTTTTAGGAAGAAAAAAAAGGATTCCGCACCGTATGTATACAAGATACTGTGGTTCTAAACGCTTATTCACCTAAATGTGCATAAATATACATCATCTATTATTTAGCGCAAAGAAAAATGCCCAAAAAGATGCGTGCCGTTTCCCGTATTTTCAAAAATATACACAAATTTATGTATTTTTATTATTTTCTATTGCATTTATTGCATTTTCTATGTATAATCCATTTATAAAATTCATTTTGCACAAAACCCATTACAATATGATTTGTTTCAGGTTTGTTTTTTAAGGAGGAAGAAAAATCATGGCAAAAGAAAAAATCGTTCTGGCATATTCCGGCGGTCTGGATACATCCGCAATCATCCCTTGGCTGAAAGAAAATTATGACTGTGAAGTAATCTGCGTATGCGGTGACGTTGGGCAGGGCAAGGAAACAGACGGTCTGGAGGAAAAGGCACTGAAAACCGGCGCAAGCAAGCTGTATATCGAAGATCTGACAGAAGAATTCATCACAGATGCGGTTTACCCCTGCGTAAAGGCAAACGCTGTTTATGAAGGCAAATATCTGATTGGTACATCCATGGCACGCCCCATCATTGCAAAGAGACTGGTTGAAATTGCAAAAAAGGAAGGCGCAACTGCAATCTGCCACGGCGCAACAGGCAAGGGCAACGATCAGGTTCGTTTTGAACTGACCATCAAGGCACTGGCACCCGAAATGAAGATTATCGCTCCCTGGAGACTGGATACATGGAAGATGCAGTCCCGTGAGGATGAAATGCAGTATCTGGCTGACCATGGTATCCCCTTTGAAGCAGGTCATGACAACTCCTACAGCCGTGACAGAAACCTGTGGCACCTGAGCCATGAAGGTCTGGAGCTGGAAGACCCTGCAAACGAACCCAACTACGAACACATTTTGCAGATGAGTGTGACACCCGAAAAGGCACCCGATCAGCCCGAATATGTTACACTGGATTTTGAAAAGGGTATTCCCGTTGCAGTCAATGGTGAAAAGCTGAATCCCGTTGCTCTCTTGACAAAGCTGAACGAAATCGGCGGCAGAAACGGTGTTGGTATCACAGATATCTGCGAAAACCGTGTGGTTGGTATGAAATCCCGTGGTGTATATGAAACACCCGGCGGTACTATCATGTACTATGCACACCGCGAGCTGGAATATCTTTGCTCCGACAAAAAAACACAGGCGTTCAACGAAGTGGCAAGCAACAAATTCACAGAGCTGGTTTACAGCGGCGAATGGTACACACCTCTGCGTGAAGCACTGAGCGCTTATTTCGATAAGGTAAACGAAACGGTAACAGGTACAGTTAAGCTGAAGCTGTATAAGGGCAATATCATTCCTGCAGGCTCTACATCTCCTTACAGCCTGTATAACGAATCTATCGCTTCCTTTACAACAGGTGAGCTTTACAACCACAAGGACGCAGACGGGTTCATCAACCTGTTCGGTCTGTCCATGAAGGTTCGTGCAATGATGATGGAGAACAACAAAAACAAATAAAAACCTTAAGACCTTGGGGTTCCACCCCAACACCCCGGCAGGGGATAAGCCCCTGCACCCTGTTTGCAAAAGCATACGCTTTTGCGGAGGGCGGAGAGAAGGTAAGAAGATAAGATAAATTATTAAAAATACGAAAGACAAAAAAATACTCCTGTCAGACTTGATGGGAGTATTTCTCATTATAGACGACTACGCAAACAGAAGTATTTCTGTTTGCAACTCGGGTTCCAAGGGGATCATCCCCTTGGTAGGAGTGCAGAGGGCAACGCCCTTTGCAGAAAGAAAGGAGAAACATCATGGCGAAACTTTGGGGCGGACGCTTCACCCAGTCCACAGACAGCTTTACAGACCACTTCCATTCCTCTATCTCCTTCGATAGCAGAATGTATAAAGAGGATATCACAGGCAGTATGGCACACGCCGCCATGCTCGGCAAGCAGGGCATCATCCCCGCCGATGACGCTGCCTTAATCATCAAAACCTTAAAGGAAATCCTCGCCGATATCGAAGCCGGCAAGGTTACATTTGACGAAAAAGCAGAGGATATCCACATGAACGTGGAAACCATCCTCATCAGCCGTATCGGTGATGTCGGCAAACGCCTGCATACCGGCCGCAGCCGCAACGATCAGGTGGCACTGGATATCCGTATGTATACCAAAAAGGAAATCATCGCGATGAAAGAACTGGTGAAAAATCTGATGGTAACACTGAACGATTTCGCGGCAAACCATACCGAAACGATTTTACCCGGCTATACGCACCTGCAGCGCGCACAGCCTGTTACACTGGCGCATCACCTGCTTGCGTATGTGGAAATGTTCAAGCGCGACTACGACCGCCTTTGCGATACCTACAAACGCACAGACGTAATGCCTCTGGGCAGCGGCGCACTTGCCACCACCACCTACCCTCTGGATAGATATGCCGTTGCTGCGGAGCTTGGCTTTGCCGCAATCACCATGAATAGCATGGACGGCGTTTCCGACAGAGATTTCTGTATTGAGCTGGCATCCACGCTTTCTATCCTGATGATGCACCTGAGCCGCTTCTGCGAGGAAATCATCCTCTGGAGCAGCCATGAATTCCATTTCATCGAGCTTTCCGACGCATATTCCACAGGCTCCAGCATTATGCCCCAGAAAAAGAACCCCGATATGGCGGAGCTGATCCGTGGGAAAACAGGGCGTGTATATGGGCATCTGATGGCGCTTCTGACTACGATGAAGGGTCTTCCTCTGGCGTACAACAAGGATATGCAGGAGGATAAGGAGGGTCTGTTTGACGCGATTGATACGGTGAAAATGTGCGTGCCCGTATTCACAAGCATGATTGCGACCATGACTGTAAAGAAGGACGCAATGCTGAATGCGGCAAAGGGCGGCTTCACCAACGCAACC
>OGIE01001837.1_pt1 | contig 28056 bp, 20 predicted proteins | sample 1571581 | NCBI WGS metagenome assembly OGIE01 (sample SAMEA2582021, study PRJEB24529) | metagenome | biome: Human gut stool | place: China | collected 2011
ACAAAGAGTGTGATTATATTACCATCCATGTGCCGCTGATGGACAGCACCAAGGGTATGATCGGAGCAGATGCAATCGCACAGATGAAGCCATCCGCAGTTGTCCTGAACCTGGCAAGAGGTCCGCTGGTAGACCAGAAAGCCATTGTTGAAGCACTGAAGACCAATCGGATTCGTAAATATGTAACAGATTTCCCGAACTCCGATGTGGCATCTCAGAAAAATGCCATCGTGATCCCGCATCTGGGTGCATCTACCGAGGAATCTGAGGATAACTGTGCAGTGATGGCAGTGAAAGAGGTAAGAGATTATCTGGAAAATGGTAATATCCATAACTCTGTAAACTATCCGAACTGTGATATGGGTGTATGCACTTCTGCTATGCGTGTGGCGATCATCCATCGAAATATTCCGAATATGCTGGCAAAATTTACTTCTGCATTTGGTGAGCTTGGTATCAACATTGAGCGTCTGACCAACGTGACCAGAGGTGAATACGGCTATGTAATGGTTGACTTAAGCCATATGGCTGATGATGCAGAGATTGAAAAGCTTCGTGCGATTGAAGGAGTTCTGAAAGTACGGGTGATGAAATAATGGCAGAGATCAGACCATTTTGCTGCGTACATCCGGCGACAGAAGTGGTGTCCCAGGTGGCAGCACTTCCTTATGATGTGTATAACAGGGAAGAAGCACGGCAGGCAGTAGAGGGAAAACCACTGTCTTTCTTAAATATTGACCGGCCGGAGACCATGTTTGCTCCGGATCAGGATATGTATGCTCCTGAAGTCTATGAAGCAGCCAGACAGAGACTGGAAGAGCAAGAGCAGGCAGGGGTCTATGTAAAAGAAGAGCAGCCGGTCTACTATCTCTATGAACTGACCATGGATGGACGTTCGCAGACCGGACTGGTGGCATGTGCATCGATTGATGAGTATGAGAATCATGTGATCAAGAAGCATGAGAATACCAGAGCGGAAAAAGAGGCTGACCGGATCCGACATGTAGATGTGTGCAGTGCACAGACCGGTCCGATCTTTCTGGCATATCGCGCAAAGGATGAGATCCGTGCGCTGGTACAGAACGTAAAGAGCACTCAACCGGAATTTTCCTTTACCTCTGAGGATGGCATCCATCATGCAGGATGGAAGATCGAAGAGCCGGAACTGGTGAAAAAGATCCACACGGCATTCCAGCAGGTGGACAGCATCTATATTGCAGACGGACATCACCGGGCAGCATCTGCGGTAAAGGTAGGACTGAAGCGCAGAGCGGAACATCCTGATTATGATGGAACGGAAGAGTTTAATTATTTTCTGTCGGTTCTGTTCCCGGAAGAGGAACTGATGATCATGGATTACAATCGGGTCGTGAAAGATCTGAACGGTCTGTCGGAGACAGAGTTCATCACTAAGGTTTCGGAAAAATTTGAGATCCAGAAGCTGGGAGAGATGACGAAGCCTGCGAAAAAGGGTCAGGTGACCATGTACCTTCATGGCAGCTGGTATGGGCTGACAGCAAAGTCCGCCTACATCCATCCAGATCCGGTGGAAGGGCTGGATGTATCATTCCTTCAGCGAGAACTGCTGACTCCTGTTCTGGGGATCGGCGATCCGAGAAGCGATAAGCGAATTGATTTTATCGGTGGGATCCGGGGGCTGGAAGAACTGAAGCGAAGAGCAGACAGCGACATGGAAGTAGCATTTGCCATGTATCCAACCTCCATTCAGGAACTGTTTGCAGTAGCAGACGCTGATCTTCTCATGCCGCCGAAATCCACCTGGTTCGAACCGAAGCTTCGGAGCGGACTGTTTATTCATCAGATCGAGCGATAATATAATGAGCGCAAGAGAGCTGGAGCAAGCATGACCTGTTCAGTGCGAGTGGCGAAAAGAAGCTGCCATATGATCGTCAAAAGAATGATCGTATGGCAGCTTTTTTGAATCAAAGAATGGTCATTAACATGGCTTAAATGCAAATACATAATCCCGTGCCTGTCCGGCGGAGAGATACTGCACGTATTTTTTCTGAAGCATATCAGTACAAGACACCTGAGCCATGGTTCCACCACACCATGGCTCAATGCAGAGGAATGGAGCATCCTTTTTGATCGGGGTCCAGAAAGCAACGCTTTCATATCCAGGAAAATCAAACTGGATGCCTTTTTCTGTTCTGGAACTGATCAGTTTTACCGTGCGGGCTTTCAGATTCTCATAGAGAATGGCATCGTTGTCAAACATGGGATACTGAAGGTGCAGGTCCGGAACATTTTCATCCTCAAAGCGGAGCATATAGTCTGTGAACAGTTCACCTTCCTCCATAGGACAGAAGAATGCGGGATGTCCGCCAATCAGGAACGGCATCTCTTTGTCACTCTTATTTTCTACACCGTAAGTAACGACAAGCTTTGCCTGATCCAGACGGAAGGTAACGGTGAAACGGAAGTCATATGGATAGACAGATGTGGTATAGTCATTGGTTCCGGTGGAGAGAATGACATAGTCATCACCTTTTTCGGCAACTTCAAATTCAGCGTCTTTTACAAAGCCGTGGCGCGGAATCTTGTAGTCAACACCATGGATCGTAACGGTTTCCGGAACAGCTCCGATATATGGAAACAGTACCGGAGAAGTCTTTGCCCAGTAGGCCGGATCTTTCTGCCACATATATTCCTTGCCTGCAGCAGTCTTGTAGGAAAGAAGCTCTGCGCCAAGGGTTCGGCAGGTAACAGATGCAAATTCATTTTGAATCGTAATGTTCATGAGAATATCCCCCTGTGATTATATTAAGTTCAGTATAACATGGAGGATGAAAAGAGACAACTGAGAAGAAATGTGATATACTAATATAATTCGGAAATGCAAAGCATTTTCGAGTTGCTACTGCATTATGATTTACAATCCAAGGAGATAACTATGGAAGCAAGCTGCTGCGAGACCTGCAGAAATTATGTATATGATGAAGATTACGAATACTATGTATGTGATATGGATCTGGATGAAGATGAGATGTATCGCTTTTTAAGCGGTTCCACCGATTCATGCCCTTATTATCAGTTGGATAATGAATATTTGATCGTAAGAAAACAGATGTAGATAAGGAGAAGTGGGAAAACTATGCCGTTAGTGACATTGATCATTCCTGTATATAATGCAGAACGGTATCTGCGTCGTTGTCTGGACAGTGTGGCTGCGCAGACATTTACAGATATGGAAGTTTTGCTGATGAATGACGGAAGTACAGATGGAAGTCTGGCCATCTGCAAGGAATATGAGGAGAGGGATCTCAGATTCCATACCATAGATAAGGAAAATTCCGGCGTGTCCAATACCCGGAATATTGCCATGAAGCTGGCGAGAGGCATGTATTTACAGTTTCTGGACAGTGACGACTGGATCACACCGGACGCAACAGAAAGTCTGGTACGTGCGGCAGTGGAGGATGACTGTGATCTGGTGATCGCGGATTTTTACCGGGTAAATGGCAAGCACTACGTGGAGAAAAAGCACATTAAAAAGAAAGATGTGATGAGCAGAGAAGAATTTGCCATGGAGATGGCAGATGATCCTGCGGATTACTATTATGGTGTGATGTGGAACAAGCTGTATCGGCGTTCCATTATAGAGGAACATGAACTCAGGTGTGACGCATCCATGAACTGGTGTGAAGATTTTCTGTTTAATCTGCAATTTATCCGTCATGGACAGAGATTCCGGGCCTTACAGAAGCCAATCTATTATTACATGAAACGAAAAGGCAGCCTGGTGGCAACAGAATCTGTATCTGTGGATGCGGTGAAGCTCAAGTTTGAATTGCTGGAAAAATATAAGGATCTCTATCAGAGTATGGGACTTTATGAAGAACATAAGCTGAAGATCAATTCTTATATTCTGGCTGTGGCAAAAGATGGAGCTGCAGGCCGTATGTATCCACGGAGCAAAAAGCTGTCACCGGACGATGTGATCAAGGAAGCCGATGCACTGGGATATCAACATGTGGAGCATACCTTTGAACCTGTCTTTGATGAGCATTCGAAGGTGTTGATCCTGGGCTCATTTCCATCTGTGAAGTCCCGGGAAGAGGGATTTTATTATGGACACCCGCAGAACCGGTTCTGGCGTCTGTTGGCGAGACTGACAGAGGAAGAGATTCCGGAAACAATAGAAGAGAAGAAGACGTTGTTGCTGAAACATCAGATCGCTATCTGGGATGTGGTACACAGCTGTGATATTGTAGGATCCAGCGACAGCAGTATTAAAAATGTAGTGCCCTGTGAACTGGAAAAGGTACTGTCGTCCAGTCCGATCCGGCAGATCTATGCAAACGGAGGAAAGGCATGGCAGCTGTATCACAGATATTGTGAAAAAGAAACAGGCAGAGAAGCTGTGAAATTGCCTTCTACAAGTCCTGCCAATGCGATCTTTACGCTGGATCGTCTGACAGCAGTCTGGGGAGAAGAATTATTTGGCAAACAAAACACGAAGTAAAATAGTCAGCAGTGCTGGCATATTATAGGAGGAAAAGCAGATGACTTATGATGAAGTATTGAAATCCGCAAGAGGAAATATGGGTCCTTACTGTAAAGTCTGTCCGGTCTGTAATGGGGCAGCATGTAAAAATCAGATGCCGGGACCAGGGGCCAAAGGTGTAGGAGATAATGCAGTTCGTAATTATCAGAAATGGCAGGAGATCCGTGTGAACATGGATACCATTCATGAGAATAAGCCGATCGATACTTCTGTTGAGCTCTTTGGACGGACATTCAAGTATCCGTTTTTTGCAGGTCCGGTAGGAGCAATGACACTGCATTACGGAGAGAAATATGACGATCTGGCTTACAACAATCTTCTGGTGGATGCCTGTGCAAAAGGCGGGATTGCCGCATTTACCGGTGATGGAACCAATGCGAAAGTGATGGAAGGAGCCACCGCAGCAATCAAAGCAGCTGGTGGTTTGGGCATCCCAACAGTTAAGCCATGGAATCTGGAGACAATCCGGGAGAAAATGGAGCTGGTAAAAGCATCCGGTTCTTTTGCAGTTGCTATGGATATTGACGGAGCAGGACTTCCGTTTTTGAAGAATCTGACACCTCCGGCGGGCAGCAAGACGGTAGATGAGCTTCGGGAAGTGGCAGAGATGGCAGGTGTGCCGTTCATCATCAAGGGTATCATGACCCGCAGAGGAGCACTGAAGGCAAAAGATGCAGGGGCAGCGGCAATCGTCGTATCCAATCATGGAGGACGTGTACTGGATCAATGCCCGGCAACAGCAGAGGTGCTGGAAGATATCGTGGAGGCAGTTGGCGGACGGATGAAGATCCTGGTAGACGGCGGACTCAGAAGTGGTGTGGATGTATTTAAAGCACTGGCTATGGGAGCTGATGGTGTGCTGCTTGGCCGTCCGTTCGTGACAGCTGTCTATGGAGGTGCGGCAGAAGGCGTACAGTGTTATATTGATAAGATCGGTGGAGAACTGGAAGATACTATGAGAATGTGCGGAGCCAATACGATCAGTGACATTACCAGGGATATGATCTTCCGGGCATAACCATATGCCAAATGTTATGTTAGAATCAGTCTGGAGGTATGTGTTTGAAAAAACTGAAACTGCTTGAGAAATTTTCACCTTTTAATTTTCTGATGCTTTTGATAGCTGGCGTGATCAATGCGATCGGCGTGACCTTATTCATTGCACCTGTCCAGTTATATGACAGTGGTATCTCTGGAACTTCGATCCTTCTGGGGCAGCTGACGCCGGAATGGCTGTCGCTATCCTTTTTCCTGATCGTATTAAATATTCCGCTTCTGCTGTTTGGATTAAAGAGGCAGGGAGTCGTGTTCTCAGTGTATGCTATTTTCACAGTCTGCATTTATTCTTTATCAGCATGGATGATCACGGATGTTCTGCCCATTGATGTGAGTATCGCTTCTCCACTGGCAGGAACGGACCTGTTTTTGTGCGCGTTGTTTGGCGGGCTTATATCTGGTATCGGCAGTGGCCTGGCGATCCGATATGGCGGAGCCATGGATGGAATTGAAGTGGTTGCAGTGGTGTTTGCCAAAAAACTGGGTATCTCGGTCGGAACATTTGTATTGATCTACAATGTATTGCTGTACATAATCTGTGGAATAGTCAGGGGAAGCTGGATCCTGCCGCTGTACTCGATCGTGACCTATGCGGCAGGCTCGAAGACCGTTGATTTTATTGTGGATGGACTGGACAGTGCCAAAGCAGCCATGATCATCACGACCAGACCCGATCAGATCTGTCAGGCAGTTTCAGAGGAATTTGGAACAGGATTGACGATTCTGGATGCTCATGGATATTATTCCAATACATCCAAAACGGTTCTCTATGTAGTTGTCAACCGATTTCAGATCGTTCGGCTGAAAACCATTGTCAAGGGAATGGATCCTTGTGCTTATATGGCCATCAGCCCTGTGGCAGATCTTCTTCATGGGAGCAAAGAAGAGTAAGATCTACAGAAAAAGACTACCTATTCCAAACCTTCTGACGAAGATCGGGTTCTCTGATCTTCGTCAGAAGGTATATATTGAGCGATCTCTTCCAGCCGGCAGTTCAGGATCCGGCAGAGATCATTTAAAGTCGTTGTTGTCAACGGCTTATTTTTTTCGTTGCTGAAATAAATGCATTTGTGAGACTTGCGAGAAGTCAGCATTATTGGTTTACTTACAAAAATGACTGTGTTATAATCTAAGCATAAGATTTTTGTTTCGTATGAATGTAAGTATAGATAAAAAGGCGGTACGATATGACAGTTTCCTATAACAGGTTATTCAAAATGCTTATTGATCGGAAAATGATGAAAAAGGAATTATGCGAGTTAGCAGATGTGAGCCCAAGCACAATAAGCAAAATGGGCAGGGGAGAAATAGTCTCCATGGAAGTCATTGCAAGAATTTGTCTCACATTGAACTGCACAGTGGATGATATCTTGGAAATTATGCCTGATAGTCCAGACAATGGGACGGATAAAAAGGTAAGATAGAGATAGAATGAGCGATTGGGTGAGTGGATGACATGAAAATTTTAGATAACATTACGAATACTGTCCGCGATGATTTGCGGGTGGAGATAAAACGAGGAAGCAAGATATCTGTTGCGGCAGCTTGCTTTTCAATGTATGCATATCAGGAATTAAAAAAACAACTGGAATCTGTAGAAGAGTTTCGGTTTATTTTCACGTCACCAACCTTTGTAAAGGAAAAAGCAGAAAAGCAGAAGCGCGAATTTTATATTCCTCGTCTTTCCAGAGAAACCAGCCTGTATGGTACGGAATTTGAGATTAAGCTACGCAACGAGATGACTCAGCGCGCGATTGCCAGGGAATGCGCAGATTGGATTCGTAGAAAAGCCAAATTCAAGTCGAATACGACTGGAGAAAATATGACAGGCTTCATGACTGTCGATGCGAAAGATGCGCAGACAGCTTATATGCCAATGTCCGGATTCACTACGGTAGACATAGGATGTGAGCGCGGTAACAACACCTACAACATGGTCAACTGCATGGAAGCACCATTCTCTCAGCAGTATATGCAGCTGTTTGATCAGTTGTGGAATAACCGTGAAAAAATGCAGGATGTCACGGATGTGGTAATTGAAAATATCAGTACGGCCTATGCAGAAAATTCTCCAGAATTTATCTATTTTATGACCTTGTACCATGTCTTCAGTGAGTTCCTGGACGATATCTCTGAGGATGTGCTGCCCAATGAAGCAACTGGCTTTAAGCAGAGCAAAATCTGGAGTATGCTCTATGATTTTCAGCGAGATGCTGTGCTTGCGATTATCAATAAGCTTGAAAAGTACAACGGCTGTATCCTTGCGGATAGTGTCGGCCTTGGTAAAACCTTCACTGCGCTAGCTGTCGCGAAATACTATGAAAATCGCAATAAATCTGTCCTTGTTCTCTGTCCGAAGAAGCTGGCCGAAAACTGGAATACATATAAGGACAACTACGTCAATAACCCTATTGCTGTAGATCGCCTGAATTATGATGTCCTGTTTCATACAGACCTGTCTCGTAACGGTGGCATGTCCAATGGTCTTGACTTGGGCCGCCTTAATTGGGGAAACTATGATCTCATCGTCATAGATGAGTCGCATAATTTCCGCAATGGTATCGGAACACACAGCAACACGCAGGAGAATCGCTATCAGAGGCTGATGGAAAAAGTTATCCGTGCCGGTGTAAAGACGAAAGTTCTGATGCTCTCCGCAACGCCGGTCAACAATCGCTTTGTAGATTTGAAGAATCAGCTCGCCATAGCTTATGAGGGTAATTCTGAGAACCTGGATGAGCAGTTGAATACAACAAAAAGTCTTGAAGACATTTTCAAACAGGCGCAGAAGGCTTTTAATGCGTGGAGTAAGCTGAATCAGGAACAGCGCACAACGGACGCGCTGCTCCGCACATTGGATTTTGATTTCTTTGAGCTCTTGGACAGTGTGACGATTGCCCGGTCGCGCAAGCATATTGAAAAATATTACGATACGAATAAGATTGGAAAATTCCCGGAACGAATGAAGCCGATTTCGGTGCGCCCATGCCTGACAGACTTGAATAATGCAATCAATTACAACGAAATTTATGACCAGTTGATGCAACTAACGCTTTGTGTTTATACACCATCCAACTACATTTTTCCAAGCAAACTGCAAAAGTATAAAGACCTCACCCATAATAAGGGCGAGAATTTGACTCAGACCGGACGTGAACGTGGTATTCAGCGTCTTATGAGCATCAATCTTTTGAAACGACTGGAAAGCTCTGTCAACTCCTTTCAGCTGACTTTGACGCGCATCAAGGAACTGATAGGTGGAACGATCGAGGCTATCAATTGCTTTGAAAAATACGGTTCTGCTGACATTTCCATGTATGAAGCAGGCAGGGATGATTGGGATATCGATGACGAAAATACAGAGTTCTTTACAGTTGGTAAAAAGGTTAAAATCGAGCTTGCGGATATGGACTGGAAGAGCTGGCGCAAGGAATTACAGCAGGATGCAGAGGTGTTGGAACTGCTGACTTTGATGGTAGCTGATATTACGCCGGAGCATGACACGAAGTTGCAAGAGCTTCTGCGCCTGTTGGATGAAAAGATTGCGCATCCCATCAACCTGAATAATAAAAAAGTGCTCATATTCTCTGCATTCTCAGATACGGCAGAGTATCTATATGACCATGTGAGCATGTACATGAAAGATAAATACGGACTCAACACGGCAGTTATTACCGGCACCATCGATGGGCGGACAACGATTAAGGATTTTCCGGCAACCCTGAACAATGTGTTGACCTGCTTCTCACCTGTTTCTAAAGACCGTGATGTGCTGATGCCGAACAGCAGAAATGAGATTGACATTCTGATTGCCACAGACTGTATCTCTGAAGGTCAAAACTTGCAGGATTGCGATTATCTCGTCAACTACGATATCCACTGGAATCCGGTTCGCATCATTCAGCGCTTCGGACGTATCGACCGTATTGGAAGCAGGAATAAGGTAATTCAACTTGTGAATTTCTGGCCGGATCTTACGTTGGACGACTATATCAATCTAAAGTCTCGCGTAGAGACCCGTATGAAGATTACAGTTATGACTTCCACTGGTGACGATGATCTAATCAATCCAGAGGAGCAAGGAGACCTGGAATACCGTAAAGCACAGCTTAAGCGTCTCCAGGAAGAAGTCGTAGACATTGAGGATATGTCTGACGGTATCTCTATCATGGATTTGGGCTTAAATGAATTCCGGCTCGACTTGTTGGACTATATGAAGCACAACGGCGATATAGATAAGAAACCGCGCGGACTTCATGCGGTTGTTCCGGCTACGGAGGAGTTGCCGGAGGGTGTAATCTTTGTTTTGAAAAACATCAACAACAGTGTCAATGTGGACAACCGTAATCGAATCCATCCGTTTTATATGGTGTATATCGCCGCAGGTGGAGAGATCATTTGCGACTATCTGAATCCGAAAAAGCTGTTGGATGATGTCCGCCTGCTTTGCCGCGGACAAAGCAAGCCTATAGCAGAAGTATATGAATGCTTCAATCGTGAAACAGACGACGGACGCAACATGGCAGATATGTCAGAGCTTCTGAGCGAGGTAATCAAATCCATCATTGATGTAAAAGAAGAAAGTGACATTGACAGTTTATTCTCCGCAGGCGGCACATCTGCTCTGATGAGCGCGGTGTCCGGATTGGATGATTTTGAGTTGATTTGTTTCTTAGTTGTGAAATGATCTTGTGTGAGGGGGTGTGAGCCGTGCTGGGTTTGCCAAAGTCAACGGAGTTCAACAAGAGGATTCCAAAGCAGAAGTTTTACGAAAATCTGTCAGTCACGCCTGCAATAAAAACGGTATTCACGGAGCAGATTAAAATTATTTATTGGCGAAACAAGCTGGCAGCGACCACATTGAACCTTGCACCCGGTAAGTTGGTCACAGAGATTGAGGTGTTTGAGATAAGACTTACTTCACCTGATCTTGACGAGGATATCCTTCGCCTGATTGACCGGGAGATCCCTTATCACATCTTGTTCCTGCTGGAGTATGACGGAAAATGTCAGGCAGCTATGGGATATAAAGAGGCTGCCAGTTCCGGCAAGGCAGCGTTTAAAGTTGAACGCTATTACCGCACAGAGTGGCTTACAGAGGAAGAACTGTCATTGCATCTGGAAGGCCTGACGATCGATGCAGTATATGAGAATTTCATCCGCCAGATTGCAGGTGGCCAGCTTACCAGAAGCGAAAATACAACACTTAAGGAAAGTGTGGAACAGCAGAAACAGCGGGAGCAGATCGAAAAGCAGATTACTGCGCTGGAAACAAAAATGAAGAAAGAAAAACAGCTAAATCGGAAGATGGAATTGAAGGCGGAGATAAAGAAACTGAAGCAGGTACTTGTTAATGTTTAAAATAGCGGGATAGAGAGGTGAAACATAATGGCCTATTCTGAATACAGAGATTTAACTCCAATAGACAGTATAGAAAACGGCGATGAATATATTGAAGCATTAAACTGGGCATTTCAGAATAAAAAAGTAAAGAATATTGCGTTGACAGGACCCTATGGTGCAGGAAAAAGCAGTATCATAGAGACTTTTTTGCGTAAAAACGACGAAGACAAGTCGGCTTTTAATAAGATACGCTCTTCAGCTCTCAAGATATCCATGGCAACATTCCTGAAGGGAAACATTGCAACGGATGATCCAAAAAAAAAGATCCAGGTAGATGCTGATGAGGTGGAGAAAGGTATTCTCAAGCAACTCTTCTATAAAGTGGAGCCGGATAGAATTCCACAGAGTCGCTATAGAAAGCTCCATCCGATTAAGAAGCTTAAAACCTTTCTCTACGTTCTCGCGGCTATGCTTGTCATATTGTTTTTTATGGAGGCAATGACACCGACCACCTGTGACAAGTTTATGCAAGTGATTGAGAGTGTAGTTTCACCTATACTACCAAACCCTTTTTTTACAAAAACCGCAGCAGTCCTGTTGTTTGCTCTTTTTGCATGGATTATTACCTGCTTGTATCGGAAGTTCCACGACTGGAGTATGCGATTCTGGATGCGGATAACAGCAATTTTGAAGTTTAGAGTGAAGGAAATTAAGCTTCCTATCGATACAACTGTTCAAAATGGTGTTGAGGAAGTAGATTCTGTTTTTAACAGGAATCTCGACGAAATCATGTATTTCTTTGAGGAAACAGGTTATAAAACTGTCTTTTTTGAGGATTTAGATCGCTTAGATGATCCGAAAATCTTTGTCCATCTGCGAGAATTGAATAATCTTCTCAACAATGATGATGCCATAAAGGCTAAACCGATAGTCTTTGTGTATGCGGTCAGAGATGATATTTTTTCCAAAGAAGATCGAACCAAATTCTTTGATTTCATCATTCCGGTTATTCCGGTGATAAATTCAACCAACTCAGGGGAAATTTTGCTTCAGAGGCTCCAGGAAGCAAAAGAAAATGGAATTGAACATGATGTTTCCCAGGGATGTGTGCTTGACATATCGCCGTTTATCTCTGATATGCGTATTCTTCAGAATATCTACAACGAGTTTGTTATTTATAAAAAAACATTGCGTATGGGCCAGGAACTCTCCTTGTCAGACGAACAGATGTTTGCAATGTTGGTATTTAAGAACTTGTATCCGAGTGATTTTGCAGATATTCAGAACGAAAAAGGCATTCTGAAAAAAGCGTTTATGGATAAGAGTGATTTTATCGACGGAAAAAAGCAGAGTATCCAGAATAACATTGATAATTACTCTTCGTTAATTCGGAGTGCACAAAATGATACCTGCAAGTCCATTAGAGAGCTAAAGTACGCCATGTTAGGAACATTGATGGGTGGAATTTACCACTTTAGCAAATTTTACTGCGGCAATACATCAGATGTTGAGAATGCCACAGTTATGGGCGATAATTATGATATGACTCAGCTCATACAAGGCGGATACAGGAGAGTGCAGTTCCGAAATCCATACAATAACGATTACAGTGTATTTGATCCAAAGGATTTGGCCGCTTATGTTGAACGCTGGAAGGTTATAAAGGAAGTTGGAGAAAAGGGACTGGAAAATTTACAGGCAGAGTTAGAGGAACTCCGCGAAAGACAGCACAAATTATCAGGGATGTCCATTGTAGATCTGTTAAAAGTATATCCTGTAAATGAAGTTTTCTCTGAGAATGTGAAGGCCAATAAGCTGCTCGTTTTTCTGTTGCGACGTGGTTATATTGATGAAAAGTATGCAAGTTATATTAACTATTTCAAGGGAACAAGCATTACAAAGGATGACATGAATTTTATTCTGGCGGTAAAAAACCAGACACCTCTGGATTTTGATTACCACCTGACGAAAATCCCAATGGTTGTCGAGCGCTTACAAGCATATGAGTTCGAGCAAAAAGCCATCTATAATTTTGACCTCTTGGAAGAACTGTTAGGAGAAGAAAATTCCGAAAAACTGATGGCATTCATCCAGCAGTTGGCTGATGGTGATGAGCTCAGCTGGCGTTTTACTGATGAGTTTGTCAATCGGACATCCAAATTGCCGTTATTCACCCGTCTGTTATCTAAAAATTGGACTGGCATGTGGGCATATATATCAGCGGACGAAACACTGACATATGATCATCAGATTATGTATCTGCAAAATATATTGTCTGAGTCGGAGATTTCAACAATCGAGGCGCAAAATATAGACAACTGCATGACACATTATTTTGAAGAACATGCTGATATTCTCCAAAAACTGAAAGATTACAATAACGAAAAAATCATTTCTGTTATAGACAGTTTGAATGTGCATTTTCCAGCGCTCAATACTGCTACGGTTCCTTCCAATGTATTGAAGAGCATTTTTGAAAAGCGTCACTATGTGATGAATGAAGATATGATTAAGACCATAATTGCGTACAAGAACAGCAATTTCCTTGATGAATTTGAAAGGAAGCCTTATTCAACATTGATCACACTGAACTATCCAGCATTGCTTCGGTATGTTCAGGACAACATTGTAGAGTTTGTCGATGAAATTGTCCTTGCGCATGGAAGTTTATCCGACAACTCGGAAGATATAGTGGATATGTTGATCCAGCTTGAGGAGGAAACAGAACTCCAGGTCAAACTGGTCGAGCAGGAGAATTTTTGTTTGGACTGTATTGATGATTGCGCTGATGAACATGTACGTGCTAATAAAGATGAGTGGATGCCAGTCTGGGATGCGCTATTGAAGAAAAATGCTGTAAAAATAAGTTGGGAGAATGCTTTTGACTATTGGAAAGTATACAAGTTTAGTGTGGCATTGAAGAAATATGTGGATTCACATGCAGAAGAACTGGCTGAGATGGATACAACTGTTGTTGATGATAGTTTTATAAAGGCGTTTATTACAGCAGATTTTGAGCAGAGAATTGAGCAAAAACTTCTTCCTGTTTTACGGTTGGAAAACTTCGACCTTGATATCTCGTCGATTGCGGAACCAACACTGAGAATTATGGTTGCCTGCAATTATTTTGAGTTTACTGCTGGCAGGTATTCTGCCGTCAACTCGGTTTCTTCCGATATTGGTATTAAGTTTATTATAAACAATCAGGAAGAGTATATGAGCTTGAGCGATAGCATTCCCATGACATCAAGTTTGTTGGAACAGTTGGTCTTTGACGCTGATTTTGATACAGACAACCGATGTCAGGTGTTCTGCGATTATGCAGAAAGCTACATGACAGAAAAAATTGCCATGCAAATGAAGTCGCGTGATTTACCGGTTTCAAAGGATATTTTTGTGGCTGCATGGAATTGTACTACTAAAGAAAAGCATGTTGAGTTGCTGCTCGATTATTGTACGATGTTAAACACAGATGAACTCGAACAGTATTTTACAGAACTCAAAGCTCCATATTTAGGACTTAGTGATCGTTCTCGGAGACATGAAGTTGGGTTGCCAATAAATGATAAAAACAAGGCGCTGGCAGAATACTTGAAGAGGATAGGATATCTCACAAACTGGGAAGAAAAAACCGAAAAATACTTCGATGCAGCCACTGAGTGTGAGAAAACAAGAAAGATTCTAAGGCTGCGTATTAAGCAGGTAAAATAGGAGGAAACTACTAATGGACAAAATGCGTATGGAATCCATTGATTTGACCGCACAGAATATTGAGAAAATCGGGGCTTTATTCCCGAACTGCATTACGGAGATGAAGGATGCGGACAGCAAGCCGAAGAAAGCCATTAACTTCGACCTGCTGCGGCAGATGTTGTCCGGAGATGTGGTGGAGGGCGATGAAGCTTATGAATTCACATGGGTAGGCAAAAAGGCAGCTATCGTGGAGGCGAACAAGCCGATCCGCAAAACACTGCGCCCCTGCAAAGAAGAGAGCGTCAACTGGGACAGTACGGAGAACCTCTACATCGAGGGAGACAATCTGGAAGTGTTGAAGCTGTTGCAGGAAAGTTATCTCGGAAAGGTAAAGATGATCTATATCGATCCGCCGTACAATACGGGAAACGACTTCATCTATCGGGATGATTTTAAGCAGTCTGCCGCAGAATATGACGAGGATAGTGGTGTGTACGATGAAGACGGCAATCGGATGTTTAAAAACACCGACAGCAACGGTCGCTTTCATTCTGATTGGTGCAGTATGATTTATTCACGGTTGATGCTAGCACGAAATTTGCTTTCAAATGATGGAGCAATTTTTATAAGTCTAGATGATAATGAAATTAGAAACCTTACCAAAATATGCGATGAAGTATTTGGAGAAGCCAATTTTGTTGACTGTATCACATGGAACAAACGAGTGCCTAAAAACGATAATAATGGTATAGGAAATATTCATGAGTATATCCTAGTTTATGTGAAAGACAATACGCTTAAGCGACAATTTACAATGCAAAAAGAAGGACTTGAGGAAATATATCAACTTTTGGATGAATGCAGAAGAAGCAGAATATCTATTCCAGAAGCTGAAGAAAAGCTAAAACAACTTTATAGAGAAAAAAACTATGATCGTGGCATAACATTGTACAATTCATTGGATGATAACTATGAGCCTTGGGGCAAGATAAATATGAGCTGGCCTAATGGAGACACTTTTGGGCCAAGATATGAGGTTAAGCATCCAGGGACACACAAGGCGACGAAGGTTCCAGATCGTGGTTGGCGATGGACAGAATCAACTTTTAATAGTGTTGTGGACTATGAACATGCAGTGCAGCGATTTGATGGGAGCTGGGTATGTGGTGGAATTTGGTTTGCGAAAGATGAGAACACACAACCAAGTTCGATAAAGTATTTGCGAGATGTATCACGGATGTTATTGCGGTCAATAGTGAGCCTCAAAAGTGATGGTGGAATAGAAATTGAAAATCTTTTTGAAGGAAAAAGCTTTTTTCCATATCCAAAGCCTGTGGCTCTTTTGAGATTATTAGTAAATTCGATTGAGGAAAAGAATGGTGTGATTCTCGACTTCTTCTCCGGTTCTGCCACCACCGCTCACGCTGTTATGCAGCTCAATGCCGAGGACGGTGGACACCGCAAATTTATTATGATACAGTTGCCTGAACCTTGTGATGAAAAGAGTGAGGCCTACAAAGCCGGTTACTCCAATATCTGCGAAATCGGCAAGGAGCGTATCCGCCGCGCCGCAAAGAAGATTGCCGAGGAACATCCGGATGCAAAGTTTGACGGCGGATTCCGTGTCCTGAAGCTGGATGACACTAATATGAAGGACGTGTATTATGCACCTGCGGATTATCAGCAGAATTTACTTGATCAGTTGGAAAGCAACATTAAGGAAGACCGTACAGACCTTGATCTGCTCTTTGGATGCCTGTTGGAGTGGGGCTTACCGTTGTCGCTGCCGTATCAGTCTGAGGATATCGATGGCTGTACTGTGCATAACTACAATGACGGTGACCTGATTGCCTGCTTTGATGAGAATATCCCGGACAGCGTGATGAAGACAATCGCGAAACGCCAGCCGCTGCGCGTCGTGTTCCGTGACAGCAGCTTTGCAGGCAGTCCGGTCAAAATCAATGTGACCCAGATTTTCAAAGAGCTGGCACCGGATACGTCTGTGAAAGTGCTGTAAGGAGGGGCAGAGTATGAGCAAAAACGAAATCACCCCGATTAACCAAAGTTTTCTGGAAAATGTTTCTGAGGTTCTGGCGCAGGCCAGAAAGAATGCCAAAACTGCTGTTAATCTCGCTATGGTCTATGCCTACTATGAAATCGGCAGAATGATCGTAGAAGAAGAGCAGCACGGTCAGAACAGAGCCGCCTATGGAAAGCAAATTTTGCAGGAATTGTCCAAATATCTTAGTAAGAAATTCGGAAAAGGATTTTCAACGACAAATTTGAAGCAAATGCGGCAGTTTTACACGATTTATTCGCAGGATCAAATTAGTCAGACGCTGTCTGACCAATTCAAGAACCTTCCTGCAGTCAGTACCGGCAGAAAGTTTTATCTGAGCTGGTCTCATTATCTCAAGCTCATGCGGATAGACAACATAGACGAGCGTCATTTTTATGAAATTGAATCCGTAAAAAATGACTGGAGCCTTGCGGAGTTGAAGCGGCAATATGGCAGTTCACTCTATGAGCGCCTTGCCCTTAGTACAAATAAGGATAAGGTTTACCGTTTGGCGCTGGAAGGACAGAAGGTTGAGAAAGCGGAAGATGCGGTCAAAGATCCGTATGTATTGGAGTTCCTTGGCCTGAAGGAACTTCCGGAATATTCCGAGAGCGAGCTGGAGAGCCGTATCATCGACCATTTACAGCAGTTCCTGCTGGAGCTTGGCACCGGCTTTGCCTTCATCGGAAGGCAGGTACGGTTTACCTTTGATGAAGAACACTTCATGGTAGATTTGGTTTTCTATAACCGTCTGTTGCGTTGTTTTGTTCTGTTTGATTTGAAAATCGGCGAATTGAAGCATCAGGATATTGGTCAGATGCAGATGTATGTTCATTACTATGACCGGAAGGTGAAACTGCCGGATGAGAATCCAACGATAGGAATCATACTGTGCAGCGACAAAAACAACGCTGTTGTGGAAATGACTCTGCCGGAGGATAATACGCAGATTTTTGCAAGCAAATATGAGACGGTACTGCCGAGTAAGGAAGCTTTGCAAAAGCTGTTGGAAGAACAGATGGCAGATGAGAATGGAGGCGAAGACGATGAGACTACGATTTAAGCATCAGAAATTTCAGGCTGATGCAGCAAAGGCCGTGGTGGATGTCTTTGCCGGACAGCCATATCTGACGCCTTCTTATATGATGGACAGAGGCAACGGCTTTTACCAGCAGACGTTGACTGATGAAGAGGATTTCACTGGCTGGAGCAACCACAAGATATTGCCGGAGCTTTCTGACCGTATCGTTCTGGAAAACCTGCAAAAGGTGCAACGGGCGAATCAGCTTAAGCCGTCTGCAAAGCTTGAGGGACACTTCAACCTGACCATTGAGATGGAAACCGGTGTCGGCAAGACCTATACCTATATCAAGACCATGTATGAACTGAACAAGCATTATGGATGGAGTAAGTTTATTGTGGTCGTGCCGTCGATCGCCATCCGTGAGGGAGTATACAAATCTTTTCAGGTAACGCAGGAGCATTTTGCTGAGGAATATGGCAAGAAGGTACGCTTCTTTATCTATAACTCTGCTCAGCTGACAGAGATTGATCGTTTTGCGTCGGATAATTCTATCTGTGCCATGATTATCAACTCTCAGGCGTTCAATGCCAGAGGCAAGGATGCAAGACGTATCAGCATGAAGTTGGATGAGTTCCGGTCCCGTAGGCCGATTGACATCATTGCTAAGACGAATCCGATTTTGATTATTGATGAGCCTCAGTCCGTGGAGGGAAAGCAGACCAAGGAAAATTTGAAGCAGTTCAATCCTCTGTTGACCCTGCGCTATTCCGCGACCCATAAGAGCGACAGCATTTATAACATGGTTTACCGTCTGGATGCGATGGAGGCATATAACAAGCGGCTGGTAAAGAAGATTGCCGTAAAGGGTATCTCAGAATCCGGTAGTACTGCAACGGAAAGCTATGTATATCTGGAGAGTATCAACCTTTCCACGGTTGCGCCTACGGCAACGATTCAGTTTGATTATAAGAGTGCGAGTGGTATACGCAAAATTACCCGTATTGTTTCGGAAGGATACAATTTATACGATAATTCCGGCAATATGGAGGAGTATAAACAGGGCTTTGTGGTGTCCAATATCGACGGACGCGATGATTCGGTGGAATTTCTGAATGGCATCAAGATCTATGCCGGGGATGTGATTGGCAAGGTCAGCGAGGATCAGTTACGGCGTATTCAGATCAGAGAAACGATTTTGTCCCATATACAGAGAGAACGGGAGCTGTTCTATAAGGGTATCAAGGTTCTCTCCCTGTTTTTCATTGACGAAGTGGCAAAATACCGTGTTTATGATGAAGCCGGACAGGCGGCTGATGGTATTTATGCTCAGATGTTTGTGGAAGAGTATAATGATATCATTGATAATTTGCAGATCGGCATCGGTGAGGATGACTACATGAAGTATTTGCAGGCGATTCCCGCTGAGAAGACTCACGCCGGATACTTTTCCATAGACAAAAAAGGGAAGATGATTGACTCTAAGGTAGGCCGTAAGGAAACTACGACAGATGATGTGGATGCTTATGAGTTGATTATGAAGAATAAGGAACTGCTGTTGGATCGAGATCCAAAGCGTTCTCCGGTTCGCTTTATCTTCTCCCATTCTGCTCTGAGAGAGGGCTGGGATAACCCGAATGTATTCCAGATCTGTACCTTGAAGCAGAGCAGCAGTGAAGTGCGCAAACGTCAGGAGGTTGGACGGGGACTGCGCCTCTGTGTCAATCAGGACGGCGAGCGCATGGACACCAATGTACTGGGCGAAGATGTACAGAATGTCAATGTGCTGACCGTTATTGCCAGCGAAAGCTACGACAGCTTTGCAAAGGGATTACAGACGGAAATTGCCGAGGCAGTGGCAGACCGCCCTCGTGCGGTTACGGCAGAATTGTTTGTTGGCAAGGTAATTAAAGATGATAAGGGCAATGAACAGGTCGTTGATCAGGATACGGCAAGAGCAATCCACTTTGACCTGATCGTCAACGGTTACATTGATAAGAAAGGCATCCTCACAGATAAATACTATGCCGACAAGGCTAATCATGAAATCAAGGTTGCCGAGGAAGTGGCAGATTCTGCTGCTTCTGTGATTGAGATTATTGACACTATTTATGACGGCAAATCTATGATGCCCGAAAATGCCAGAAGCAACAATGTGGAGCTGCATGTAGATGAAAAGAAGCTCGCTATGCCTGAATTTAAGGCACTGTGGGCGAAAATCAATGCTAAATCTACCTATGTGGTTGACTTTGATACCGAAGAGCTGATCCGCAAGGCTATTCAGTCCCTTGATCGTAAACTCAGAGTATCAAAAATCGTATTCAAGGTGGAAACCGGAACCATGGATACAATTAAATCCAAGGAAGAGCTGATATCCGGAGTTTCCTTTGTGAAAGAGGAGTCTGCAAGCTATGGCCATACCATAACTGCCAGCACGAATGTGAAATATGATCTGATTGGTAAGCTTGTAGAGGAAACAGGACTTACCCGCAAGGCGGTTATTCAGATTCTGAAGGGAATTCAACCGAGTGTGTTCCATCAGTTTAAGGATAATCCGGAGGAATTTATTATTAAGGCTGCGGCTCTTATCAATGATGAAAAGGCCACGGCGATTATTGAGCACATTACCTACGATGTGATGGATGACCATTACGGCACAGAAGTTTTCACGGATCCGACCATAAAAGGACGCCTTGGTGTGAATGCCATGAAGGCAAAGAAACACCTGTACGACCATATCGTATATGACTCCAGCAATGAGCAGAAATTTGCTACAGAACTGGATACGAATACAAATGTTGCGGTTTATGTGAAACTTCCAGATGGATTCTACATTTCGACACCAGTAGGCCATTATAATCCCGACTGGGCGATTGCCTTTTATGAGGGAACAGTCAAGCATATTTATTTTGTGGCCGAAACGAAGGGCTCTATGAATTCGATGCAGCTGCGTCTGATCGAGGAATCTAAGATTCACTGTGCAAGGGAGCATTTTAAGGCAATCAGCAATGGTGAAGTGATCTATGATGTGGTAGATAGCTATCAGAGCCTGATGGATCTGGTTATGAAGTAAGTTTTGTTGAGATTTATCCTTAAAGAAAGGGTGACGTACAAACATGGTATCTATCTGTAAATACAGATCGCCGCTTGGTGATCTTCTGCTGGCTGCGGATGAGGAAGGACTTACCGGTCTGTGGTTTGTAGGACAGAAATATTATGCACATGGACTTCCAGATGAGAGCATATGGCAGGAGACGAAGATTCTCACAGAGACAAGGAGATGGCTGGATATATATTTCTCCGGAGAAGAACCGAAATTCACACCACCTCTTCATCCGGTGGGAACAGCTTTCAGACAGGCTGTGTGGAAGATACTACTGCAGATTCCATACGGACAGACGGTAACATATGGTGAAATCGCACAGCAGCTTGCCGCAGAACAGGGGATTTCCACGATGTCTGCACAGGCTGTCGGAGGGGCGGTTGGACACAATAAAATATCGATTATCATTCCCTGTCATCGAGTTATTGGTGCAGATGGAAGTCTGACTGGATACGCTGGAGGAATCCACAAGAAGATCGCACTGCTTAAGCTGGAAGGTACAGATAAATATGAATCCCTCTGTTCAACGAATATAGGATAAAAAAATGCTGTGCAACAGCCATGATCGGCCATTGCGCAGCATTATTTGTTGAGAATTTAGTGATGGAACAGGCGGATTCCGGTGAATGCCATAGCCATATGATATTTATCGCAGCATTCGATGACCAGATCATCTCTGACGCTTCCACCAGGCTGTGCGATATATTTGACACCGCTCTTGTGAGCACGTTCAATGTTATCAGCAAACGGGAAGAATGCATCAGAACCGAGCGTTACATCGGTCAGCTGATCCAGCCATGCCCGTTTTTCTTCGCGGGTGAATACGTCTGGTTTTACTTTGAAGATCTTTTCCCATGCACCGTCAGCCAGCACATCCATATACTCTTCACCGATATAGACATCAATGGCATTGTCACGTTCCGCTCTGCCGATGGTATCAAGGAACTGCAGCCCAAGAACCTTTGGAGACTGGCGAAGGAACCAGTTGTCTGCCTTTTGTCCTGCCAGACGGGTACAGTGTACGCGGGACTGCTGCCCGGCACCGATTCCGATGGCCTGCCCATTTTTGACATAGCAGACGGAGTTGGACTGTGTATATTTCAGGACGATCAAAGCTACTTTCATATCGATCAAAGCCTGCTCTGGAACTTCCTTATTCTGAGTTACAATATTGGAAAGAAGTTCATCGTCAATATTCAGTTCATTGCGGCCCTGTTCAAAGGTGACTCCATAGACCTGCTTTTTCTCGATCGGAGCCGGTACGTAATCCGGATTGATCTGAATGACATTATAATTTCCTTTTTTCTTCTGCTTCAGAAGTTCCAATGCCTCTTCGGTATATCCGGGTGCGATCACACCATCGGATACCTCTCTTTTGATCAGGCGTGCAGTATCCAGGTCGCACACATCAGATAATGCGATAAAATCTCCGAAAGAGGACATACGGTCAGCACCTCTGGCTCTTGCATAAGCACATGCCAGCGGAGAAAGATCTCCCATGTCTTCTACCCAATAGATCTTTGCCAGAGTATCTGTCAGCGGAAGACCAACTGCTGCACCAGCAGGAGAGACATGCTTGAAGGAAGTAGCTGCCGGAAGTCCGGTGGTTTTTTTTAATTCTTTAACCAGCTGCCAGCCGTTGAAAGCATCCAGAAAGTTGATGTAGCCGGGTCTGCCAGACAGAACAGTGACAGGCAGATCACTTCCGTCCTCCATATAGATACGGGATGGTTTCTGATTGGGGTTGCAGCCATATTTTAACTGAAGTTCATTCATGCTAAGAGTCCTCCTGTTATTTATTTTTATTTACAATTTTTGTTTTATAAGTTCCATTTTCCAGATTAATGTAGCGGACAAAGAGAGAGACTTTATTATCCTCATTCAGGTTATTCCACAGAAGATTGGTAAATGCATCCATATCATCACAGACAGATATCAGCTTAGGTTCACCTTCAAAGCTTGGAAGCGGATCGCCATCATGCATATAGGTATGGATAAAATGTCCCTGACCAGCTTTTGGGTTCTCGTAAGCGAAGGTGTAACGATGGCAGGAATCCGGGTCACCGTCATTGCTCTTTAAAATAGACATGGCATAATTAAAATGAGTTCCTTCAACATGGAGGATACCGGAGATTCTTGGTGTGTAGTTCGGTCCATCCGGCTCAAATTTACGGGAGCGCAAGGACTGCTCAAAGGTCATCTGATGATCCATGCCGTCATAGATGGTGTCGGTCTGGTCGCCATTGGTAACGATGGTTTTGTTGCCAAGTACGCGGACAGGTGCGTAGATGATAAGGCTTGGATCAGACAGCTTGGAAGGATCAAATGCCTGGGTGCGGATGCCTTCACCGTCTTCTACAAAGACACGGTTACGGCTGTTGACACTGCGGCCCATAATGAAATAAGCAGCGACTGCATGTGTTCCATCCGGAGTGAGTCCGAGAACGATTCCGCGGCCCGGATATGCATTGGATGAAAGTTCCTGTTCCAGAGATAAAAGTTTCATAAGTACCTCCTGTAAATAAAAATGGTAAATAAATATAAGAAGACCGCCTGAGTGCATGACGATCCTGCATGCGCCCAGGCGGTCGGCTGTTTAATGTAATGCTGCACTTCCTGTAGGTCGCCCTACCACAGACAGAAGTCTGCTTTCCGCCAGTCGTGCAGTTCTTAAAATCTATATTAGCGGAAAACCTTCCGCTTGGCAAGTGGAAAAATTGCCAAAATTACAAAGCCTGTACAAAACGTAAGAAGGCAGCATGACCTTCTTCGGTCCATTTGTAGACGCCTGCATCCTCCAGTACCTGTACAAAGACCTTGCCGATCTCCTGTTCCAGGATCTGATCGATGGTCTCTTCTGTGATGGAAGTATAGTGCGGCAGGAATTCAGCCACCCATTCTGCATGTTTAGCCAGATCTTCATTCTGGGCAATATCTTTGCCTGTGAGGATATATTCCTTGAGAAGAGCCATTTCCTGTTTCAGACGGGCAGGCAGAACAGCAAGCCCCATAACCTCGATCAGTCCAATGTTTTCTTTCTTGATATGATGAAGCTTCGCATGAGGATGGTAAACACCCAGTGGATGTTCCTCAGTTGTGATATTGTTGCGAAGTGTCAGATCCAGCTCATAGGTGTCATCGACTTTTCGTGCAATAGGAGTGATCGTGTTGTGCGGTTCTCCGTCTGTGTATGCATAGATAAAGGCGTCTTCATCGGTATAGTCACGCCATACTTTCAGGATGTGCTCCGCCAGATCGATCAGTCGTTTTTCATCCTTGTGACGGATACGTAAGACGGACAGCGGCCATTTTACAATACCGGATTCTACATCCTCATAGCCAGGAATCGTCACTGGAATGGCAATCGGTGCTTTTGCCATAGCGAAGGTGTAGTGTCCTCCCTGAAAATGATCATGACTTAAGATGGATCCACCTACGATCGGAAGGTCTGCATTGGAACCCAGAAAATAATGGGGGAACTGTTTCACAAAATCGAACAGCTTGATAAATGCGGCGCGGTCGATCTTCATAGGGACATGCTGACCGTTGAATACGATACAGTGTTCATTATAGTATACATATGGTGAGTACTGGAAGCCCCATTTGCTGTCGTTGATGGTGATGGGGATGATCCGGTGGTTTTCTCTGGCCGGATGATTGAGACGTCCGGCATAGCCTTCATTTTCCATGCAAAGCTGACATTTGGGATAAGCACTTGCTTTTGCATTTCTGGCAGCGGCAATGGCCTTGGGATCCTTCTCCGGCTTGGACAGATTGATGGTAATGTCGATCTCTCCATAATCACTGGAGATCTTCCATTTCTGATCCTTGCATACCCGGTAACGGCGGATGTAGTCGCTGTCCTGAGAGAATTTGTAAAAGAAAGCAGTAGCTGCTTCCGGAGATATCTCGTATTGTTTCCAGAAGTCTGCCTGGACCTGAGCAGGGCGTGGGAGCAGACAGTTCATCAATCGGGTGTCAAAAAGATCCCGGTAAGCGATGCTGTCAGGGATCAATTCCCGTCTGACTGCTTCATCCAGCAGTTCTTTCAGAATCTCTTCCAGAGAAAGGGATGGAATCTGTGATGGTTCTTCATAATCATCTTCATGAAAAATGTCCAGAAGAAGGTTGGTTGTGTAGATTTTTTCACAGGCAGGGGTAAGACCGGTTTCCATACCGTAGTTTACCAGTGCTGCGATTGATTCGGATAATGTCATAGTAGATTACTCCTTTATACAGTCATGGAAAAGGGCTGTCAGCACGACAGCCCTCAATAATTATCAGTCAAGAGAGCGTGCACCGTCTCCAATATCCACTACATAAAACTCTGCAGTGTGACCGGTCTTTTCTTTGTAAGCATCGCCAACAGATTTGATAAACTGGTCGATGGAATCATTTTTTACAATGCTGACAGTACAGCCGCCAAATCCGCCGCCGGTGATACGGGAACCATAGACACCCGGAACTGCCCATGCAAGCTCAGCCAGAATATCAGTCTCTTTGCAGGAAGTCTCATAATCGTCACGCAGAGATACGTGTGATTCGTTGATCAGTTTTCCGAAAGTTACGATGTCATTATTTTTCAGAGCCTCCACTGCGTGGATGGTACGCTGGTTCTCATATACGGCATGCTTTGCACGTTTCCGGCAGACAGGATCTTTGATGGCATCTTTGTGAGCCTCGAATTCAGCTTCTGTCAGATCGCCAAGTGTCTTGATATCTACAACAGTCTGCAGATCCTTCAGAGCAGTTTCACTTTCTCTCCGGCGGTCATTGTAAGCGGAAGATACCAGACTGTGTTTTACCTTGCTGTTGGTGATCACGATTCTTGCATCTGGCAGTTTTACCGGTGCATATTCATAGTTCAAGGTGTTGGTATCCAGGAAGATCGCACAATCCTTTTTACCCATGGCAGAAGCAAACTGATCCATGATTCCGCAGTTCATACCATTGAAGTTGTTTTCAGAATACTGACCGATCAGTGCGAGATCGATCATAGAAATGTCAAATCCAAAGGTGTCACGCAGCATCAGTCCGGTCAGCACTTCCAGGGAAGCAGAAGAGGACAGTCCGCTGCCGGCCGGGATATCACCGTAGATCAGAATGTCAGCACCTGCAGTCAGATGATAGCCCCGCTTTTCAAAGGTCCACATTACTCCCTTTGGATAATTGGTCCAGCCGGCTGCTTCGCTTGGAACCAGATCATCGAGAGAGGTGGTGATGATGCCGTTATTTGTAAAGTTCAAAGAATAAAAACGAATCGTGCGATCCTCTCGTTTGCGGATCACACCATAGGTTCCGATGGTCAGTGCACAGGGAAATACGTGTCCTCCATTATAATCGGTATGTTCGCCGATCAGGTTGACACGACCTGGCGCAAAATAAAGCTTTGGCTTACCGTCATTTCCGAAGAGCTCTGTAAATTTTTCTTTTAATTGTGCGAGTGTAAATTCCATAAAACCTTCCCCTTTCTGACGGATGTCCGTTGACATCCTGTATAATATCAATATAATGAGAATCAGGAGATATTTCAACAAGTATATTTGTTAAAAAATAAAAGGATATTGAGATTTTATGCGGTTACAGATCGATCAGAAGCAAAAAGAAGTAAAAGCACATGGAACATATGGATTTCCGGTGCTGGTCAGTCCGGAGCGTCTGTCCTGGTTCGATACGGGAGAGTTCCCATGGCACTGGCATCCGGAGATCGAGCTGACATTGATTCTGGAGGGTGAGATCCTTTATCAGGTCAATGACAACAGTTGTCTGTTAAAGGCAGGAGAGGGCTTGTTCTGTAATACCAATGTTCTGCATGCAGGACGTCATGGAAACTCAGCAGACTGTAGTTATCTGTCAGTCACTTTCCATCCACGACTTCTGTATGGGTACAACAATAGTCTGATGCAGAACAGATATATGGAAGGAATACTGAGAGATCCCGAACTGGCATCCATTCATTTTAAACCTGAAGTTGACTGGCAGAAGAAGGTGCTGGAACAGATCCGTAAGATTCAGAGATTATCTGCAGACAAAGCAGAAGCTTCGGAACTGAAGATACAGATTGCATTGATGGAGATCTGGCTTCTGATCTATGAACATGTGGAGCCAGGAGCAGAGGAACAGTCAGGATATGACAGGGATACGGAGCGGATCCGGTGTATTATGGTGTATATTCAGGAACATTATGCAGAAAAGATCACACTGGAAGAATTGGCGGAACAGATCCATCTGTGCCGCAGCGAAAGCTGCCGTCTGTTCAAACGATATATGAATGCATCGATTTTTGACTATTTGCTGGATTATCGTGTAGAGAGAAGTCTTCCGCTTCTGCGGGATGACAGGCTGGATGTGACGCAGATCGCAGGAATGACCGGATTTTCCAATCCAGCGTATTTTGCAAAAATATTCCGGAGAAAGATGGGATGCACTCCGTTTCAGTATCGGAAAAAGCAAAGAGAAGAGAATTTTGGATAAAGAAAAAGCTCCCGGGACAGGAAAACTGTATCGGAAGCTTCTTTCATGACATATTAAAGATGGATTACAGTGTCTTCAGGTCTACTTTATTGGTAGCATCTCCGGCACCATCCACGGTGTAGTATGCAGCCTGCTCAGCAGCGTTGATATAGATCTTTACATCAGTAGCTTCAGCACCGCTTGCTTTCACTGCTTTTTTAACAGCAGCTTCCACTTCCGCAACAGAAACACTTAAACCATTCAGCTCTACACAGGTAGATACCTTACAAGCCGGTTTTCTGGTAGTCTTTTTAGCAGTTGTCTTAGCAGCAGCTTTTTCTTCAACTACTTTCTTCTCTTCAGCTTTAACTTCTTTTACTTCTGCAGCTTTCACTTCGGTAGTTTTCGGTTCTGCAGTTTTTGCAACAGCAGCTTTAGCGGTAGTGACAGCTCTTTTTGGTCTTGCCATTTTTTCAATTCCTCCTCGATAAATAAACACGATGCTATGTATCAGTTCAAGTCTCGATTATTCATGCCGTTTTTTATTATAGGCAGAAAATTCCTATTTGTCAAACAAAATGCTTGACACCCATTTTGGGCTATGCTACATTATATAAGGCTCTTTTCGCATCAAATAAATATGAGCGAAAAATAATCACGCAGACGGATCCGGAGAGTGGTGCCAGAGATGGTTCTTTCTGGAGTGAAAGTCTGACGGAAGAAAACAACCAATGGAGGAAGAAAAAATGAGCGTAATTTCAATGAAACAGTTACTGGAAGCCGGCGTACACTTCGGTCAT
>OGIE01001842.1_pt1 | contig 28015 bp, 26 predicted proteins | sample 1571581 | NCBI WGS metagenome assembly OGIE01 (sample SAMEA2582021, study PRJEB24529) | metagenome | biome: Human gut stool | place: China | collected 2011
GACAGAGCATGGAGAGGGCTTACGTTATTCCCAATGAGAACACGTCCCCCTTTTGATTAAAAAAGCACAAAAAATACTTGATAAATAATAAGAGGTGTGGTATTATAATTATAGAAACAAGGAAACCTAATAAAATAAGGAGGAATAAAAAATGAACGAGAAGTATCAATTATTTTATAACACATTTAAACAAGATATTGAACTAGGTTTATATGATAAATCATTTGTAGCCTTTATAATGCAAATGGGTAGAATATCAGCCTATTTAGAGTTATCAGACTTTACAGAGACAGAGCGAGACAATGAAGAAAACAAACTACGTGAACTATCTAATTCTTGGGGAAAAAGGTACTATTCAAAGGAGGAATAAATAAATGAACGAAGAAATTAATAGAGTTAAAGTCGTTGTAATTAATTCTAATACAGGGCACATAGTTAGAAGTGAGGCGTTATACACAGACGAATCCTTATTAACAATAGTGCAGATGTATAGCACTAAAGATTCTATTGTTACAGCTTCAATAGATAATACTTGTTATTGTTTTTATATTAAAGATGAATTATATATATTTAGTACAAGTATTAGTGTAGAATTAATTGAATTTTTTAAAGATGTGTTAGGGGGTTTATATGATAATGCTAGAGATAGTTTTCATATTCAATGGGGCAGAGTAGCAACATTATGTCAACAAATTAATGGCGTAGACTATAGTAAATATGAGGTTATTTTAAATTCTATAGACGATATATGGGAAACAAGATATTATTCAAGATTTTTAAGGAGAGGTAAAAATGATTAAATACAGATTACATAATATCACAGATTTTGGCGTAGAAATACACGACTTTCACACTGAAAACTCACTAAACAACTACATAGCCTTATTTGTAGACGAACCCTACTGGGTAGAAAATTTGTATACTAATAAAAACATTTATGTGGGTTTTGATGGACATAGCTACGCCAATCCGTCAGATGGAATTAAAGACTATATAGAGACAGTTAGCCCTAACAAACCAGATGTCAATAATGTTTCACGTGAAACATTACACGAATCGGAAATAGACTGGATAAAAAGGCATACACCTACAGAAGAAAAAGAACCATATACCAAATTAGAAAAGATATCTTCTTTCTTAGGTATTTTATCCGTGATTATTATGGCAACATTTTTACTGTATCTTTTTTTATCTTCTGTATCATTCATAGCGGAACACTTTTCAGATTTCACATGGAAACTATTTAATATTTTATAAGGAGGAAAATCATGGCAAAATTAACAAACCGATTATTACGCTATAAAGTAATGTTCACTAAAGGGGGAACAGGTGGCTACACTGCCCGTGTTATGATACCAAAAGAATCAATACGTGATTTAGATATTCACCCCGGAGACAGTATCGAGTACACTCGTGTACCGCATGGCTTACTCTTAAGAAAAGTGCAAAAGGAGGGTGACTAAAAGATGGCTAATAAGCGTATTAAAAAGAAGAAAACAAAAGCGGAGATTATTCAAAAAGAATATTCTCACGAATACACTAAATATCTATCTCGTGTTAGAAATCAACAAAAACAAGGTGTACAAGTAAAGATAATTAAGCGAGTAAAAAATCCAACACAAGCTTCAATTGATAGAATTAAAAAGCAGACGGCAAAAGAAATACGAAAAAATGCAACGGTTGTTGATATGCTTACTGGCGAGGTTATAACTTCTAAAGAATATGGACGTAAACACGCTCTTGAAAGAAACAGAGTTTTTATTAAATTAACTCCGCAAGAACAGGAATATGCTAGAATACAAGGTTATACTACGGTTGAAGAATTGAAAAAGTTACAAAGGACAGGTATAGTAGTTATTGAAGCAACACCTGTACTAGACTATGAAGTTATTATAGACACATGGTATGACTCTTTAGGAAGTTTTGCACCAAAAACAGCGTACTGGTTAAGAGAAAAAACAGACGCTTTATTATCAAATGCAACAGAAAGAGAAAGAGCGTTATTTGCGTATACTTATGCTAAAGAACCGGAAGCATTCCCAACCGAGCCTTATATGGATAAAGCTACAGTTGACGCTGTGTTTTGGAACATTTTACAGAGAATGGGCGTTCTTTCCACAACAGAAGATTTTCAAGTATTTCTACAGGAACAAGATATTGTTGTTGAGAATGAATAAAAAGAGGTGATTATAAATGCCACGAAAAAAGAAGATAACCTTTTGGGCGTGCGATTTTGAAACAACGGTATGGGGTGAAAAAGTAGAGCAAGAAAAAGGTAAAAAACAAGATAGTACAGAAGTTTGGTCTGGTGCTGACGTGGCTTTATACGATGACACAGAAACTGTCACTATAACTCATTCGATAAGAGATTTTTTAAACAGGTTTTTGACAATGAAAGGCAACAATGTGTTATACTTTCATAATCTTGCTTTTGACGGTTCTTTTATCGTGGATTTTTTGTTAAAAGAGGGGTGGCGTTGGGTACACTGTAAAGATAAAGAAATGAATTCAAAAGAATTTCAAACTTGTATATCAGATATGGGGTCATGGTATTGGATTAAACTCAAATGGAATAAGACATTTTTAGAAATTCGAAACTCTTTAAAGCTTATGCCATCGTCATTAAAAGATATCGGAAAATCATTTGGGACAAAGCATCAAAAATTAGATATGGACTATGAGGGTGAGAGATACGCTTATTGTGAGATATCAGAAGACGAAAAGAAATATATCGAAAATGATGTATTAGTGTTAAAAGAAGCTTTAGAAATGATGTTTAATGAAAATCACGATAAACTAACTATAGGTTCGTGTTGTCTCTCAGAATTCAAAGGCTTTTACGAAAATAAACAATATGACAAGTTATTTCCCGATATTAGAGAGGATTATTTAGACGAATCAAGCACAGGCGTGTGGAATCAGTGGGATTATGTTCATAAATCATATCATGGAGGGTGGTGTTATGTAAATCCTCAATACGCGCATACGGTAGTGGGTTGGGGGTTAGTGTTTGACGTAAATTCTCTGTACCCATCAATGATGCATAGCATTAGCGGCAACAAATATCCGTTCGGTCACGGGCAATATCACAGGGGAGCGCCACCCGATGAACTTATAAGCTCTACTAATAAATATTTTTTTATACGATTCAATTGTCGTTTTCAACTTAAAAAAGGAGCGTTCCCGTGACTTCATGTTAGGCATAGTGCATTATATAAGGCGAATGAAAATTTATATAGCTCTAACGTCAGATATAAAGGTGAATACTATCGGTATTATCGTGATATTGATGGGCAGATACATGACACAAATATAACTCTTACTATGACTTGTACTGACTGGAAGTTATTCCAAGAAACTTATGATATCTATGATTTGGTTATCTATGATTATGTATGGTTCTACGCTAGAGAGGGTTTTTTCGATGAATATATAGATAAATATGGAGAAGAGAAGAGAATATCAAAAGGTTTTAAGAGACAGAAATCGAAACTTTTTTTGAATAATCTTTATGGAAAATTTGCTATGTCAGATAACTCTTCCTATAAAGAGCCTTATCTTGATGAAGATGGGATTATTAGATTTATTTTGCATGAAGAACATGATAAGAAAGTTGGGTATATCCCGATAGGTAGCGCCATTACATCTTATGCCATGAACTTTACAATACGCCACGCTATGGCGAATTATGACCGATTTTGCTATGCGGATACAGATTCGATTCATTTGATAGGACTTGATAAAGCGAATATGGTTGTAGAACATCCGACGAATTTTTGTTGTTGGAAATGTGAAAGTACATTTGATTTTGCATATTATGAGCGACAAAAGACTTATGCAGAACATATAGTTGAAGAAAATCATAAGCCATGTGTGCCTTATCTTGATATTAAAGCTTGTGGAATGAGTAGTCAAGCTAAGCGAAAATTTATTGAAGAAGAAAAAGATATCTCTGAGTTATCTACAGGACTTAGTATGGATAGTTGTAACTTAAAAGCAGAGCGAGTAAAAGGTGGGATTATATTAAGAAATAAAGACTTTAATATTCACACACAAAAAGATAAAAAAATTATGATATAATACTTGACTATATTTTAGCGCCGTGTTATTATAATAATGTAATAAATAAAGTAGAAAAAGGAGGGAAAAAAGATGAGTAAAAAAAATTAAATGTCTGTTAAACAGCTTGTACGGTGTAAGCGCAATGTCACATAGTAGTAATGTAATAACTGACACAAATTTAAAAAACGCTGAGATTACGGCTAAACTTATCACTATTCGTGATGGTTTTTATATGTTGATACAGATAGTACATATGTAAGAGATTTAGATAAAAAATAAAAAATTATAACATAACACTTGACTACATTTAATTGTTGTGATATTATAATAATGTAATAAATAAAACATATTACATTACAATTCACACTCAAAGAAACAGAAAAAAGGGAGGAAAAACAAGATGTTTACAAGGACATTAGTCACAGCGGAGGTTTCTGTAGAAAGAATCTACAAGGACAGGGAGACAGGTGAAATCAAGAAAGATTGCTTTGACGAGAAATTACCAAACTGTAAGACAAGAGATAAAGCGGAAATCTTGATTGAAAAGCACTACAAAGGAGACATTGTTTCCATATTAGATATTAAGTTTAAACTGGAAAGACGTACAATGACAGATGAGCAGTTCTTACTTAATTCAAATGTCAAGAGTGAAAAAATTGTTACCGAAGCAGAGTTGCAGGAATTAAAAAAGGAAGATTAATAGGAAAAACAGGAGGTAAAGAACTATGGTAGAAATTAAAGAAATGAGTAGAGAGTTTACAAAGGTCGAGAAGTATCTTATGACCACAGCGCCTGACATTGAGCCTTTAAAAAATATCGCTGATGGTGCATCTATCCCAGTTGACGGATTTCTTATATTTGATGATATTAAAGACAAAGGCGATACACAGGAGATTGTGAGCATTATCACACCAGATAAGAAAGTCTATTCGGGGCAGTCCGCAACCTTTAGACAGTCTTTGAAAGACATTGAAAGTGTAATGGACGGGGAAAAATTCTCTATCATTAAAATTAGCGGAAAGACAAAAGCAGGACGCGATTATATTAATTGTACCTTAGACGTATCAAATTTATAATATGATGCCGTGGGAATACCATTTTAATTCTCTTCTTCTAAAGGGGTGGCTATATGCCACCTCTTTTATAAAATAAATGTTTCACGTGAATGGAGGTGCTAAAATGATGAATGATGGTTATTATCACTGTGAGAGATTATTAACTATGAAAGATAAATATGGGAATACACCCGACATTTTTATTGTGGACGGCAACAGAACAGCGGGTAAAAGTTATTCGATTAAATGTAGACAAGTTTCTGATTTTTTAAAAGATAAATACAGACCAGAAAATCAGTTTATCTATTTGTATAGAAATGTTGTTGATATGAAGAATTGTGCGGACACTTATTTTGGCGACATTGCGGAAAAATTTGACGGTTATGTCATGACGGAAAAAAGTCTGATGCGTGGCGCGTTAGTGCAGTTATTTATCAATGAAGAGCCATGTGGGTATTGTTTAGCTTTATCTGTTGCGAGAAAGTATAAAAAAATGCGTGGATTATTCGTCAATATCCGTTCCGTATTTTTTGACGAGTACCAAGACGAAGATAATATATATTTACCTAATGAAGTAAATAAACTGTTATCGTTGCTTACAACTATCAGTTCTGGGCATGGTAAACAGCACAGGAGAGTAATGCTATATATGGCATCGAATACAGTGTCATTGCTAAACCCTTATTATAGCGTATTTGGAATCAATAAAATGTTAAAGAGAGATACTAAATTTTTACGTGGTGACGGTTGGGTATTTGAGCGAACTTACAATGAAAGTGCTTCAACAGCGTATAAGGAAAGTGCTATTGCGCGAGCTTTTCGAGGTGCTGACTATAACGAGTACGCCAGTGAAAACAAATATCTAAATGATAATGAATGTTTGATTGGTAAACCATCGGGACAGTCACGTTATATTTGTACGATAAAGTATAACGATAATCTATATAACGTCAGAAAATATGATGTATGTCTATATGTATCAACAGGTGCAGATGATAGTTTCCCTACGCGGATATGCTTTACAAAAACTGATGTAATAGACAATACAGCTATTCGCGTCAATTCAACACATTACATTGTTACAATGTTACGAGAATATTTTAACAGAGGGTTGCTTCTGTTTGAAAATTTAGAGTGTAAGAACATGATATTTGATGTGATATCTTTTTAATGTTTCACGTGAAACATTGACATTTCAAATGATATATGTTATCATAATATCGTACCCAAAATAATACGGGCATTGTAATTGATATACACGCACATAGACAAGTAGTCTGATATCAATTTTTGGCGTTGCGTTCCCTTTGCATTGATTATTTTGTAACGTACAATATGTTTCACGTGATAGTGTTTCACGTGAAACATTTTTATTTACAAATAATTCTATTTGTGTTATGATAGAAAAAAGGAGGTGATATCATGCAAGAAATCATGACAGCTATTAACACGTTGGGGTTACCTACAGTTGTAGCGATTGCTTCTATGTGGTACGTGAAATATCGTGAAGATAAGAATGACGCTCGCATGGACAAATTAAACGAATCGCACAAACAGGAAATGTCAGACATTACAGAAGCAGTGAACAATAACACACTTGCATTACAGCGCATTTGTGACACATTTGAACAGAAAAAGGAGGATTAAAAAATGAGTGTAAAAAAAGCGGTTGATGTTTCGTATCATAATGGAGTGATTGATTTTGAAAAAGTAAAAAATGCTGTGGACTATGTAATCATACGTTGCGGATATGGACAAGATATGGCATCACAAGATGATAAACAATGGAGTCGAAACGTGAGTGAATGCGAGCGATTGGGTATCCCGTATGGAGTCTATTTTTATTCTTACGCAAAAACAACAGCTAGAATTGAGGGTGAAATTAATCACTGCCTTAGATTGTTACAGGGACACACTCCTAATCTCCCTGTGTTTTTTGACAGCGAGGAAAAAGGAACACAGTCTGTAGCAAAGCACAACGCAAAGCGTTTTTGCGATGCTATGTTAACGCATGGTTATAAAGCTGGAATTTACGCTAGTAAATCATGGTATGAGAATTACATCGGTGAAAGTTGGGGGTATGATTTATGGATTGCACGCTACGCTAATGCTTTAGGTGTAGACAATGTAGCTATATGGCAGTATTCCAGTAATGGCTCGGTTGATGGCATCAATGGAAGATGTGATGTGAACCACGTTTACAAAGACTATGGAGCTTCAAGCACTACACCTACTACACCACAGCCTCCTATTAGCCACGTAAAACCAAGAAATGAATTGATTGCTTTGGGTCAACAGCACGCCATTAATTTTACAGGCGTACAGATTGCCGTTGACGGTATTGTCGGTAGAAATACAAAAAGAATGGCAGTTCGCGTGGTGCAAAGAGCTATGAACGAAGACTATGGCTATACCATTGCAGAAGACGGTATTGTAGGTAAAAAAACAAGAGCAAAAGCAGGAAAACATTATGTAAAAAGAGGTGAAACACAGTATCTTGTCACAGCTCTTGAAATCTTATGTTTATTACAGGGAAAAGACCCGAACGGGGTTGAATGTCCAGGAACATTTGGCGGAGGACTGGCACGCGCTTGTGGAACTGAATTCGTTTACGCGAAAGATATGTTATATATGCTTTAATTTTTGGACGTGGAATTATCCTTATTCAGATATACACGCTGTGCTAAAGAAAGGAAAGTTATTTTTATCCGGTACTCCAAAGAATAACAATAAATATGGTACAGCATTATGTTTACGTCCTCAATCTCCACAGTATAGCTGTGAGACGAAAGTAATAAACACAGGCAAAGGACTGAAAGGATTGACCTTGTATGGCGATGATAAAAACCTGATTGCTTGGGGAATTGAAGGAGATAAACTTATTTTGAAAGTGGTGAAAGACGATATTGAGTCAGTACTTTATGATTCAGCTTTTGCAAGTAAAGAGATATATTTGAAATTGGAAGTTGAACAGGGGTGTATATTCCACTTTTATAAAAGTCTGGATGGAAAAACATGGCAATCTGTGCAGAATACCCCTTTCAAGGGTAAATCCTTGATTCGTTGGGATAGAGTGCAGCGTCCGGGATTACTACATTATGGAGATAAGGATGTACCGGCAGAGTTTTCTTATTTTAAAATGAAGAATTTAAAATAAAAAGAAAGTAGATGGTGATAAAATTTTTAGTTTATACTATTAAATTATCCCTCATAGTAGATTAACAGTATTTGTAAAATATAGATTGATAACATGAAAAAGTTTTTAGTATTAGTTGCAGCAGTTTGCATGGCATATACTACTGCGTTTGCTCAGACCGTGAAACCTTTTAAGGAAGGTGATAGAGCTGTGTTTTTAGGAAATAGTATTACGGATGGTGGTCGTTACCATTCATTTATCTGGTTGTATTACATGACCCGCTTCCCGAATATGCCTATTCGTGTATTCAATGGAGGTATTGGTGGTGATACAGCGTATGATATGAATAAACGTTTGGATGGTGACATTTTTAGCAAAAATCCTACTGTATTGATGGTGACTTTCGGTATGAATGATTCCGGTTATTATGAATATAATGGTGATAATGCGAAAGAATTTGGTGAACAGAAGTATCAGGAAAGCATCAAGAACTTCCAGCAGATGGAAAAACGTTTCAAGGAATTGCCACATACTCGTATCGTAATGACGGGAACTTCTCCTTATGATGAAACTGCGCAAATAAAGGATAATACGGCCTTTAAGAAAAAAAATGAGACTATTAAGAGAATTATAGAATATCAAAGAGAATCTGCTGCAAGAAATGGTTGGGAATTTACAGATTGGAATGCGCCTATGGTAGCTATAAATCAGGAACTTCAACAAAAAGATCCTAGTTTTACTCTTTGTGGTAACGATCGTATCCATCCGGACAATGACGGTCATATGGTGATGGCTTATCTTTTCTTGAAAGCACAAGGTTTTGCTGGTAAAGATGTGGCCAACATGGAAATCAATGCAAATAAGAAGCAAGCAGTGAAGGCAGAAGGTTGTACCATCTCAAATATTAAGAAAATAGGTAAAGATATTAGTTTTGATTATCTGGCAGAGGCGTTACCATATCCTTTGGATACTATTGCACGAGGCTGGGGTTCTAAGAAGAGTCAGGCAGAAGTTATAAAAGAAGTTCCTTTTATGGAAGAGATGAATACTGAATTGCTGAAAGTTACCGGTTTGAAGGGGCAATATAAACTGTTGATTGACGATCAGGAAATAGGAACCTGGGATGCTGCTGATTTGGCAAAGGGTATAAATTTAGCTGCAGAATCTAAAACTCCACAATACCAGCAGGCATTAACTATCATGCACCTCAATGAGTATCGTTGGGAACTTGAAAGAACATTTAGAGAATATGCGTGGTGCCAGTTTGGTTTCTTTCAACAAAAAGGCTTATTGTTTGCTAATGACAGAAAGGCTATTGAAGTGATGGATGAAAATGTAGAGAAGAACATGTGGTTGAAAGGACGTCGGGATCTTTATTCAAAGATGATGTTTAAAGAAATTCGCGACGCACGTGAACAAGAGATGGATGTTCTGATTTCCAAGATCTACGAAATCAACAAGCCAGTAGTAAGAAAGATTGTTCTGAGAAAAATATAATATTTCTTTAGATAAGAAAGGTTTGAATTGGTGTATGGTGGTGCCGGCTAATAGTCGGCACCTTTTTTATGTATGATATTTGATTTAATTTCTTTTCCAGAAATCGGAACTGAACAGCAGCAATACCGTAAACAACTCCAGACGTCCGAGAAGCATCAAAAAGGAGAGCAACCATTTGGCTGCATCAGGCAATTCACTCCACGAGAAGGCAGGGCCACACGTGCCGAGTCCCGGTCCCATGTTTCCTATACTTGATATGACCGTTCCGATAGATTCGAGAAATCCCACTCCGAAGCCCATCATGACAAGAATGCTGATAATGGCGATGATTGCATACAAAAATGTAAATGCCAGTACGGTAGACTGGATAGAGGGGGAGATCACCTGTTTATTCACCCGTACGGGCAATACTGCATTGGGATGCAGAATATGTTTAAATTCATTTTTGGCAACTTTGAAGAGGATAACCATGCGGATACATTTGATACCACCTGTCGTACTGCCTGCGCAAGCACCCATTATCATTACGATAAGAAGACAGCCCCAGAGAATGGAAGGCCAGAGCATATAGTCGGCAGTGGCAAAACCGGTTGAAGTCTGTAAGGAGATTACTTGGAACAGAGATTTCCGGAATGCTTCTTCTGCTCCCATCGAACTGGTCTGATAAAGCCAGACTGCTATGAAAACCGTGAAAAAGGCAACAGACATAAAATAAAACTTCAGCTCGGCATCATGGATAAACTTCTTTATTTTCCCATTGAACATCAGCAATAATAGCGTGAAGTTGACTCCCGAGAGGAACATGAAAACAGATATTACATAGTCTATGTAAGGCGAGTGGTAATATTCGATACTTGTCTGCTTGGTGGAGAACCCACCTGTACTGGTCGTGGTGAAAGCATGGCAGATACTGTCGAAAAGTCCCATGCCCCCGAATACCAGTAATATAATCAATGTCCCCGTCATACCGGCATAGATGCCCCAGATCCATTTGGCGGTAACACCAATACGGGGATGTACTTTGTCATGAGTCGGCCCGCTGGCTTCGGCGGCAAATACCTGAATACCTCCCATACCGAAAATCGGAAGAACGGCAATCGTAAAGAATACAATTCCCAGACCACCGATCCACTGAGTCATTGCCCGCCAGAAAAGGATTCCGTGAGGCATCGATTCTATATTATTCATGATGGTGGCACCGGTACTGCTGAAGCCGGACATTGTCTCGAAGAAGGCATCGGTGACACTTGGAATATACCCGCCTATATAATAGGGCAACATTCCAAAAAAGGAGAAAGCAATCCAGGCTACACTGACAATCACATATCCATCGCGGCGGTTGAGTGACTTTTCGGCCCCTCTTCCAATAGCAAGCATAATCACACCTACAAAGGCCGTGATAGCTGATGAAAGCAGAAAACTGTTTAAATCATCTTCCTTGTAAAATAGTGAAACACCACCGCAACACATTAACATAGCCGTTTCTATCAGTAACAGAAACCCCATGATGCGATATATCATCCTCGAATTAATCATTTTTTAAGTAATAGGTATTAAGTAATAGGTATTAAGTAATAAGTAATAGGTATTAAATATTAAGTATTATGCGCCAAGTATCAGATATAATGTCAAGTACAAGCAGCTACGGTTATTACCTATTACCTAATACTTATTACTTATTACTTATTACTTATTACCTAATACCTATTACTTAATTAAAGAACTTCTCAATCTTCTTGATCATCATACTCAGGCAGAATACAACGACATGGTCTCCAGGACGAATCAGCGTATCTCCGGTTACGAGCACTCCTTCGCCATTGCGGATCATACCTCCGATGGTTGTTCCTTTGGGCAATCCCAGATCCTTGATTAAATTTTTAGTAATCTTTGCTCCGGCGGGTACGGTAAATTCAGCCACATCGGCGTTGGCAAACGTCAGGCATTTGACATTGGATACATCGGCATCCAGCATCATCTGATAAATGTGGCTGGCGGCAATCATTTTCTTATTGATGACCGTGCCGATATCAAGACTTTCCGCCATGCCGATATAGTCGATATTCTCTACTTCCGCCACCGTCTTTTCCACTCCCATACGTTTGGCGGCGAGACAGGCGAGGATGTTCGTTTCCGAATTGTCCGTCAAGGCGACAAATGCTTCGGTATTCTTTAAACCTTCTTCGATGAGCAGGTCCATATCACGACCATCGCCGTTGATGATCATGGTTTTGTCGTCCAATAATTCAGTCAGCCGGTTGCAACGGTTGATGTCGTTATCTACAATTTTTACCTGCATATAATCCGGCACGTACTGAGCGGTACGGACGGCGATACGGCTTCCGCCCATGATCATGACGTTGCGTACATCGGCATAATCCTCCTTGCCGGCTATTTTCCGGATATAAGGAATATATTTGCGTGTAGTGGTGAAATAAACAATATCGTGCAGTTTGATAACATCGTCTCCGCGCGGAATGATGGTTTCCGTTCCGCGTTTGATGGCTACCACGTGGTAAGGGATGTCCGGTGCACCCAGTTGATGGAGGGGAATATTCAGTATTTCCGCTTTTTCGCGCATCTTGGTACCGATCAGTATCAAGGCGCCTCCGCAGAATTCCCACCATTGACGTACCCAGCTCATACGCATGGAAGATACGATTTCTTTGGCAGCAAGCATTTCCGGATAGATCAATGAGTCTACACCCAGTTTCCGGAAGAATTCCTTGTTTTTGGGCAGAAGATATTCGTAGTTGTCGATGCGGGCGACAGTCTTTTTGGCACCCAGATTGGTGGCTAGCATACAGGCAGTCATATTCCTGCTTTCGTCGGGGGTGACTGCGATGAACAAGTCCGCTTCTTTCACGCCTACCTCTTTCAGTCCCGAGATGGAAGAAGGAGAAGCCGTGACAGTCAACAAATCGAAGTTGGCGCTGAGGGCACTTAGTTTTTCTTCGTCATCGTCCATCAGGATAATGTCCTGTTTTTCCCGGGACAATAATTTAGCCAGGTGGGTGCCTACGTTTCCGGCACCTGCGATAATTATCTTCATCTTCAGTTAGTTAATTCTTTTATTTTGCTCATGTCGGGCAGAAGTTCACATTGCTTCAGCAATTCTTTTGTCAGGCTGTCTTCATCCATTCCGCAGAGCTGATATAACTCGGCTACCGTGCCGTGTTGCACGAATTTATCCGGAATTCCGATGCGTTTGACTGTCGGGGTATATTCATGGTCGGCCATGAATTCAAGTACGGCACTTCCCATTCCTCCCTGAATCGTTCCGTCTTCTATGGTGACGATGTGGCGGAATGTGCGGCCCACTTCGTGCAGCAGTTCTTCGTCCAGCGGTTTGAGGAATCTCAGATCATAGTGGGCGATGCTTCTTCCCGATTCGGACTCGGCACGGGCGATGGCACTCCTTGCTTTATTTCCGATAGGTCCTATGCTGATGACAGCTATATCTTTTCCGTCCTTCAATTTCCGTCCTTTGCCTACAGGAATTTCTTCAAGCGGGCATTTCCAGTCCACCAATACGCCACGGCCACGCGGATAGCGGAGTACGAACGGACCTTTATCCGGCAGTTGTGCCGTGTACATCAGTCGTCGCAGCTCATGCTCATTCATAGGGGAGGCGATGGTCAGATTAGGTATCGGACGCAGATAAGCCATGTCGAACGCACCGTGATGTGTCGGACCGTCTTCGCCTACCAGTCCGGCACGGTCGAGACAGAGAACTACGGGAAGATTCTGAATAGCCACATCATGGATAATATTGTCATAAGCCCGTTGCATGAACGATGAATAGATGTTGCAGAAAGGCTGCAAGCCATCTTTTGCCATTCCTCCGGAGAAGGTGACGGCGTGGCCTTCGGCAATACCCACATCGAAAGCCCGCTTGGGCATTTTGGACATGAGGATGTTCATCGAACAGCCGGAAGGCATGGCGGGAGTCACACCTACGATCCTTGGATTGGCTTCCGCCAGTTCCACCAGTGTATTTCCGAAAACGTCTTGGAACAGGGGAGGCATTCCTTCCGTATTGGCTACGAAACGCTCTCCGGTGACGGGATCGAACTTGCCGGGAGCGTGCCATTCGGTGGCGTGTTTCTCGGCAGGGGCGAAGCCTTTTCCTTTGATCGTGTGGAGATGCAGTATTTTGGGACCTTTGAGGTCTTTAATGTCACGCAATACCCTTGAAAGGTTCTTTATGTCATGGCCATCGATAGGACCGAAGTAGCGGATGTTCATTCCTTCGAATATATTCTGTTGCTGGGCGGCCATTGACTTCAGACTGTTGCCGAAGCGGATCAGTGCCTTGCGACGTTCATCGTTCAGGATGCCGAGCTTGAACAACAGGCGGGAAGCCTTGAAACGCAGTTGGTTGTAGCGGTTCGAGGTTGTCAGGTTGAACAGGTATTGTTTCATACCGCCGACACTGCGGTCGATAGCCATGTCGTTATCATTCAGGATAATAAGCAGGTTGTTCGGGGTGGTAGAAGAATTGTTCAATCCTTCAAAAGCCAGTCCTCCGCTCATCGAACCGTCTCCGATGATGGCTATCACATGACGTTGGTCGTCTCCCTTCTTGGCGGCGGCGACAGCCATGCCGAGGGCTGCGGAGATCGAATTGGAAGCGTGTCCGCAGGTAAATGTATCGTATTCGCTCTCTTCGGGAGAAGGGAAGGGGCGAATACCTCCCAGTTTCCGGTTGGTGGAGAATGCTTCACGCCGTCCTGTGAGGATTTTGTGGCCGTACGCCTGATGTCCCACGTCCCATACAATACGGTCATAAGGTGTATTGTAGACGTAGTGCAGGGCTACGGTCAGTTCCACTGTTCCGAGGCTGGCAGCGAAGTGCCCCGGATTGCAGGAGAGTTCTTTAATAATGTCTTGCCTTAATTCATCGCATACTTCCGGCAGTTGGTCTACTTCCAGACGGCGCAGATCATCGGGGCTGTTGATTGAGTTTAGCAAGTTATATATCGGTTCATTCTTCATGATTCGAGAAAATTTGGTGCAAAAATACGAAAAAGAAAGCGGAAGCCCTTTCTTTTTACCTAAATTCTTATTGTTAAAGCGAAGTACGAGGGTGGAATGGCATTCGGTCGTTGGTATATTGAAGTATGTGCCGTCGGGTTCCCGGAAGAACTGTAACTTTCTTTTTATTATGTGAAATGTGGATTAATATTACTAATCAAATGAAATCTCTATTAGGGAAATAAAAGTTGCATGAAAAAAGAGAACATGAACTTGCAGAAACGTTCGTATCGTTATTAATAAATTTGATGATCGTTTATTATAGACGTGTCTTCCGTTTATTAGAAACTCTAAAATGAGATTTTGTAGGAAATAGATTGAATTAATGCAACAAAAAAGGCTGCAAACTTCATAGAGCTTGCAGCCTTTGGGCTATATCAATCGTCTTATTCCTTAGTAAAATGAGAAGGAATAAGCTGTATTTGTTGTAATATGATACTGTATTTTATCCATGTTTTCTATTCTTTTATATCCGTTATTCATTGATTTTCTGTTTTCGGTCTACAAATATACAACATAAAAAGCCATTTGTCAAGTCTTGAATAGATTTGCGATTAAAATAAAGCGGAATATCGTATCTTTGTCGTACTTTTGCAAGAGAGAAACAATCGAAAGAAGGAGAATATATGGATTTTCAAACAAAGGTAGAACTACCGGCGGGCTTGCCGCCTGTCAGTCATGCGGAACGGATTCTTTTGATGGGGTCTTGTTTTGCAGAGAACATGGGCAGGTTGCTGGCAGAAAATAAATTTCGCGTTGACATGAATCCTTTCGGGATTCTCTATAATCCGCTGTCGGTCTCTACGGCTTTGGTGGAGATATTGAAGGGGAAGGTGTATCAGGAGAAAGACTTATTCCTATATAAGGAGTGCTGGCATAGTCCGATGCATCATGGCTTGTTCTCTGCGTCATCGCCGGAGGAAGTACTTGAAAAGATAAACACTCGCTTGTCGCAGGCCCACCGTTCGGTCCACGAACTTGACTGGCTGATGCTGACTTTCGGCACTGCCTATGTATATGAACAGAAAGAAACAAGGCAGGTAGTCTCCAATTGTCATAAACTGCCGGAGAGCTGCTTCAACCGCCGAATTCTTTCGGTAGATGAGATTGTGAACGAATATACTTCGTTGATAACCAGTATGGTGGCGCGCAATTCCCACTTGAAGGTCTTGTTCACGGTCAGCCCTATCCGGCATATACGTGACGGGATGCATGCCAACCAGTTGAGTAAATCGACCTTATTGCTTGCCATCGACCGCCTGCAACAGCTCTTTCCGGATCATGTGTTCTACTTTCCTTCTTATGAGATCGTTTTGGATGAACTGCGTGATTATCGCTATTATGCCGATGACATGCTTCATCCGTCTCCGTTGGCTGTCCGTTATTTGTGGGAACGCTTTTCGGAGGCCTTCTTTTCTGCCGAAACGAAGCAGGTGATCACTGCCATCGAAGATATTACTAAAGACTTGTCACACAAGCCTTTTCATCCGGAGTCGGAAGCGTATCAACGCTTTTTAGGACAAATAGTGTTAAAAATCGAACGACTTAACGGAAAATACCCGTACTTAGACTTTCAAAAAGAAACAGAACTATGTCATATACGATTGAATCCATAGCCGAATATATCGGTGCACGCCGTGTCGGAGAGCATGAAGCGACGATTGATTGGCTACTTACAGATAGCCGCTCTTTGAGCTTTCCGGAAGAAACCCTTTTCTTTGCTTTGCCCACCAAACGTAATAATGGTGCACGCTATATCTCCGAACTATATGATCGGGGAGTGCGCAACTTCGTGGTTACGGAAGAAGACTTTAAGAGAATGGAGAATGGAGAATGGAAAATGGAGAATGCTATGCAGCAGGATGGTGCGCAGCCTACTCCCAACTCTCGACTCTCCATTCTCGATTTCTCCAATTTCTTGATCGTGGCGAATCCTTTGAAAGCTTTGCAGAAGCTGGCCGAGGCTCATCGGGAGAATTTCAAGATTCCGGTAATCGGTATCACGGGCAGTAATGGAAAGACCATTGTGAAAGAGTGGTTGCATCAATTATTGAGTCCGGACCGCTGCATTGTCCGTTCGCCCCGCAGTTATAATTCTCAGATCGGCGTTCCCTTGTCCGTCTGGCAACTGAATGAAGAAGCCGAATTGGGCATTTTCGAAGCCGGTATCTCCGAAATGGGGGAGATGGGGGCCTTGAAGCGCATGATTAAACCGACTATCGGTATTCTGACTAATATAGGCGGTGCCCATCAGGAGAATTTCTTCTCATTGCAGGAGAAATGTATGGAGAAGCTGACACTCTTTAAAGATTGCGATGTGGTGATCTATAATGGAGATAACGAGCTGATCAGTAATTGTGTGGCAAAGTCGATGCTGACAGCCCGTGAGATTGCATGGAGCTGCAAGGATATCGAGCGCCCTCTTTATATCAGCAAGGTGACAAAGAAAGAAGATCATACTGTGATTGCTTACCGCTATCTGGATATGGATAATATCTTCTGTATTCCTTTTATAGACGATGCTTCCATCGAAAATGCGTTGAACTGCCTGGCAGCCTGTCTTTATCTGATGACTCCTGCCGATCAGATTACCGAACGGATGGCACGGCTCGAACCGATCGCCATGCGCCTGGAAGTAAAAGAAGGCAAGAATAGTTGTATACTCATCAACGATAGCTACAATTCGGACTTGGCTTCTCTGGATATAGCACTGGATTTCCTGGTACGCCGTTCGGAAAAGAAAGGACTGAAACGGACACTTATCTTATCGGATATTTTGGAGACAGGGCAGAGTACGGCTACGCTTTACCGTCGGGTAGCACAACTGATAAAGAGCCGGGGCATCAACAAGCTGATCGGTGTAGGAGCGGAGATTTCTTCGTGTGCCGCTCGCTTCGAAGGTACGCCGGAACGATACTTCTTCCCCGATACAGACGCCTTGCTAAGATCGGGCATTTTCAAAACCCTTCATTCGGAAGTCATTCTGATAAAAGGTTCCCGCGTATTCAACTTTGATCTGGTATCGGAAGAACTGGAACTGAAAGTGCATGAAACGATTCTGGAAGTGAACTTGGGTGCGATGGTTGCCAATCTGAATCACTATCGCTCCATGCTCCGCCATCCGGAGACGAAAATGATCTGTATGGTGAAGGCTGCTGCCTACGGAGCCGGATCATACGAGATTGCCAAAACATTGCAGGAGCATCATGTAGATTACCTTGCTGTAGCCGTTGCCGACGAAGGCTCCGAACTGCGTAAAGCAGGCATCACCTCCTCCATTATCATCATGGACCCCGAACTGACATCGTTCAAAACGATGTTCGATTATAAACTCGAACCGGAAGTGTACAACTTCCATTTGCTCGATGCACTGATTAAGGCGGCCGAGAAAGAAGGAATCACCAACTTCCCGATTCATGTCAAACTGGATACGGGTATGCACCGTCTTGGTTTTTCCGTCGATGAAATTCCGTTGTTGATCCGTCGTCTGAAAAGTCAGAATGCGGTTATTCCCCGGTCGGTATTCTCTCATTTTGTGGGAAGTGATTCGGCGCAATTCGACTTCTTCACCCGTCAGCAGATTGAACTGTTCGAGAAAGGTTCGCAGGAATTGCAGGAAGCTTTCTCACACAAGATTCTGCGTCATATCTGCAATACAGCCGGTATCGAACGTTTTCCCGGTGCGCAGTTTGATATGGTGCGTCTGGGGATAGGACTCTATGGGGTAAGCCCGATCGACAATTCGATTATCAATAATGTAAGCACGCTTAAGACTACGATTCTTCAGATTCGGGACGTGCCCGGAGAAGATACGGTAGGCTATAGCCGGATGGGACATCTGACGCGTCCTTCCCGCATTGCGGCAATTCCTATCGGGTATGCCGATGGCTTGAACCGCCATCTGGGACGTGGCAATGCTTACTGTCTGGTGAATGGCAAGAAAGCTCCCTATGTAGGAAATATCTGTATGGATGTCTGTATGATTGACGTGACGGATATCGATTGCAGGGAAGGGGACAAAGCTGTCATCTTCGGTGACGACCTGCCGATAACTAAACTTTCGGATAAGTTGGGGACGATCCCTTACGAAGTGCTGACCAGCATCTCGAACCGTGTGAAGCGAGTCTACTATCAGGACTAAAGCGCAGGCGGTAAAAACAGAATTATATGTAGTAGAATAGTGAACGGAAGACTATAAAGGTTAACGATGGATAAATGGGCGGTAAATGATAACGGGTATACTTAAATTATTTCCCGTTTCCCGTTTATAGTTTCCTGTTTTTCTTTTATAGTCTGCCGTTTTTCTTTATATTTGCACCAACTAATAAACCTCTATAATTAATAAACATATGACAAACTTATTATTATTAGGCTTTTTGCCTAGTGGCTCTGAATGGATCATTATTGCTCTTGTTATTCTTCTCCTTTTCGGTGGTAAGAAGATACCCGAACTGATGCGTGGCTTAGGTAAAGGAGTAAAGAGCTTTAAAGATGGTGTGAACGAGGCAAAAGAAGAAATCAATAAGGCAAAAGACGAAATCGACGCACCGGCAGATTCAGCTAAGAAATAATAAGCAATGGCAGAAATGACCTTCTGGGATCATTTGGATGAGTTGCGTCGGGTACTTTTTCGTGTTATCGGAGTCTGGTTTGTATTGGCAATCGGCTATTTCGTAGCGATGCCTTATTTGTTCGACCATGTAATACTGGCGCCTTGCCATAATGATTTTGTATTTTACGACTTACTACGCTTTATCGGTCAGAAATTCGATTTGACTGATGAATTTTTTACGCAGGAGTTTAAGGTGAAGCTTGTCAATATCAATTTGGCAGCTCCTTTCTTTATACATATGTCGACAGCTTTCTGGATGTCGGTAGTGACGGCTATGCCCTATATTTTCTTTGAGGTCTGGCGTTTTATCAATCCGGCCCTTTATCCGAATGAGCGGAAAGGAGTCAGGAAAGCCTTGACCATAGGAACCGGTATGTTCTTTATCGGGGTGCTTATGGGATACTTTATGGTATATCCGCTGACACTCCGTTTCCTCTCTACCTATCAGCTGAGTTCGGAAGTCGAGAACATTCTGTCGCTCAATTCGTATATCGATAACTTTATGATGCTGATTCTCTGTATGGGACTGGCTTTTGAACTTCCGCTGGTGACTTGGTTGTTGTCTTTGCTGGGAGTCGTCAATAAGTCTTTCCTGCGCAAATATCGCCGTCATGCAGTTGTCATTATCGTAATAGCTGCCGCTATCATCACTCCGACGGGCGACCCGTTCACACTGAGTGTTGTGGCTATTCCGCTTTATCTGCTCTATGAAATGAGTATTCTGATGATAAAGGATAAGAAGGAAGTTCCTGAGTTGGAAGAAGAAGAGGAAGAAGAAGGCGTGGCAAAAGTCTGATAAGCCAATTATTTATCGTTCGTTTCCCCAAGTGTGTGTCAAAAGTCGATAGTAACTCAATTGAGGCTGACTTTTGACACACACATGTAATTTTTATAATATCCCTTTTGTCGTATGGAAAATGAAGGAAGAGAATCTTATGAAATTCTTTTAGCCGTTTGTAAGGCGGATCATTTGCAGCTGACTATTGGCTACAAACAGATGCGCGACTTGCTGGAAAGGCTTTGCCGCCTACATATGCACAACGGTAGTCTGCAGATGACCGATCTTTCCGCACGAATTAGTTTTGTAGCGGCCAAAGTGGGGCTTTCTGTAGCGGAGCAAAACAGACTGCATACCTTCCGACTGACCTCCAATGCCATTCTGAACCGACAACAGGAACCTACCCGCGAACACCTTCTGCGGGATGCGAAAACGCTGGCTTTCTTCATCCGTAAACTTTTTGAGGAAGATATTCCACAGGAACTGTATCGTTTGCTTCCCCGGACGGATGCAACTTATATCGTAGCTCCTCCAGCACACAAGCAGGTGCAGCGGATGCGCGTCTGTTTCCAGTATTCCGACGAGCAGTATCTGTATGTGACTCCTTTGGATGAAATAGCTGACGAACCGTTGCGTGTCCGTTACAATATTCCTCAGATCAATGAAGAATTTGCGGAAACCTGTCAGTTGCTCTGGCGCCATGCACAACTCAACTTGCTGGATGTCGCTGTTGACGAAGCAGGAATTCTGACCCCTTCGTTCATTGTCCTTGAACCGGATTATCTGCTTGATATCAGTTCATTGGCAGAATGTTACCGTGATTATGGACATCATCCGGCAAACTATTTCCTTTCCCGTCTTCAGCCGATAGAGAATGCACGCCCGTTGCTTTTAGGAAATATAGCCAACCTTTTCCTTGATGAGTGGATACATGCGGAAGGGGAGGTGGATTATCTGAAATGTATGCAGAAAGCTTTCCGGCGTTATCCGATTGAACTGGCTGCTTGTGCCGACCTGCGTGATCGGGAGAAGGAACGTCAGTTCTTTGATGACTGCAAACTCCATTTTGATCATATCCGTGAGACGGTGAATGATACTTTTCATGCCGCCGGCTACGAACTGGACAAGACGGATGCCGTGCTCGAACCTTCTTATATATGTGAAGCGCTCGGCCTGCAAGGGCGGCTCGACTATATGCAGCGCGATATGTCTTCTTTCATCGAAATGAAATCGGGAAAGGCTGACGAATATGCGATTCGCGGAAAAGTGGAACCGAAAGAGAATAATAAGGTGCAGATGCTGCTTTATCAGGCAGTTCTGCAATATTCGATGGGGATGGATCACCGGAAGGTAAAGGCTTATCTGCTCTATACACGCTATCCGTTGCTTTATCCTTCCCGCCCTTCATGGGCAATGGTCCGCCGTGTGATCGATCTGCGCAACCGGATTGTAGCGGATGAATATGGCATCCAGTTGCGGAACAGCCTGGAATATACGGCACAAAAACTGGAAGAAATAAAAGCCTCGGTACTAAACGAGCGGGGATTGTCGGGACGTTTTTGGGAGACGTATCTGCGCCCTTCTATCGATAATTTCCAGGAGAAGTTGAAATCTCTCTCCACTTTAGAGAAAAGCTACTTCTATGCACTCTATAATTTTATAACGAAGGAACTTTATACGTCCAAGTCCGGTGATGTGGATTATGAGGGACGTACAGGAGCCGCTTCTTTATGGCTTTCCACTTTGGCGGAGAAATGCGAATCGGGGGAGATCATCTATGATTTAAGAATTAAAGAGAATCACGCAGCCGACGAACATAAATCCCACCTGTTGCTGGTACCGTCCGGAGAACTTCAGAGAACGGTGGCGGATGATGCGCAGCACACCCTCCCTAACTTCCGTCAGGGCGATGCCATCGTGCTTTACGAACGGAATGCGGATACGGATAACGTTACCAACAAGATGGTATTCAAAGGCAATATCGACTATCTGAACGAGAATGAAATCTGCATCCGTCTGCGTGCTACCCAGCAGAATTCCTCCGTACTTCCGTCTGATAGCCTCTATGCTATTGAGCACGATGCGATGGATACTACTTTCCGTAGCATGTACCAGGGACTTTATGCTTTTATGTCTGCTACAAAAGAGCGTCGTGATTTGCTGCTCTTTCAACGGGAGCCGCAATTTGATGTGGCATTGGATAAGCAGATAGCCGAAGCTGCCGATGACTTTACTCGTATTGCTTTGAAAGCGAAAGCAGCAAAGGACTATTTTCTGCTGGTAGGGCCTCCGGGAACCGGTAAAACGTCTTGTGCACTGAAGAAGATGGTCGAAACCTTTTATAAAGAGGAAGGAGCCCAGATTTTATTGCTCTCATACACTAACCGTGCCGTAGATGAAATCTGTAAAGCACTTTCTTCCATTCGTCCGGAAGTAGATTTCATTCGTGTGGGAAGCGAGCTTTCATGTGACGAGAACTATCGGGATCATTTGATAGAGAATGAACTTGCTACCTGTATGCGTCGTACAGAGGTTTGCGAACGTATTAACCGCTGTCGTATATTAGTCGGTACAGTAGCATCTATCTCCGGCAAACCGGAACTTTTCCGATTGAAGCATTTCGATGTGGCTATTGTAGATGAGGCTACTCAGATACTGGAACCTCAGTTGTTGGGTATACTTTGTGCCAAAGGGGAAAACGGGAAAGAGGGTGTTGGCAAATTTATCCTGATAGGCGATCATAAACAACTTCCGGCTGTCGTCTTGCAGAATTCGGAACAATCGGAAGTATATGATGAAGCCCTGTCTGCTGTCGGACTGAAGAACTTGAAAGATTCTCTGTTTGAAAGACTGTATCGCACAGCCCGTCAGCATACCGATGCCCATCGTACTTACGATATGCTCTGCCGTCAGGGACGTATGCACCCCGAAGTGGCTCTGTTCGCCAATCAAGCTTTCTATGAAGGTCGGCTGCTGCCTGTCGGACTGCCGCATCAACTGGAAGATTCCGGAAATATCAACCGGCTGTCTTTCTATCCTTCGCAGCCCGAACCGATGGGTTCTTCTGCTAAAACAAACCATTCGGAAGCAAAGATTGCTGCCCGTCTGGCCGCAACTGTCTATAAAGAACACTCGGAAGCATTTGATGCCTCCCGCACATTGGGGATCATTACTCCATATCGTAGTCAGATAGCTTTGGTCAAGAAGGAAATAGAAGCTCTCGGCATTCCCGAACTGAATCAGATATTAATTGACACTGTAGAACGTTTTCAGGGAAGTGAACGCGATGTGATTATTTATTCATTCTGTGTGAACTATCCGTATCAGTTGAAATTCCTTTCCAATCTGACAGAAGAAGACGGAATTCTGATTGACCGGAAACTGAACGTTGCCTTGACACGTGCAAGAAAACAGATGCTGCTGACAGGTGTGCCGACGCTGTTGGAGCGTAATCCACTCTATAAAAGTTTATTAAAATTAATAGAGAGCCTCCGGAATATTGCATAATTTTTGCAGACGTTAGTTTTTATTCTCTCTTTATGCAATTCATTAACACCTATTTGTTGAACAAACCCCTATCTTTGCAATACGTTTTTTTCATAGAGATTTAGATTTAAGGTTAGAAGAATTGTGGAAGTCGTGAGACTTCCCTTTTTTTCATCTTAACGTTTACTATCCTTCATTGTTTGAATGTGCAAGATATTTTGTAAAATAGTACAGGATGGCTATGAAGAATAAGTAAACCTAAAAAGCCTTCTTCGTGAGAAGAGGCTTTTTTGTTTTTGGAACTTTTTGAATAAATAATTGGTTAAAAAAACAGGAGGACAAACTCATGCTGAGTGCCCTCCTGTTTTTTATTCTATATAATTATATTGGATTAATCCAATACGATAGGTTTATATTTAGGAACCAGTGCTTTCATAATAACCCAACCGATCAGGTAAGCCACTGCGCATACACAGAAGATTACAAAGTAGCCGGCCGGTTTTCCTTCGAATCCCATGAATGTCATCGCAGGGTGTACAAACTGTGCTCCTTGTTCCAGCAGTTCTTTTGTCATTTCCACTTCTTTGCCGTCAACCATTGTCGTTCCGGAAGCATATACAAATAAGTTACCTGCCACTTTCTGAAGAATCATTGAACCGATACCACCGGCCATACCACCGATACCGGTGATACTTGCAATTGCTGTTCGGGGGAACATATCACCTACTGTAGAGAAGATATTGGCCGACCACGACTGGTGGGCAGCTCCGCCGATACCGATCAGGATCACGGGGAACCACGGAGAGAATGTTCCCAATGGCTGTGCCAGCAATACCACTAACGGGAAGAATGCGAAAATCAACATTGCTTTCATACGTGCCGCATAAGGGTTCATGCCGGTCTTGTTGATGAAGATAGTAGGAAGCTTGCCACCGTAGATGGATAACATCGTGATTGCGTAAAGCGTGAAGATAAGTCCCATTCCCAGAGGATCGGAAGTTTTGATACCGAATTGGGAGTTCAGGTAAGACGGGGTCCAGAACAGGAAGAACCACCATACACCGTCAGTGGTAAATTTACCGAAGACAAATGCCCAAGTTTGTTTGTAGCTGAAACATTGCCAGAATCTCATCTTTTTCTCGTCTTTCTCCTCTGTTTTCGGACCTGCACCGGCCTCATTCTGGTCTTGTTCGATATATTCAAGTTCGGCTTTGTTTACGTGCTTGCTCTTTGAAGGAGCATCATACATAAATACCCAGAAGCCCATCCAGATAAAACCAAGTCCACCAATAACGATAAACGCCATTTCCCAACCGAAAGCTTTGGCAAGGATAGGAATGGTGAGCGGAGCGATCAAGGCACCGATAGAAGCACCGGCGTTGAAGATGGAAGTAGCATAAGCACGGTCTTTCTTCGGGAAGTACTCGGCAGTTACTTTAATAGCGGCGGGGAAGTTACCGGCTTCTCCGAGAGCAAGTATACAGCGTGCAGCCAGGAAGCAGTACATACTGACAGTAGCGATGGTTACCACCACGTCTCCGGTGGCTCCGGCAAGTTCGGCAGCACTGTGCAGTCCTACCTGCGCTTCTGTTACAATACCACAGACTGCGTGCAGACAGGCACCGGCAGACCATACGCCGATAGCCCAGAGGAATCCTTTCTTCGTTCCCATCCAGTCCACAAAGCGACCGGCAAAGAGCATACATATTGCGTAAACAATAGAAAATACGGAAGTGATAGTACCGTAGTGTGATTCATCCCAGTGAAATTCCGGTTTGATAAATTCATCCCAGGTGAGCGATAGTACCTGGCGGTCGAGATAGTTAACTGTAGTAGCAAAAAATAGCATCGCACAGATCGTCCATCTGTAGTTTGTCATTTTTTCGCCTGTTTTTTGAAATGCATTCATGATAATGGATTTAATAGATTTTGATTTGCTGACAAAGGTCGGTATTTCGAATGAAAGTTATTTGTAATAATTGGTCAAAATCATGTATAATTCGTTGCATTATACATATTATTTGTACATAGTAATGTATTATCGTAACAATTTGGTCTCTTTGGGGGAAGAATATGACAAATCCGGAAAACTTCATTCTTTCCTTATACAGAGGAATGAATGAAGTTTCTCGGATTGTTTATATGGTTGCAGAGATGCGCAATGATTAGCGCATTTCTGTATATTTAATCTTATCCATATCTCCGTAGTCGAGGTTTTCACCAGCCATGCCCCAGATGAACATATAGTTGCTTGTTCCGGCAGCAGCGTGGATAGACCATTCCGGTGACATGATAGCCTGTTCGTTCTGCATCCATACGATGCGTTCTTCCTGAGGCTCGCCCATGAAGTGGCAGATAGAGTTGCCGGTCGGTACATTGAAGTAGAAGTATGCCTCGATGCGGCGGCTGTGAGTATGTGCAGGCATCGTGTTCCATACGCTACCCGGTTTCAGTTCCGTCAATCCCATTTGCAGTTGGCAAGGACCTTCTTCAAGTACATTGTTTACAATCAACTGGTTGATAACGCGGTCGTTGCTTTCTTCCAATTTTCCGGCAGGGAAAGAGTTGGCTTTCAGAGAGCCTTTACGTCCGTCAATCGTAATTAACTGCGTTTTGTATTCTTTGTGAGCAGTAGCAGAGTTGATGTAGAACTTGGCAGGATTGCTTGAGTCTTTGCTCTTGAAAGTCACTTTCTGCTTGCCTCTACCAACGTACAGTGCATCTTTGAACTTCAATGTATATTCTTTGCCGTCTACGGTCACGATTCCTTCGTCACCTACGTTGATAACACCTAGTTCGCGGCGCTCAAGGAAAAACTTAGCTTTCAGCGGATCGATTGTTTCCAGTACCAGTTCTTTTGTTGTAGGCACGGCACCACCGAAGATAAAACGGTCGTACATAGAATAAGTAACGTTGATTTCGTTCGGAACCATTACTTTTTCCATAAGGAAGCTACTACGCAGGCGGTTTGTATCATACGTTTTCACGTCTTGCGGATTGCAAGCCACTTGCATCTTGTAATTCACCTGGGCAGAAGCAGACATCGCTGCGATACCCAACATCATTGCAATTGCTAATTTTTTCATCTTTCGAATCTTTATTTGAATTATATATTATGTACTACTTGTTGTTCAATGCTTCTTTTGCATCATTTCTCGTCATGCGGATACGGTTGTAGATAGCCATTCCGAGTGCGAGTACCACGAGGATTGCCGGGCCGATAATCTTCAGGCTGTAAGTCAGGTGGAAGATACCCCAGCAGAAAAGACTGGAAGCAAAGTCGAGTGCGCCGCCTTCAAAGCCTGCGGGGATATTCACTGTCGGGTCGCCCGTAGCAGCATATACGTCTTTTGCGGCCAGGGTGAAGAAACCTGCCAGTTCCGTTACGAAATACAAACCTACGATTAATGCTACCAGTCCGATAATAAACGATTTCACTACATTACCTTTCGTGATAGGCAGAATCATCGGGAACAGGTAGAACATACCCGCCAGAGATGCCAGCGGAAGGAACCGGTTGCCCGGCAGAATGACTGCAAGGAATATAGTTACGGGAATCAAAAGCAGGGATACCACCAGTGTCGTCGGGTGTCCGATAACCAAAGCGGGGCTCATACCGATACTCAGTCCGGCACTGTTCTTATATTTTTTTGCGATCAGTTCGCGAGTAGCGTCGGAGATCGGTTTCAGACCTTCGATAAAGAGGCTGGTGATACGTGGAATCAACTCCATTACCGCGCCCATTTTGATACCCAGACCCAATATGCTCGGAATGCTGTCTACCACTTCTTTCCAGCTTCCGCAACCCAGCGCACCGATACCGCAACCAATTACGATACCCAGAAACAAGGGTTCACCCATTAAGCCGAATTTCTTTTTCAATCCTTCAGAGTCGATATTCAGCTTGTCGAATCCCGGAATTTTATCCAATAGTTTGTTGATTACGATAGCAAACGGAACGAAACTTTGGCAGAAAGGTTGCGGGATAGAGATTCCGTCCATTTTATCATAGAACTTCTGAAAAGCAGGAGCGGTAAGGTCTGCCATTACCAGCGTGATGATGTAGCAGATGATAGCTGCAAAGAATCCCCAATAGATATTGTCGGAAGCAAAGTATACGATAGCGCCGATAAATGCAAAGTGCCAGTAGTTCCAAAGGTCGATATTGACGGTACGGGTTGTTTTAGTCAGCAACATTAATAAGTTAATTCCCAGACAAACAGGGATGATGAAAGCACCGACTGAGGTATTGTAAGCTACCGCCGCAGCAGAAGGCCACCCCATGTCGAAAATTCCTAATTCCAATCCGTAGATTTCAACCATTTTACTTAATGCCGGACCCAGACTGCTGG
>OGIE01001849.1_pt1 | contig 27952 bp, 20 predicted proteins | sample 1571581 | NCBI WGS metagenome assembly OGIE01 (sample SAMEA2582021, study PRJEB24529) | metagenome | biome: Human gut stool | place: China | collected 2011
GGCAAATTCTCTGCCCTCCACCACTTCTTCGGATATGAAGGACGTTGCGCTGACCCGACAAACTTTGATGCAGACTACTGCTACGCCCTCGGTTTCAACGCTTCTCAACTCATCAAGGCTGGTGTGACTGGCTATATGTCGTCAATACGCAACTTGACGAAACCTTCTGTTCAATGGATTGCAGGCGGTATTCCTATCACTATGATGATGAACATGGAGCGTCGTAACGGCGAAATGAAGCCGGTTATCCAAAAGGCTCTCGTTAAACTTGACGGTGGTCCGTTCAAGAAATTTGCTGAAAGCCGCGAAAAATGGGCAAAGGAGACAAGCTACGTCTACCCAGGTCCTATCCAATACTTTGGTCCTGCTGAGGTTTGCGACCTACCTCCAAAGACTTTGGTTTACGAACAACAAGGAAAATAATATATTTTCTCATTAACTCAAGGCTTGCAACCTATGGTCCGATTGTCAATTCCGGCAATCGGACCATTTTTTGCATACAACGCCATCGCCTGTGCAAATAATAGAATAAATATTTCCTATATCACACGAAAAATCTTACTTTTGCAAAAGAAATCATACGCCGCCTACAACGCTGCGACATAGACCGACTTAACGACATAGAAATGAAAAAAATACTTATACGCACTGCAACCGGACTCGTATATATTGCGCTGATTCTTATCGCCACACTATGCGGTCCATATGCGTTCCTGTCCATATTCAGTATAATAGCAGCTTTAGGCATTGCCGAGATGCTGAAACTATGCACAAAAGACGAGAAGCCGTCTGTCGCCACAACTGTTATCGACATCTTGGGCGGGATGGCTTTTTTTATTCTGTCTTTTTCACACTATTTCCCCGATTTTTCTGTAATCAATCCACTATGGGCCGGCATCGGATACATGCTCCTGCGCGGCATAATGCAGCTCTACGACAAGCGCCGCAATGCCATCCGCCAACTAAGTGCGTCATATATGGCCATGTTTCTTGTCGTCTTTCCATTGTCATTGCTCAGCAAACTGTATCTTGAAGCCAACGGGCACACAACACTGCTCGCCTGCCTAATTTTCATCTGGATGAACGACACTGGAGCCTTCTGCGTCGGATCGTTGATTGGACGCCACCGTCTGTTTGAGCGCATCTCGCCAAAGAAATCGTGGGAAGGATTTTGGGGCGGTTTGTTTTTCACCATTGTGGCGGCTGTGATTATAGGCACTTACTTTCCTGCCTATTTCTCTGAATTTGACGTCATCCGATGGGTAGGGCTGGCCATCGTTGTTTCCGCATTCTCCACGTGGGGCGACCTTGCAGAATCTATGGTGAAGCGCACCGCAGGAGTAAAAGATTCCGGACATCTGTTGCCGGGGCATGGCGGCATACTTGACCGCATAGACAGCCTGCTGTTCGTTGTCCCTGCTGTTTTAATATACATCAATTTTGTAATCTAACATATAAATTTCAAATATAAATGAGCAATCAAAGATATGACCTCCGCGGTGTTTCTGCATCAAAAGAAGATGTACACAACGCCATTAAGAATGTCGACAAGGGACTGTTTCCTAAAGCATTCTGCAAAATAATTCCCGACATTCTCTGCGGAGACAAAGACTACTGCAACATTATGCACGCCGACGGTGCAGGCACAAAGTCGTCGCTCGCCTACGCTTATTGGAAAGAAACTGGCGACCTCGGTGTTTGGAAAGGCATCGCGCAAGATGCTCTTATAATGAATATCGACGACCTGCTCTGTGTCGGCGCCACCGACAACATCCTGTTGTCGTCGACAATAGGCCGCAACAAACTGCTTATCCCCGGCGAAGTGATTGCCGCAATCATCAACGGCACTGAGGAACTGCTCTCCGAACTGCGCGAACTCGGTGTGGGAATCTATAGCACCGGTGGCGAGACCGCCGATGTGGGCGACCTTGTGCGCACCATCATTGTAGACAGCACCGTCACATGCCGTATGCGCCGCGATGATGTGATAAACAACGCCAATATTGCTGGAGGTGACGTAATTGTAGGTATGGCGTCATTTGGCAAAGCCTCATATGAGCACGAATACAACGGCGGCATGGGCAGCAACGGACTGACATCTGCCCGCCACGACGTGTTTGCTAAATACATCGCTGAGAAATATCCGGAAACATTCGACAAAAATGTTCCCGACGAACTAATATATTCTGGTGGTCTGAAGCTAACAGACGAAGTGCCTGAAACAGGCTTGACCGCCGGCAAACTCGTGTTGTCACCAACCAGAACCTATGCGCCTGTCATTAAAAAGCTGCTCGACCTTATGCGACCTCGCATCCACGGCATGGTGCACTGCAGCGGCGGAGCGCAGACCAAAGTGATGCACTTTGTTGAAAACAAACACGTTGTCAAGGACAATCTATTCCCTGTTCCTCCATTGTTCCGCATAATTCAGGAACAATCGGGCACCGATTGGAAAGAAATGTACAAAGTGTTCAATATGGGCCACCGTATGGAAGTTTATGTAGCACCGGAAGACGCACAGGCGGTTATCGATGTCGCCAAATCATTCAACATCGACGCTCGCATTGTCGGCCGCGTGGACGACGCTCCTGCAAACCGTCTTACAATCAAGTCGGAGCACGGTGTGTTTGAATACTAATTCTGCTGTGAGATGAAACGCCTCGTCCATCTTATATGCCTGATTGCCGCGCTGTGGTGCGGCTTTCTGGCAACGGGATGCGGCGGCAAAGGCGGGACACAAGGAGAAGCGGCCGATTCGTTGGAAATGCGTCTGCACGACACAATCGTTGTGGGTACACTCTACAGTCCTACCTCATATTTCATCTATCGTGGCGACCCTATGGGTTACCACTATGATCTTATACAAAAATTTGCGAAGGACAACCATGTGCATATCCAATTCAAGACTGTGCGCAACATGGCTGCCCTTCTCTCTTTGCTTGACTCTGCAAAAATAGACATCATTGCCTACAACATTCCCATGACCGCTGAATTCAAGAAGCGAGTGCGACACTGCGGCATTGAAAACATCAACCACCAGGTGCTGATACAGCCCGCTGGCAATAACAAGCCTCGCATCACAGACGTCACCCAACTCGTGGGCAAGACTGTCGTGGTCGAAAAAGGCTCAAAGTACGAGTCGCGCATGCGCAACCTTAACAACGAGCTCGGCGGCGGCATAAAGATTGAGGCGATAAGAAAAGACACCTTGATTTCAGAGGATATGATTGAAATGGTGGCAGAAGGAGAAATACCACTGACAGTGGTCGACAGCGACATCGCCAAACTCAACCACACATACTATGACAACATCGACATAGGTCTTGCCGTCAGCTTCCCGCAAAAATCGGCATGGGCTGTGCGAGAAGACGACAAATGGCTTGCTGAAGCCATCGACCGATGGGCAAAGATGCCCGAAGTAACACAGTCGGAAAAAGAACTCTACAAACACTATTTCGAGCAGAGCAAACTCCGCCGTTCCAGAGATTTAGACATGCGAAACCTGCGACGCGGAGAAATTTCCACATACGACAATCTTTTCAAGACATACGCCAAGACAATCGGTTGGGACTGGCGTCTGCTTGCCGCACAGGGCTATGTTGAGTCGCATTTCGACCCGAACGCCACATCCTGGGCAGGCGCTCGCGGACTGATGCAACTGATGCCCCGCACAGCCGCCCACTACGGTCGGCACGATGGCTCAATCACCGACCCAGACAACAGCGTATATGCCGCCTCTCGATATATTGCCGACCTCAACCGCATTCTCTCGTCCTACGTCAAAGACCGCGACGAGCGAATAAAGTTTATCCTTGCCGCATACAACTCTGGAATAGCCCACATCTACGACGCTATAGCGCTTGCCCGCAAGCATGGAAAAAACCCTGCATTGTGGCACGACAACGTAAGCGAGGCACTGATGATGAAATCAAACCCTGAATACTATAACGACCCCGTATGCCGCTACGGATATTTCCGCGGTCGCCAAACCGTGGAATATGTCAAAGAAGTGACTCGCGTATATGAACGGTTCAAAGGAAAATGAGAAAATCCAACATTATTTCGTATATTTGTAAAAGATAAACTGCATCTCGGCAGACAAACAACTATAAGACCAATGAACGACAAACTTATAATTTACCAGATTATGACAAGGCTGTTCACAAACGGCAACAAATACTGCGTGCCTAACGGCACTATCGAGCAAAACGGTTGCGGAAAGATGAACGACATCACAAGCCACGTGCTGGAATCCATACGCAGTCTTGGCTCAACGCATGTGTGGTATACAGGCATTATTGAACATGCCACCAAGACCGACTATTCGCGATTCGGCATACGTCCTGACAATCCATATATCGTCAAAGGCCGCGCCGGTTCGCCATATGCCATAAAGGATTATTACGACATTGACCCGGATTTGGCCGTGAGCGTACCAGGCAGAATGAAGGAATTTGAGGCTCTCGTGGACCGCACTCACAAAGCCGGCCTTAAAGTGATAATCGACTTCGTGCCAAACCACGTGGCTCGCCAATACCATTCAGATGCGGCCCCGGCTGGCGTGAAGGACTTCAGTGCCGACGACGACACTACAAAGTTTTTCAGCCCCAACAACAACTTTTACTACATCCCGCAACAGAAATTCGCCCCGTCAATCGACTTGGGCGAAGGAAAGTCGGCATACGTAGAATTTCCTGCAAAAGCATCGGGAAACGATTGTTTCAACGCGTTCCCCGGACAATATGACTGGTATGAGACTGTAAAATTAAACTACGGCGTCGACTACGGCGACGGCTCACGCCATTTCTCTCCTACTCCTGACACTTGGCTGAAGATGCTCAACATCCTTCGGTTCTGGGCAGGAAAAGGCGTAGATGGCTTCCGATGCGACATGGCGCACATGGTGCCTGTAGAGTTTTGGGAATGGGCTATCAAAGCTGTAAAAGAAAAATATCCCGATGTCAAATTCATCGCCGAACTTTACGACGTGAGCATATACCGCGACTACATATACCGCGGTGGTTTCGACTACCTATACGACAAAGTAAACCTATATGACCGTCTGCGCGGCATTATGTGCAGCAACGTGTCTGCCGCACAGATCACGCAATGTTGGCAAACAGTAGACGGCATAGGCAACCATATGCTCAACTTTCTCGAGAACCATGACGAGCAGCGCATCGCATCACGCGAGTTTGCAGGAAACGCCCAGCTGGCGATACCAGCATTGGTGGTCAGCGCAACCCTGTCGACCGGACCAATGATGGTGTATGCCGGACAGGAATTGGGAGAAAAAGCGGAAGACGCCGAAGGCTTCAGCGGGCTCGACGGACGCACAACCATCTTTGACTATTGGAGCGTGCCATCGCTGCGCCGTTGGATGAACGGAGGCAAATGCAACAACGAACTGCTCTCCGATGAGGAAGTGCGACTACGCGACACGTACAAGAAAGTGCTCAACGCTGCCAAAAACGAGCCGGCAATCAGCCGCGGACAGTTTTTCGACGTAATGTATGTGAATTACAACAACCCGACCCTCGACCCCCACCGCCAATACGCATATCTGCGCAAAGACGGAGACGAGGTAATCGTTATTGTAGCTAATTTCGGCGCCGAAGCCAACTGCCAAATCGCAATTCCACAGCACGCATTTGACATACTTCACTTAGAGAAAGGCACTTATGTCGCAACAGAAATTATCAGCGGCAAGCGTCAGAAAAAAACGCTGTCGCCCGACGCTCCATTCCAAACAGCTGTCGCTGCAAACAGCGCCGCCATGTGGAAAATCAAACTTACACGACAAAATGCCTCTCCGAAGAAAAAATCTTCCATAAAGGGCGGTCGGGATAAATAAAAAGTAGTACTTTTGCATCAAAATTCAGCAACAATAGTTATGAATACAAACTTGCCACCTTACAAAATTTTCTCAGGAACAAAATCGCATTATCTGGCTGAGGCCATCTGCGCAGAACTTGGTGTTGAACTTGGAAAAATGAACATCCAGCGATTTGCCGATGGTGAATTCGAAGTATCATTCGAAGAATCAATCCGCGGTTGCGAAGTTTTCTTGGTTCAGTCCACATTCCCCAACACCGACAATTTGATGGAGCTTCTGCTCATGATTGACGCAGCAAAGCGCGCGTCGGCAAAGTCGGTTATCGCCGTAATCCCATACTTCGGATGGGCTCGTCAAGACCGCAAGGACAAGCCTCGCGTGTCAATCGCAGCAAAACTCGTTGCCGACCTGCTCAGCACCGCCGGAATCGACCGTTTGATTACGATGGACCTGCACGCAGACCAAATTCAAGGCTTCTTCAACGTGCCAGTCGACCACCTCTACGCTTCATCGGTGTTTATCCCATATATCGAATCCCTCAATCTCAAGGATTTGGTTATTGCGACACCTGACGTCGGAGGCGCGAAACGCGCAAACAGCTACGCAAAATATCTCAACGTGCCATTGGTGCTCTGCCACAAGCAAAGAGCCAAAGCAAACGTCGTTGAGAACATGACAGTAATCGGTGAAGTTGAAGACAAAGACGTAATCATCATCGACGATATGGTCGATACGGCCGGAACCATTACCAAAGCAGCCAACCTCATGAAAGAGAAAGGCGCGAAATCAGTACGTGCCCTCGCCTCTCACGCCATCATGAGCGACCCAGCTTCAGAACGCGTTGACGAATGCGCATTGACCGAAATCATCTTCTCCAACAGCATCCCTTATAAAGGAAACAGCAAGAAAGTGACCACATTGTCAATCGCCCCATTGTTTGCCGACACAATCCGTCGCGTACACAAATACGAGTCAATCAGTTCTCAATATCTGATTAAATAATTGTCTACGACATATTAAAATAGCGACGGCAGCTGGTAGTCCAGTTGTCGTCGCTATTTTTAAACCATATTGCAGACTTCTCATGTTTGAACTGAGCATCAGTTTCTTTTATGCCATTAAATTACTAAAAATCAATGAATTCACCAAACAAATCGGCGACTATTCCAGTCACCGATTTCCTTTTTCTTCACCATTTTTTCAAACACCTCTTATCCCGAACTCGCGTTCAGAGTATGAAAAAAGGGCTGCGCCGTAAACCTTAATTACGACACAGCCCCTTTTTTATTGATTGGCGTCTGCGTTTGTTAGAAATTAACATTAACATCAGCACCAGCGCTGGCGTCTACCCAATCCGCTGTTGCAGCATTAAACGTGATTGGCGAAAGAATCGGCTCACCCTGGTCGTCATAACCACCTCCGAAAATAAGGGTGTAGATGTAACGCTTGCCCGGTTCCCATCCTGTAGCATTGTCGAATGGAACATATACCGTCTTATATTCAGCAGCCGAGCCGATAAGATATGAATCGTTTTGCTTCAATTTCATAGAAATCTCCAAATAGCACTCTTTTTTGCCGTCTGCCTCAATTTTTGGCACAGCCGTACCCGCAGAATAAGTGCTCCACTTTGTCAACTGCTGAGGTATCATCATCATCGGGCTATTCATATCTGAAAGATCAACAACCGCGTCATTGGTCTTAACGTTAGCCGCATTGAGTTTTACGGTATATGCACCCATAAGTGGAGAAAGAGTCCAATCGCTCATCTTCGGATCCTCTTCAGGAAGCGTAAATTTACCGCCCACAGCAAAGTTGTGAATCTTTACAGATTGGACATCAACCTCAAGAATGCTTGATGTGGTCTTCGCCTTGAACACCACCTGCGACAAGATGTGCTTGAATTTCATCTGCACCGGAGATGTTCCATTGTTTGCTTTGTTACGGCCTTTGGCTACTGCATACATAACATCATGGTTGGTTGCTCCAGTTTTGTACTCGTCAGCCGTTGCATAGGTTATTGTTTTTGCATCTGATGTCATATCATATGCAAAACGATAATAAACGAGCTCATCCGTAAAGGCTGGACTTACAGCGTAGAAGTCGACATCACCTGTTGTTGGCCAATAAGCCTGTTGGCTCTTATCCTCATAATTCCATCCAGTATTGTACACAATCTTTACTCCATGGTCCGAATGACCAGCCTCGTGCTTTCCTCCCATAAACAATGCATTGTCGGCACTCATAAAAGCCATTACATCAAAGTTTGTAGACGTAAGGTTGGTTGTGCCAATCGGCGTGGTACGGGTGTCAGACAATCCTGATATTCCGGCAAAACGAATCGCATTAGATTCCGACTTGCCCACATTAGCCAATTCCTCCTCATTTGAGCAGCTTGCAAACACTGTTGCTACTGCTGCTACTGCTAAAATTTTTCCAATTTTCATTTTACTAAATTTTTAAATGATTTATGATTAATCTATAATATTATGTCTGATTCTATATCTCCCCACTCGTCAACACTCGGGTCAAACCCAAAGCTGCCGGTGCTACCTCCCTGTTTGTCGAGATCCAAATCTGTGTCGATCACAATGTCTACATTTTTCAGATGTCCCTTTTGACTATTTATCTGTTGAGTGACGTCATATTCACCTTTCACCATTTTACCGCTGGCTGTGCGTATATATAGTATTGTTTTATACACATCGCAATCGGCAGCCCCAAACGTGTAGCACCTGCCTGTGATTGCATCGCCGCTTCTTTCCATCGCGAAACAGATATCCGCTCTTGACTCCTGGATTTCCCTGTCGCCACCAACGGAATACTCGCTGCACATCGCCCGCTGGACAGCCACACACTCCGAAAAGTTTTGCAGATTTTTCACGCCGCACACCGTGTATGTGTAGCGACACACCATAGGTGCCACCGGAAGCACTATTATCTGCTCGCAGCCAATCTTTACTTCCACTTCCACAGCAACCATACGCCCTCCACACAAATAGTCGGGCGTGCGAAAAGCCTTGACGTCGCCAACCTGCGCGACACCTGTCGTTGCGGCTATCGACGAAAAACCGTCGTCTCCGTTGTATTTCACCCTCTGCGTGTCGTTGTTGAAGCACACCACATCGTAAACCCCTGAAGGAATTTCTACGCAGCCACCTTTTTTCCCAACGAAATCGCGAACAATCTCCTCTCCTCCATTCCGAGGATAAAATATCACCCGCATACCGCCGGGAGAATAAGCCGCCGGCATCTGGCTCCACTCAAACTCCACCGACACCTTAGCGGAATGTGGATGGCTGTAGCATAACTCTTTATGCTCGCACGACACAACTATCATCGACAACACCATCAACAACGCGTATGTAACAATCAGTCTCTTCATATCCGTCATCTGGTCTTGTTTGTGTTTCCTCTTCCAATCAGCCATACAAGCGAAATCTCCGCTTTTGTCGGGCCAATCCAATGTCTGCGTTTGGTGGATTGCCAAACGTAATGGCCGTCCAGTGGCAAATATTCCTTATATTCTCCACCCATATAGCCAAGCCCGATAGAAAAATCTATATTCAGCCGCTTTGCCACCGGAAGCGAATATCCGTATGACATGCCAGCCGCATAACTCCAACGGTCGGCAAGATATCCGCGTCCGCCAAGTTCAAAGTCATAGGTCACAATCTGCGCATACGCCCCAATGTGGTGACCGGTCAGAGGCTTCCTCCTGGCAGCTGAGCCCAACCACTTTCTCAATTCCACATCACCGCCATAAGTGCGCCAATAGTTATGCACGCGGTCGCTCTTCCACCAAGCATACATCCAATATGCGTCAATGCTCCAGTTCTTGCCAAGATAGATTTCCAGGCCTCCGTTCGGCACAAGCATGGCATCATAGAGCATATTGGTCTTAACACCTACATACCACGGCTTCTTCCGGACTTCCTGCATCACATCCCTTTTGGCTGAAATGCTGATTCCACTGGGCTCTACGAAGGAGGTTTCAAGCGACACACGACCATCGGAAACCAAATCGTCGACGCGGTACACAGCCACTACCTTCACGCCAGCTTTTCTCAACTCCGGGAAAAGACGACCATACATATATCTATAAGGCTTGCCTCCATCAAGCACCTTCAACTGGGCGAACATCCTGCCTTCAGACTCTTTGTCATTTGGCATTGCAAGGCGACGGAGCAAATCCAATGTCGCTTCGCGCGACGGCAATTCACAATCGTCCACGGCAAGAGCGTACAAGCCATTCCAATCTCGTCCCACGGCAACTACCTCCGGCGAAATTCTTCCGCCCCCGACTTCAGCAATGTAAGAAGCGATGCGATCAGCACGCCTTTTCGACAAGCCTTTATTGTAATCGATTCCTCCCTCCGGAGAAGCCGCGCCATAAATCTTGACGCTCACGATTTCTATATCTTTGCGTTTTGCCATTTCCAACAAATCTGCCAACGATCCATAAAACTGAGAGTTGCCTGCCACAGATTCGTTAAACAATGATTTGCTCTGTTGAAAATGTATTCTCAACGAGTCGCTGATCTCTTGACCTACGGCTTTGATTCCACACAGCAAGATTATCACAACAAATAAAATATGTCGAAATCGTATTTCCAATATCTAAATTACAATCTTCTTTTTATAAATATTTTTCCTTTCCACCAAAAGGCGAAAAGGACTACAAAGGAAATATTATTGCCAAGAAAAGAGAAACCTTTCCGACCAATAAACCATTCATTTAATGAATTTTAACCGAACCAAGCGTATTAAATTGTAATTTTAGATAGTCTATTAATGCAAAAATAAAAAACAAAACGACCAATATGTTTTCAATATCAATTTGTATCCATTTCACCTAAACTATTGAGAAACAGCAATAATCACACCGCATGATTTACCCCCCCCCATTCCGACTTTTAGAACAATTTTATCACTTAGCGAGCAAATGGATATTAGAATTGTAATATTCCGACTTTCCGGTAACTTCCTCTCCCACAAACGGAGGTAAAGGAAACTGCGTATCCGCCTTCGGAATTTCTATTTCAGCGACAATCACACCATCGAGCGAACCATGAAACACGTCGACTTCCCAACAGAATCCCCCAAACGGAACTACATATCGCGTCTTTTCAATCACCAATCCACGGCATGCCGAGAGCATTGCGTCAGCATCAGCGACAGGCACCTCATATTCAAACTCATTGCGCACGCAACCTCGGTTGCGGGTCTTGACCGTCAGGAAAGCCCTGTCACCCGCAATGCGCACACGCACCACAGCATCAGCGTCGCGCGACAGATAGCCCTGCCGCATATCCACGACCGACGTTGCCGTCCCCTTAAAAGATTGGTCCACCACAAGGAATTTACGTTCTATTTCAAGTGCCATAATTAAGAAATATTACAAATAAGAACAAATTAACGTCAAAAAGGAGAGTTTTTATGTCCAAAACTCTATCCACGGACACGGGAAAGTGCCTACTTTTGCAAAAGTAATAAAAACAGATATATTTCAGAAATGACAAACGGGACAAAATTTTTTCATCTTGTGTGCCTGCTGGCAGTGATGTTGACAATGGCACAGCCCCACTCTCTAACATATGCGCAAGCGCCAGTGAAGCCCACCACAATCAAAGGCGTGGTGGTCGACTCGCTGACACGCGAGCCCATACCGTTTGCCATGGTGTTGCTGCAAGGCTCAAGCGCCGGCACACAGGCAGATGCCGACGGTCGGTTTGACATAACGACAAAGGTGAATTTCCTCTGCGCCAACTTCTCCATGATGGGCTATGCCCCAAAAGATATTTATGTGAGCAAAGGCGAAGTGAACGATCTTACCGTCGAGCTGTCGGCCGACGGCGTGGCTTTGAAGGAATTCGTTGTGCGACCAGGCAAGGAACACTATTCCCGCAAAAACAACCCAGCCGTTCAGTTTATGGAGAAACTGCGCGACATGAAAGAAAAATACGACCCCCGCAACCACGACTATTACAGCTACGACAAATATGAGAAGATGAACTTTGCCCTCAACGACTTTTCGGAGAAGAACAAGGACAAATGGCTTTTCAAAAAATTCAAATTCATTTTTGAATATATGGACACGTCGGAAGTGTCGGGCAAACCAATTCTCAACGTGTCGGTTAAGGAGAAACTCTCCACCGCATATTTCCGACGCAGCCCCCACGCCGAGAAGGAGTTCGTGAAAGGCATCAAGCGAGCCGGTGTCGACGAGATTTTCGACGAGGAAAGCGTGCAGCGTTTCCTGGAGGACGTGTTCAAGGAAGTCGACATCTTCGACAACGACATCGCCATTATGCAGAACCGCTTTGTCAGCCCGCTGTCGAAAATAGGCTCAGGCTTCTACAAATACTATCTGTCGGACACCATCCCAGTCGACGGCGTCAAATGTATCGAACTCAGCTTTGCCCCGTTCAACAACCGCACGTTCGGATTCTTCGGCCGCATCTACGTGCCGCTCGGCGACAGCACAATGTTTGTAAAGAAAGTTGTGATGAACGTGCCACGCGACATCAACCTCAACTATGTGAACAACCTGCGCATAGAGCAGACTTTCGACAAGGCCCCCGACGGCTGCCGCATAAAGACAAAAGACGACATGACTGTGGAATTCTCAATCATCCCGTCATCGCAAGGACTCTATGCCCGTCGACGCACACTTTATGAGAATTTCAGCTTCGACAAACCAGAGAACGACGGCATCTTCAACGAGGAGGCCAAACTCATCGAAGCCACCGACGCAAGGCAGATGCCCGACGAGTACTGGAAGGAGAACCGAATGACACCTATAAAAGAAAAAGAAAACGCCATAGACAAGCTGCTGACGCAGCTGCGGTCAGTGCCGGCTTTCTATTGGACAGAGAAAACCATATCCGTCCTTGTGTCAGGCTACATCCCTACAGGCGACAAAAACACGAGCAAATTTGATTTCGGGCCAATGAACACCACCATCAGCGGCAACACCGTGGAGGGCGCACGTCTGAAAGTGGGAGGAATGACTACCGCCAACCTAAGCAAGCATTGGTTTATGAAAGGATATACCGCCTATGGATTCCGCGACAAGAAATGGAAATATGATGGAGAAGTGGAATATTCATTCAACGAGAAGAAATACCACGCAAAGGAGTTTCCAATACACTCGCTGCGCCTCCATCATAAATACGACATCAACCAACTTGGCCAGCAATATATGTTCACAAATATGGACAACGTGTTTCTGGCATGGAAACGTCAAACCAACGACAAGGTGACATACCTGCGCACGTCTGAACTGGAATACAAGCGCGAGAGCGAGAACGGGCTTGCCGTAACCGTAGGACTCAAGCACCAGATTCAAGAAGCCACACGCTGGATGCCGTTTGTCGACGGCTACGGGAATTGGAGCGACAAATATCAGCAGTCGTCGGTCAATCTGACACTACGTTATGCTCCCGGAGAGAAGTTCTACGATGCCCGGTTCACGCGCATACCCATCAACCTCGACATGCCGATTCTGATTCTGTCACACACCTACAGTCCCAAAGGCGTACTGGGCAACAAGTTTACAATAAACAAAACCGAACTGAGCGTGCAGAAACGCTTCTGGTTCTCGGCCTTTGGATACACCGACATAATCCTAAAGGGAGGCAAGGTTTGGAGCAAGGTGTCATATCCCGACCTGCTGCTGCCCAACGCCAACCTGTCATACACAATCCAACCGGAATCGTATGCGCTGATGAATGCGATGGAATTTATGAACGACCAATACCTTTCGTGGGATATCACATATTGGATCAACGGAGCATTGCTCAACCGCGTGCCGCTGATAAAATATCTGAAACTGCGCGAGGTGGTTTCGTTCAAAGGTCTTTATGGCTCTCTGTCGGACAAAAACAATCCCGAAAAGAGTCTCGACATCTACCGCTTCCCTATCAACGCATTGTGCCGTCCGATGGAAAAGACCCCTTACATGGAGATGAGCGTAGGTCTTGACAACATTCTCACAATCCTGCGCGTAGACTACGTGTGGCGACTCACGTACCGAGACACTCCAGGCGTTGACAAGAGCGGATGGCGCATCGCCCTGCACTTCACTTTCTAATTTGTTACAGTTTTGTTATTGCAATTTCGTGTCTCTGCACTAATTTTGCAGCATGAAATCAGCAATAAAGATATTATTACTTATTGCCGGCGTTTCGGTTGCCGGCCACACAAATGCACAAGACAATAAGAAATCATGGATTCCTACAATCGGGGGAACGCTGCGCACAAAATTCGAGTATCAGACAGATGTCAAGAACTCCCGTTTTCAGGTGCGCGATGCCAGAATAGGCGTCAGCGGATGGCTCACAGAATTTGTTGACTATAAACTACAAATAAACTTGAGCGACAAAGGCAAAATCCGCACACACGACCTTTTCGCACGGCTACACTTCTTCGACAACCAATTCCAGTTTACCGGCGGTCAGTTCCGAGTGCCTATTTCCGTCGACGCAGCACGTGCTCCACACACACGTTGGTTTGCCAACAGGTCGTTTGTCGGAAAGCAGATAGGCAACGTTTTCGACATCGGCGCCAAAGCCACTTATGCGCCAAAGCAAGTGCCGCTGACAGCCGAATTCGGTGTCTATAACGGAAGAAACAGTTCCGCCTCCGACGATGTCTGGCTACACAATAATTATCTATATGTAGGACATCTCAAGTTCAAAAAGTCCGACTTTGAGGCAAACGTAAGCGCAATGACCACCAAGCCGCAAGACATAAGAACAAATATGTATGACGCATGTCTCAGCTATAAGTACCAGAAATTCACTGTCGAGGCTGAATACATGTACAAATATTTCTGCGAAAGCGACGCCGAGCCAGTACACGCCCTTAACACCATGGCTATGTATGCCCTGCCCGTCGACAACAAATACATGCAACAGGTTCGATTTCTCGGCCGTTTCGACATGATGACCGACGACAGCAGCGGATATACCGATGAAAACGGAGAGATTGAAATCACCAACGCCGCCCGCAAGCGTGCCACTGTCGGTGTCACATTGGGATACTACAAGAAAGTGAGCGCCGAGCTACGTCTGAATTATGAAAAATACTTCTATGGCGACAATGTGGAGATAGGCGTGTCAGACCACGACAAATTTGTAGCGGAATTAATGATAAACTTTTAGAATATTATGGAAACTCCTGTAAAGATTCTGGTTGTCGACGACGAGATGCCGATATGCGAATTGATGAAAATCAATTTGGAACTGGCGGGATTCAGCGTCGATATTGCCAACTCTGCAGAGGAGGCACTGCAAAAGCATCTTGCCGACTATGCCCTGATGGTGTTTGACATCATGATGGGTGAAATCAGCGGCCTCGAACTGGTAAGCAAAGTAAGAGCAATGCCCGACGTCGCCAACGTGCCGATTATCGTGTGCACAGCCCTCGGCAACGAGGCTCCGCTAATCGACGGATTCACGCGCGGCGCCGATGACTACATCAAAAAGCCGTTCTCGATGCGCGAGTTTGTGGTACGCGTCAAGAGCCTGTTGCGACGAGTAAAGCCGGAGCAGCCCACCATTGCAATCTACAAGACTCTGTCTCTCGACAGCATCTCTAAAACTTGCACAATCGACGGCAGCGAGATTGCTCTTACAAAAAAGGAATTCGACATGCTATTTCTCTTCCTTTCAAACCCCGACAAAATTTTCTCACGCGACGAGATTCTCGACAAAATCTGGGAGAAGAACGTCTATGTAGTCGACCGCACAATCGATGTCAACATCAACCGACTGCGCAAGAAACTCGGAGAATATGAACAACATATTATAACCAAACAAGGATACGGCTATGGCTTCAAAGAAAAGATTTAGTTACAAGGCAAAACTGTTCAGCGTAGTCAACGTGTTTTTCTGGATATTGGTTTTCGTGTTTGTCTCGATTCAATATTCCAGAGAGCGGGAATACAAAGTAGAACTGCTTGACACACGACTACAAGTGTACAACAACATCCTACTCAACGAATATGCAGAAACCGGACAGCTGACAAACGACGCTGTGAATCGGCTGATTCCTAATAAAAACATCCGCGTCACTTTGCTCGACACCAAAGGGAATGTGTTGTTTGAAAGCCACAACAGCTCAAAGATTGCCAACCATCTCAACCGTCCGGAAATAAAAAATGCAATCGAACACGGACATGGCTACACGATACGCCGTCTCTCTCAAGTGAAAGACCACGAATTTTTCTATTCCGCCTCTGCGCGGGGAAATGCAATAGTGCGCACCGCCCTACCCTACAACGTTGAGTTGTCGGCAGTGTTGAGCAGTGATATGGCTTACATTTGGATTGTGCTGGGTGCGACATTGATTGTGAACATCATACTTTATTTCGCAATCAGCCGCATAAGCCTCGGCGTGAAAGCACTGCACGACATTGCAAACCGCGCGCGCAACGGGAAAATAGAAGATTTCAACACCGACGAGCTATCGGATGACGAACTTGGCGACGCAGCCCGCTCAATATTCGCAATCTACAAGGAACTGCAGGACCGCACTGCCGAACGCGACCGCAGCATGCAGGAAGCACTGTTTGAGGAAAAAGAGAAAATGCGCATCAAGCATCAGCTCACAAGCAACATAAACCACGAATTGAAGACCCCAGTACAGAGCATTCGCGGCTGCTTCGAGACGTTGCTCGACAACGAGCTCCCGAAAGAAACCGAACGGCATTTGATGGAATCAGGCTACCAAAGCGCTATGCGACTGTCGAATCTGCTTGAGGACGTCACTCTGATCACCCGCATCACCGACGCAAAGGCAACTTTGCCGATATGCCCCGTCAACGTCAAGGACGTTATCGATGGGATATGCGAAGAGGTGGCCCAGTATAAACCGGAGAACCGGATGCGCATCCATGTAGATGTTGCCGACAACGTTGCCGTCGAAGGCAACCGTCAGCTCATCGACGCAATCTTCCGCAATTTGATAAACAATGCAATCGCCTATTCAGGCGGTCGCGACATCTATATTTCTGCAATCGAGAAAAATTCCGACTTCTACAAATTCGACTTCTACGACAATGGCTCAGGTGTCGAGGCCAAACATCTCGACAAGATATTCGAGCGCTTCTACCGCATCGACACCGGTCGTTCACGCAAGTCGGGCGGAACCGGACTTGGGTTGTCTATTGTGCGCAACGCCGTGATGTTCCATGGTGGAGAAATCACCGCGCGCAATCACAAATACGCCGGTCTTGAATTCTTATTCACATTGAAGAAAACACAAAAAATAGAATACAATAAAACAGCATTATTATGAGTCCTTTATTCACTGTAATTGTAATCATTCTCGCAGTGCTTGCAATTATCGATTTGATTGTCGGAGTGTCAAACGACGCAATCAACTTTCTGAACTCGGCGTTAGGTTCCAAAGTGGCTAAACGCTGGATTATCCTAACAGTGGCTGCCGCCGGCATCCTGCTTGGAGTGCTCACGTCAAACGGCATGATGGAAGTGGCGCGCAACGGCGTGTTTCACCCCGAGATGTTCACTTTTGAGAACGTTATGATTCTTTTCGTTGCCGTGATGCTGGCAGACGTAGTGCTGCTAAACACGTTCAACGCGCTCGGTCTGCCAACGTCAACAACAGTGTCGCTCATCTTCGAGCTTCTCGGAGCATCAATTGCCGTGGCAATGTTCACCATTTGGAACGACCCGTCGCTGTCGTTTACCGACTTGGGCAACTACATCAACACAGAAAAAGCTATGGTGATGATCTCCGGAATCCTGCTGTCGGTGGTCATTGCATTCACCGTGGGAGCGATTTTGATGTACGTGTCGCGAGTGATTTTCTCATTCAAATATGCCAAATCGCTGCGACGCTATGGCGCAATCTGGTGCGGACTCGCAATCGTTGGAATCGTCTATTTCGCCATTTTCAAGGGAATGAAAAGCTCCGGGCTTATCAGCGACGACTTCAACCACCTCATCAATGACCACATCGTATTGTCGCTCGGTGCAATTTGGATTATCTCATCTGTCATATTGCTGATTTTGCAGCAGATGAAGGTAAACATTTTGAAAATCACCATTCTTGCTGGGACATTTGCTCTTGCCCTCGCCTTTGCCGGCAACGACCTTGTAAACTTCATCGGTGTGCCTATCGCCGGTCTCGACAGCTACGCCATTGCGAGCAACTCTGGCGATCCTTCGATGCTGATGGGCAAGCTCGCAGAACCAGCACACGTAAACATCTGGTTCTTGGTAATAAGCGGCGCTGTGATGGTCATCACGCTCTTCTTCTCGAAAGATGCCATGAAGGTGGCTGAAACACAACTCAACCTATCGTCGCAGAACGACGAGGAGGAGCGCTTCGGATCAACAATGATTTCACGCGCACTCGTAAGCCTTGCAATAAACCTCAACAAAGGCTACAAGGCTGTGATGCCACAAAAAATCCAAGACAAGCTCAACAGTAGATTCGATCCTGACGAGAACGGAGACAAAACAGTGTCGTACGACCTTGTACGCGCCGTTGTCAACCTTTCGGCTGCCGCCAGCCTTATATGCCTTGGCACATCGCTGAAACTGCCGCTGTCAACCACATATGTCATCTTTATGGTATCGATGGGTTCGTCACTCGCCGACAGGGCTTGGGGCCGCGACAGCGCAGTGTATCGCATCACCGGCGTAATGGTCGTGGTGACTGGATGGTTTGTAACCGCCATCGCCGGCATCACTCTTTCTTTCCTCTGCGGACTACTTCTGATGTGGGGCGGATGGATTGCCCTCGCCGCTCTGGCGTTGCTCTGCGGATACATTCTTTGCCGCAATCTTATCTTCGGCAAACATAAAAAAGAAGAGCAGCCTTCTGCTGAACTGATTTCTGAAAAGACTCAGAATGAAGACGTGCTTTACTCCTGCACGCATGAGGTATGCGTAACGATGGAACGCGTGTCAGGCATCTACAACCATATGCTTGTAGCCTTGTTCACAGAGAACAGACACTTGCTGAAAGAAACAATGGTCGAGTCCGAGCAAATCTACCAGCAAGCCAACCAGCGCAAACATCATGTGATGGCAACACTGAAGAAACTGCAGGATCAAAATGTGGAGACAAGCCATTTCTACATCCAGGTGGTCGACTACCTGACCGAGGTGTCGAAGGCGCTCCTCCACTGCACGCGTCCGGCATACGAGCATATCGACAACCACCATAAAGGCTTCACCAAAGAGCAGATTATGGACCTTAAGGAGGTGAATGACGGCGTTGACGCAATATTCAACAAAATCAGCACGATGCTCCGCGACAAAGACTTCTCCGACCTTGACGAGGTGCTGCACATGCGCGATGATCTGTTTACGGTAATTGCCGGAGCCATCAAGAATCAAGTACGCCGGTTGAAGGAGGAAAAGATGAGTACAAAGGCCAGCGTCTTATATCTCAACATCCTCAACGAGACTAAGACCATGGTGCTGCAAGCTCGCAACTTGATTAAATCGCAAGGTTATTTCCTGTCGGCGTTGAAAGAGTCAGACAACAAATACACCGACGTTAATTAACCCTTACGCTACATAAAGCACAACTCTTTTATTCGAATCTGCAAGTTTCTTTATCTCTTTGAGAAGGAACTTGCAGATTTCTTATTTATCGATGCATGTTGTCTCTAAATGGAATGCCCGCTCAAAATGCCGCGCACCTCCATCAAGGCAAAGCCCAAAAAGTTTGTGCCTTTCCAATTTTCAGGATTGTCAACACCCGCTTCAGACTCTTGCATTCCAATGCCCCAGATTGTATCGTAGGGACTTGCTTCTACAAGAATCTTTTCGCCTGTGTCAAGAAGGAACTGGCAAAGCTCCGGATTTTGTCTGAATTTATGAAGATTGCCCTTTACAACAATGTCCGGTGAAACACGTCTCCAAGTCTCCGCGTCAAAATTCTTCACCTGTCGGCCCAAAGCTTTTATCTCTTTCGGGTCGTTGCAGGCAAGCATCTTCTGCCGTATGTCATCATCTCCAAACACACGTGCTTTCTCCGCCATCATATACTGTTCGGTGCAGTTGTATGCCACATCGTCCACCACAAAATCGGCAGGAAACCATTGGCTGAAACAAGCCTTGGTCATCTTTCCAACTTCGTATGGTGTCCCCAGAAGAACACATATTCAAGTGGCTCACCTGAATTGAAGCGGTCTTTGACAGTCTGTATCGAATGCTCCATAAATTCTAATTTAATATTCTTTAATAGGTCTGAAATTGAGCCTTTTTATATTTGTGTATTATGGACGTAAAGATAGTAAAAAACAAAGACTGCGACAAAAAATGCCGCAGTCTTTGTTTTTTATAGCCGGTTATCTTATTCCGGGAGCATCAGTATCTCAAATCTGTTTTCGGATTTGATCAATTTGTCGACGAAATTCTCAATGTCGCCAACAGTCAACTCCTCTACCGCTTTCTTATATCCTGTATACATATCCTCGCCGTCAACGACATACGACTCAAGAACTCCGAGCCAATATCCGTTTTCGACAATGTTCTCATCATAGCTTTTAAGCATATATTCCTGCATTTTCTTCAACTCCGCCACAGGAATGTCTTTAGACAACTTCTCAAGACATTTGATTGTCGCAGTCTCACTGGTCTTGTACTTGTCAGGATTCAAGCCAAATGACGTCTGGATTGTTGCATTGTCTTTGTATGTTCTGTCGATGTAACCAACAGAATATGGGCTGTATGCCGCGCCCTCGTCTTCTCTGACGCTGTTGAGCAATTCGTTTGACATCAACTGACCTGTAATGCTGACAATCAATTTATTCTTCATTGTCAACGGCATATCCATATTCCAAACCATTGCAAGCATGGCAAGTTTGCCTTCGTTGTTGTTCACAAATTGCTTGCGCACATTTCCCGCTACGATTTCTCTACCATCGTTCACTGCCTTCTCGAAATTCTTGTTGGCTGGCAACGATGCGATGTATTGTTTTACATACTGACGGATTTGATTCTCATCGAAGTTTCCGACAATGAAGAATGTAAAGTCTGCGGCATTGGCAAAACGCTCCTTATAGATTTTAATTGCACGGTCGTAATCAACCTTCTCAAATGCCTCCTTGCTTTGGATAACTGCCTTAGGATGGTGTCCGTACAGGTTTGTAACCAATGAATCCTGGAACACATATTGAGGGCTGTGGGATGCGTTCTCAACCTGCGAAATCATCATTTTCTTGATGTTCTCGAAAGCAGCCTTGTCTTCACGCGGCTGTGTGAAACTGAGATACATCAGCTGCATCATAGTTTCCAAATCCTTTACACTCGAGCGTCCGCTGACCGACTCATCGTATGCGCTGACATCCATCGACACACTTGCTTGTTTGCCTGAAAGAATTTTCTGCAAATCTGTGTAGCTGAACTTTCCAAGACCAGTGCTGCCAATCATATCGCAACTGAACACAGCGTTTGAATAGTCATTTGCATCATAGACCGACGCTCCACCCTTGCTCACTGCATACAAGCGGATTTCGTCTTCCTTGAACGTTGTTTTCTTCAGAACCACCTTCGCTCCATTGGAAAGCGTAAGCTGAGTATAGCCCAGAGCATCATTTTTTGTCTCTTTCTTTATCTTTCCAGCCTTCGGAGTCTTTTCCATCAACGGCTCTGTAACCTGATTGTCGGCATAGGCTTCCACCTCCGCGCTGTCGACCTCGGCAATCACCTGTTTCAATTGTTCCACAGTAGGAACGGCCACGCCCTCCTTGTCCGGACAAAGCGACATCACAACCAAATTCTTACCCGGGACAAACTGCTCTTTTATATATGCGTTGATTTGGTCAACCGGCAGCATCGCAAACTGGTCCTTCATCGTGTTGTATTCATAGTCGACCGCAGTTATCGGATTTGACTCGATGAAATTATTGATATAAATCTGGGTGAAATAGTCATTTTTAGACGTCTTGAAATTGTTGTATTGTTTCTCCAACGCGCTGACATACTCATTACGGGCACGCTCATACTCGCCTGCCGTAAAGCCGAATTTCTGCATACGCTTCAATTCTGTCAGCACCGCACGCAAAGCGGCTTCCGAACCTTTGTCGCCTACCACTGCCTGAAACAGCAATGCCCCTTTAGTGTTGGCATACAAGAAATTGCTCATTGCTGCATCACAAGCGCTAAACGGAGCGTCAGGCGACAGCTGTATAGCCGTGAGTCGCTCGTTAAGAACCTGATTGATGATGAAATCTATATATTCCATCAAGATTCCGATATCCGTATTGCGGAATTCTCTCGGCAAGAAATCATACTTCTGCGCCACAAACAACACGTTGGCAGGCATCTCTTTGTCCTTATCGGAAATAACGATAGGCTCCTCGTTGTCGCCAAGCACCTGATACTCAAATTTTGCTGGATTCTCAGGCATTTTTATAGGCGAGAACAACTCCTTGATTTTTGCCTCGACAGCGTCGACATCGACATCGCCGACAACGATAATGCCCTGCAAATCCGGACGATACCATTTCTCGTAATAGTCGCGGAGCACCTGTGGCTTGAAATTGTCGATAATGTCCATGCTGCCAATCACGTCGTGGGTAGCATATTTTGTGCCTGGATAGAGTTCTGCGGCATGGCGATTGAGGATTCTCGAAACCGCACCGTTGCCCATACGCCACTCCTCATGGATGACGCCACGCTCCTTCTCAATCTCCTCGTCGGCAAGCGTCAACGCGTCAGCCCAATCGTGGAGGATGAGCAGACAAGAGTCGACAACCTCCTTCTTTTGAACAGGCACGTTCATTATATCATACACCGTCTCATCAGTGCCGGTGTGTGCGTTCAAGTTCATGCCAAACTTAACGCCCTTCGACTCCAGCCACGTCAGAATCAACTTGTCCGGGAAGTTTTTCGTGCCATTGAAACACATGTGCTCAAGGAAGTGAGCCAAACCATTTTGGTCCTCGTTTTCCTGCACCGCACCCACCTTCTGGGCGATATGGAAGTCAGCCTGTCCTTTTGGATATTCATTATGGCGTATATAGTACGTCAATCCATTCGGCAATTTTCCGACTCTAACCGCAGGGTCAGACAACTGCTGCGGCATCTGCGCTCTGACATTGGCGGTAAGCAACAGCACCGCCAACACCACGAACATCTTAACAAATGATTTCATAATAATACGTTGATTGTTATTCATTACAATTGACAAATTGGCATTCGACAACCATATATATGGTAATCAAATGCCAACTCATCATTTTCTTTTTAATTTAATTATTTCAATAAATCACGGATTTCCGCCAATACAGCATCAACCGTAAAGCCAAACTTCTCTTCGAGCAATTTGTATGGCGCAGAGTATCCGAAATGATCCAATCCCGAGATTTTGCCCTTCGAGCCAACCACGCGGAGCAGTGTAGACGGGATTCCCGAAGTCTTGCCATAAGTAGGCACATCGTCAGGTATCAATGCTTTCCGATAACCATCCTCCTGCGACATAAACAATCCAATCGAAGGCACCGAAACTACTCTCGCATTCACGCCTTCTTCCTTCAATTGCTCAGCAGCCTTTACAAGCAGCATAACGTCAGAGCCGTTACCCACAAGCACCACATCAGGCTTTTCACAGTTGACAACCGCATATCCGCCTTTCAGCATCTGCAAAGCGTCTGCATAACGGTCGCCGCCGGCACTTGGCAAGTCCTCCACATCCTGACGAGTGAGAATCAAACCCGTAGGCGAATCCACATTTTCCATCGCCATCTTCCATGCCACAGTCGTTTCCGCGCTGTCGGCAGGGCGAAGCACAAGCATACTGTTCTTGCCTGAATGATTCTTCAATTCCTCCATCAAACGTATCTGAGCCTCTTGTTCCACAGGCTGGTGTGTCGGTCCATCCTCTCCCACACGGAAAGAATCATGAGTCCACACGTATTTCACCGGCAATTGCATCAGCGCTGTCATTCTGATTGCCGGCTTCATATAGTCAGAGAACACAAAGAATGTGCCGCAAGCGCAGAGCAAGCCACCATGAAGAGCGATGCCGTTCATCACCGTAGCCATTGTCAATTCAGCCACACCCGACTGAAGGAATTTTCCGCCATAATTGTCGGGAGCAATCACGCTGCCCGCTTTTTTGAGAAACGCTTCAGTCTTGTCGCTGTTTGACAAATCGGCTGATGACACAATCATATTCTTTACTTTCTCACCCAAAACAGTCAACACATCTGCCGACGACGCACGCGTAGCAATGTTAGGTTTATGAGCGATTGCCTTATAGTCGATTTCCGGGAGTTTGCCGTCAATCCACGACTGCAGTTCCGCCGCATCCTCCGGGTTTTCCTTAGCCCAAGCGTCAAATTTCGCACGGCGTTCGGCAACGATTGCCTTCAGCTCCTCTTTTCTGGCGGCATAAAGCGCCTTAGTCTCTTCAAAGACAGCCCATGGGTCTTCCGGATTTCCGCCCAGATTCTTGACTGTCATCTCATAGCTTGCGCCTGATTTGCTCAAAGGATTGCCATGCGTGCTGCACTTGAACTCAAAGCTGTTGCCATCGGCATCGACACATCCTTTGCCCATCACCGTGTTGCCAATAATCAGCGTAGGACGCTCGTCCTCCTTCAAAGCCTGATCCAGAGCCTTGCAGATTTCGTCAGAGTCGTTGCCGTCAATCTCAATTACGTTCCAATTCCATGCACGATATTTTGCAGCGGTGTCTTCCGATGTAACATCATCCACCATTGTCGCCAGCTGCACCTTGTTGCTGTCATAGAACATTATCAGGTTGCTCAATCCAAGATATCCAGCCAAGCGTCCTGCTCCTTGCGAAATCTCCTCCTGGACACCGCCGTCAGAGATAAAAGCATAAGTTTTATGCGAAACGACCTCTCCGAAACGGGCTGCTATAAAACGCTCGGCGATGGCTGCGCCAACTGCCATTGCATGTCCCTGTCCGAGCGGACCAGAACCGTTCTCGATGCCTCTGCAAACATCCACTTCAGGGTGTCCGGGCGTAACACTGCCCCACTGACGCAGATTCTTCAAATCCTCTATCGAGAATTTACCACACATAGCCAAAACGCCATAAAGCATCGGCGACATGTGTCCGGGATCCAAGAAAAACCGGTCACGGGCAAACCATTTCGCATCATCTGGGTCGTAGACGATGTATTTGGAATACAGAGTATTCACATAGTCTGTGCCACTCATCGAGCCTCCAGGGTGTCCAGACTTTGCCTTCTCCACCATTGCGGCCTCCAATATGCGGATATTGTCCGCAACCTTTCTCATTGTTTTTGCATCCATTGCCACTGAATATTTTTGATATGGATATTATTCTATGATTTTTATGCGAATTAATATATTTTTCAACTCTTTGTTTTCGTGCCAATTAAACAAGCTAAAAACTATCACAAGGCTTTGCCTTGCAACATTTTCACACAAAAAGCCCCCAAAAACATATAGGCGATGCCTTTATCTTGCGCCTTAACACGATGCAAATATAGTTATTCCGCCTCCAATATCCAAATATCCACACCCACAAATTAGGCTTTGGACAGGGAGTGGCATACAACAAAAAAGAGTCCGGTTGCTTGGCATCCTCACATGCGTCTGCAAACCATCTCCGTGCCATGCGGCAACTGCCATCCACATCACCTGCTATCTTGTCCACGATAGGTTTGCACAAGAAGTAAAGCGCGACTACAAAGATAGGCGAATAGAAATATTTGTCTATCTTTGTAGCAAATCAAGGAGCAAACGATGGCACTGCAATCATATCCGCCATTGTAGCGGTTGTTGTCCTTTTTATTGCTTGCTGCGATTAAGCAATAAAAATGATACTGAAAGGAATTTTTAAATAATTACACTATGGATAAAAACATTATTGCAAACGGATATATCGATATTTTTACGAAAAATATTGTATTTTTGTAAAGCCAAGTAAGGATTAAACAAGAAGCCTATTTATGAAATATTTTGCCGACTATATGAAAGAGCGTATCTACGCAATAGACGAAAACACTGGTGACGGAGTAATGGTTGATGGAGACGGAAAATTCTCTATCCATAAAGACAAAAAACAAATTCCATGGCTATCAGAGGAAAATGGTACTGGTTTTATCGTTGAAGAAATGACAAAAAAGGAATTTGAATCTTTTGGCATAACATGGAACTGGGCGGCTGCGCCATTACCAGATGAGGAACAAAAACACTCTTGGCGCAATTACAAGCAGGTTATTTATTGAAGTGCGAATAATATTCTTCAGACCTCTTTCTCAACGCAATACCTTTTGCAGACTGTTGTTCTTCTTTAGACATCACTCGCCATTCTTCATAGTATTTATGCCCTAAGCCGCCTTCAATACCTGTTTCTTGATGAATCTTATTCCATAGTTTTTCTCCCAATATAGCTTTTGCGTTTTTTGGGAGCTCTTTGGCGTAAATCATTTTTGCAGTATTAACTTGAATTTCTGCAACAAGTCCATTGCTTGTTTGAAGATTGACTATATTTCCACTATAACCGAGATGGTTTTGTGGTCTCTGTTTCTTCACGGCGATTCCTTTAAATGCCTTGACTGGTTCTGACATTCTTAATTGCTCAATAACAATATCAATGTTTCGTCTGTCCGCAATAATAGTTGTCCGCACGAGGTCTTTTAGCTTATCGGGCATATATGCATCTCCTTTCTCCTTCCTCTCCAATAGAACTTTTCGCTTAATAGATGCCTCGCTTTTGTAATTTATCGACGTACAGATTGCATTATGTCCAGCGGCAATGCCCTCCGCTAATCCTTGCACTTCGCCACCACTTGATCGAGCCCTAATTACGACATCCTTGATTGCCTTTTCAAGAGATTTTTCCGCATCCGTCTTCTCTCGCTTGATTCTTGTGTACTTCGGATTGTCCTTCACCCAGTACGGCAACGACTGCGCTTCGGAAACTCTCTTCTTATTCTTCTTCCACCAATCTTGAAAATACTTGTTTGGCTCCCGAATTGCGCTCTTACTTTCGGGTATTGGCTCATCGTTAAGTATCGCCTCCTGCATTTTGTCAAACTCTTTTTCATCTGCAAGTATCGGCACGACATAGCAACGACATTGCGGATGCCAGCCTTTAAACACGAAGTCTTTCGGGTATGCAAAACAACAAAAGAAAAGCAATTAAAAATTTGCAAAATCGAACCAACAAATCAGGAACTTCGTATCTTTGCAAACAAGAGGGCTTGAATAGGGAATCAGCGCGGATTGTAGTTCCGCGAAAACAATACATTGATGCTGGACTTATATCATTCGAGCAAATGGACGACACACCTGTGACTTTAAAAGCATTATTGTTTAATCGATTCTGTCATCATACTGACTTATCATTAATTGATGGAGCGGAGGCGTTCAAAATATTTTATGTATCTGAATACGCAAAATCTACAATCAATTTGTATAAATAATTATTTATATGGATACCCTCCGACATATGGAAATGGCAATGGATTCTGTGTTACAACGTCTAAATCAATATACCACGTCCCATTTGATTTTTCAACCTTTGTAATCTTGAACGTTGTTCCTCGTTGTAGCAACATCTCGCTCTCGAACCCAAAAGATTGCTGTTTGGCAATCCCGTCCCAGTTACGCCCTGCGCCATTGCCAAAGCCTGAAAATGGCTCACAATACATCATTTTTGTTCCTCTTGGCGCGTAAATATTAAATATTACATCACCGCTAAACCCCCTACCTTTGGCAACCCCCATCGACCAAAACGCACCTTCTGTGCCTGTTGCTCCAATCAATGCTTTTATTTCTGCATCTGTAGCGGTGCTGAAATTAGCTAAGCCGAATTTTTTCAACGCTACCAGCTTATCTCCTCTTTGCAACCACATATCAAAGTTATATGACGATTTATTGATAATGCCTTCGATGAGTGGAATCCGTTGCAGACCTAATTGCGCACTTGTCTGGCTCACGTAATATGTCAGCCCTCGTAAAGGTTCATTGATATTGTGATACGAAACGGTATACCCATATATCGCATCTTGTTCTTCTTGAATTACCATCGCTTCATGACTCAAGGTTCGAAATATTCCGTCCTTTTAACGAGGGCACTGAAAAAGTAGGCACTTTTCAGCATTTCCTTAGCCGGGGCAAAAAT
>OGIE01001850.1_pt1 | contig 27940 bp, 26 predicted proteins | sample 1571581 | NCBI WGS metagenome assembly OGIE01 (sample SAMEA2582021, study PRJEB24529) | metagenome | biome: Human gut stool | place: China | collected 2011
GGGCGGTCTCGCCCTCCGGCAGCAGGATCTTCAGCAGGGTGCCGTCCTCTTCGCACTCCACGTCGTTGGTCAGCTTATCCGTCGCTACGGAGAACAGGATGTCCCCCTTCTTGACAGCGTCGCCCTCTTTATATTTCCACTCTTCAATGGTGCCCTCGGTCATCGTCAGGCCGAGCTTGGGCATCAATACTTCAGTTGCCATACTTGAAAATCTCCTTTTCAACAGGCATTAAAACATGCCCTTGATGCCCTTTACCAGGTCCTCCGGAACCACTTTCACCATCTTCTCCAGGGTGGGAGCGAAGGGGATCGGGCAGAAGGGAGCGCCGTACCGCAGGATGGGGGCATCCAGATACTCCATGGCCTCCTCCGCGACGGTGGCGGAGATCTCCGCGCCGAAGCCGCCCTGCTTGACAGCCTCGTGGACGATGCAGAGGCGGTGGGTCTTCTTCACACTGTTCAGCACGGTCTCCTTATCCCAGGGAGACAGGGTGATCAGGTCGATGACTTCGGCCTCAATGCCCTCCTTGGCCAGCAGGTCCGCAGCGCCGCGGGCATTCTTCATGCCGATGGAGTAGGACACGATGGTCACATCCTTCCCCTCACGCTCCACGCGGGCCTTGCCCAGGGTGTAAGGCTCCTCCTCGCCGATCTCGGGCACTTCGCCTTTCTCCTTGTACAGGATCTTGTTCTCGAAGTACAGCACGGGGTCATCGCACTCGATGGCGGCCTTCAGCACCATCTTGGCGTCATAGGGATTGGAGGGCGCCACAACCTTGATGCCGGGGATGTGGGCGAACCAGGACTCCACGCACTGGGAATGCTGTGCAGCGCCGCCGCCGGCAGAACCGTCGGGCGCACGCAGGACCAGGGGCACCTTGGCCTGGCCGCCGAACATGTAGCGGACCTTTGCCATCTGGTTGAAGATCTCGTCCATGGGCACGCCGATGAAGTCGGCGAAGTGCATGTCCACCACGGGACGGGCGCCGGCCAGAGCCGCGCCTACGCCGCCGCCGATGATAAAGGTCTCGGAAATGGGGGTATCAATGATCCGGCCGGGGAACTGCTGGGGCAGGCCCTTGAACTGACCGAAGATACCGCCCTGACGGGCCAGGTCCTCGCCCATTGCGAATACAGTGGGGTCTTTCGCCATCGTCTCGGCCATGGCCTCTTGAGTGGCCTGAGAAAAAGTGATCTTACGCATCGTATTTGTCCTCCTTCGCCTTAGTCATCCACGTAGACGTACTTCATGTACTCGGACGCATCGGCGTACTCGCTCTGCATAGCGTACTCCTTGGCGTCTTTGATCTTCTGCTCACACTTGGCATCGATGGCGTCGCACTCCTCGGCGGTCATCAGCTTCAGCTTGGCGGCCTTGGCGCGGAACATCTTCAGAGGATCGGTGTCGTGATAGATCTTCTGGGTCTCGGCGTGGTCACGATACAGTTCAGGGTCGCCCACGAAGTGGCCCTCAATGCGGTAGGTCTTGGCCTCGATGAACGTGGGGCCTTCGCCGGCACGGGCACGGGCAACAGCCTCCTTGGCGGCCTCATACACAGCAAAGACATCCTGGCCGTCCACGATCACACCGGGCACATGATAACCCGCCGCGCGGTCGGAGATGTTCTCCACATTGCAGGTGGTGCGGTAAGGCGTGGTGGAAGCCCAGCAGTTCATCTCGTTGACGAAGATCACGGGCAGCTTCCAGGCGGAAGCGACGTTCATGGCCTCGTGGAAAGTGCCGCGGTTGGAGGCACCGTCACCGAAGAACACCACGGAAACCCGGTCGTTCTTCAGGATCATCTTGCTGGCCAGGGCAGCGCCGGTGGCCAGGTTGTAGCCGCCGCCCACGACGCCGTTGGCGCCCAGCATACCCACAGAGAAGTCGGCAATGTGCATGGAGCCGCCGCGGCCCTGGCACAGGCCGGTCTTCTTGCCGAAGATCTCAGCCATCATGCGGTTCACATCCGCGCCCTTGGCCACACAGTGGCCGTGGCCGCGGTGAGTGGACTCGATCATATCGTCCTTCCGCAGAGCGGAGCACACACCAGTGGCGATGGCCTCCTCACCGATGTACAGGTGCACGAAGCCGGGAATCTCACCATTCAGGAAGTCGTGCTTCACGCTCTCCTCAAACTTGCGGATGGTGCACATGGTCTCATAAAAGTGCTCCGCCAGTTCCTTGGTGTATTTTGCTGCCTTTGTTGCTGCCATAGGAAAAACTCCCTTCTGCCGACTCTCCTGTCGGCACTCTTTGAAATTTGCTGGGACAGATGCGCTGGGCGGTGAAATCGTCAAAATTTTCACCTATGTTCTCTGAAAAGACGTGGCAACAGTTTCCTGCAGCCACGTCCTCTCAGCTAACGCAACTTACGAAACCTTAACCGTTGTTTATACGGAAACGCAGGCTGCCTCTTCAATTAGGCGGCGGGCTCAGTGGTGCCAGCATCAGCCTGAGTGACGCTGGTGAAAGCCTCGATCAGCTCGGGGGTCAGCTCGTCGGCGAACTCGTCGTACACGGGGGCAGAAGCCTCAGCGAACTCAGCAGCAGCCTCGGGAGTCAGCTCGGTGATCTCAACGCCAGCCTCGGCCCACTTGTCCATGATCTCCTGATCCTGGCTGCGGTTCAGCTCACGCTCGTACTCGCAGGCAGCCTGGCCGGCCTCGTCAACGATGGCCTGCAGCTCGGGAGACAGGGAGTTGTACAGCTCAGCGTTCATGCAGAAGAACAGGCAGTCATAAGCGCCGGTCCAATAGGTCAGATAGCTCTGGACCTCCTGGATAGAAGCGGCATCAGCGGTGGGCAGGGGGTTCTCCTGGCCGTCGTAGGTGCCGGTCTGCAGAGCGGTGAACACCTCGGACCAGTTGGCGTTGGTGTAGTCGGCGCCCCACAGCTCATAGGAGCGGTTCAGCAGCTGGGAACCCGCGACACGCATCTTCAGGCCGTTCATGTCAGCCTTGCTGGCGATGGCGTGCTTGCTGTTGGTGATGTGGCGGAAGCCGTTCTCCGCAATGCCCAGCAGGTGCACGTTGTAGGTGCTCTCCAGGATCTCGCCCAGAGCCTCGCCGCCGGCGCCGTCCAGGGCCGCGTCAGCCTCTTCCGTGCTGCTGAACAGGAAGGGCAGGGAGACCACGTTGAACCGCTGGTCGAAGGAGGACCAGATCAGGTTGGAGTGCATGGACAACTCGGTGGTACCGTCCATCAGGGCCTGGATGCCGTCGGTCTGGTTGCCGGCGGTCAGCTGGTCAGCGGGATAGTACTGAACGGTGATGGCACCGCCGGTCTTCTCGCCCACGATCCGGGCGAACTCCTTGGCGCCGTCCACCCAGGGAGAGGTCTCCGTGGCGGAGCAGGCGAACTTCCAGGTCATTTCCTCGAACTCGCCAGTGGAAGCGGCAGCATCATCGCCGCTGTCGGCAGTGGTATCGCTGGCAGCGTCATCGCCACCGCCGCAGGCCACCAGGGCCAGAGCCATGGTGAGCGCCAGGAGCAGTGCAAGAAACTTTTTCATTGTTTTGCCTCCTTAAAATAGTTGTAGCAGGTATTATCTGAAACCGCAAAGCGCGGTTACAGCCAAGTCAGGAGATGCTTATTTACCGAACAAGAGCACGGTAGAGAACCAGGGCACATAGGTGATGAGCAGCAGCGCAATAATACATGCCACAATCTGGGGCCACACAGCCTTGGACATAGAGACAATGGTGACCTTGGTCTTGTCCCGCAGGCCCTGAAGCTTCTCGGACACACCGATGGCGACGAACAGGTTGACACCCACGGGAGGAGTCACCTGGCCGATAGCCAGGTTCACTGTGGCGATCACGCCGAAGTGGACGGGGTCGATGCCCAGCTGGGTGGCTACGGGGTACATGATGGGGATAAAGATGTACATGGCGGAGTTGGCGTCCACGAAGCAGCCTGCAATCAGGAAGATCACGTTGACGATCAGCAGGAAGATGTACTTGTTGCCGGAGATCTCCAGCAGCAGAGCCTGGGCCGCCTGCGCAATGCCGAACACCGTGCACACATAGGAGAACAGGGTGGCCGCGCCGATGATCAGCATGATGCCGCCGGTGGTCTTGCCGGAGTCGACCAGAATATCGATCATATCCTTCATCTTGACCTCACGATAGATGAAGACGCCGACCACCAGACCGTATACCACGGAGACGGCAGCCGCCTCGGTGGGGGTGAAAACGCCGCCGTAGATGCCGCCGATGATGATGACGGGCATCAGGAAGCCCCAGAAGGCCTCACGGAAGGACTTCCAGCGCTGGCCCCAGGAGGACTTTGCCTTGGATGCCTGGATGCCCTTCTTGCGGCACTCGATCATGATGATGATCACCAGGGACAGGCCCATCATGATGCCGGGAATCCAGCCGCCCATGAACATATCGCCCACGGAGACGCCGGTGATGGAGGCGTACACCACAAATGCGATGGAGGGCGGAATGACGATGGCGATGGAGGAGGCGCTGGCCATCAGGGAAGAGGCGAAGGGGGCGGAGAAGCCGCCGCGGTTGATCATGGCGGGAATCAGGATAATGCCCAGAGCCGCCACGGTGGCGGGACCGGAGCCGGAGATGGCGCCGAAGAAGCAGGCCACGATAACAGCCACGATGGCGATGCCGCCGCGCCGATGGCCGACGCAGTCATCAGCAAACGCCACCAGACGGCTGGAGATGCCCGCCTTGGCCATGATGTTGCCGGACAGAACAAAGAACGGAATAGCCAGCAGCAGGAACTTTGCCATGCCGCTGTACACGTTGGTAGGGACGACCGTCAGGGGGGAACTGCTGAAGAGCAGGGCGAAAATGGAAGACATACCCAGGCTGACGGCAATGGGGATATTCAGCAGCAGCATCACGAAGAAGCTGCCGAACAGGATCAAGTTAATCATACAGTCTCTTTGCCTCCCTCTGTCTCAGCCGGCTTCACACAGGCGGCCTTGTTGCTCATCACGTCGACCAGATACTCGATCGCATGGAGCACCAGGAAGATGGAGCCGATGGGCAGCAGGATGGTAAACACCCATTCGGGCCAGCCCAGAGAGAAGGTCTCTTTGCCGGTGCTGATCTGATCGAACACCTTGTTAAAGCCGGTGTAGATCAGGATGGCGTAAAAGATCAGGTTCACGACCGTGTCAATCACGGTCAGAATCTTTTTACCCCCGACGCCCACATTGTCGAAGATCAGGGACAGCGTAATCATGCTGCCGTCTCTGGTAGCTAGGGCGCAGCCCAGCATGATCATCAGGATGAACACGTTGATGACCAGCTCCTCGGACCACGCGAAGTTGGAGTGGAAAACATACCGAGAGAGCACGTTGATAAACGTGATCGCTGTAACCACGACGGTAATCACGCAGAGCACGAATTCCTCGACTTTGGTGAGCCCGTTCATGATCGTCTTGTAGGTTTTCATTCGATCAATCCCTTCAGTTAGTGTGGCGCCCCGTCTTAACAGAATATTTATACGTCTCCTGCGCATGAATAGTTGCCTGTCTATCATGCCGTATGAATAAACTGCCGCAAAGCCGCCTGTTTCACAGAAATACATATTAAATTTCTGTTAACGGAGACAAGTATATCACTTTGCCAATTCAATATCAATCAGCAATCGGAAATTTGTCATTTTGCCCATTTTTGCTCTGTGGCTCTTTGCCAATTTTGTACAAACAGCAAAAATATGGCAATTTTAACAGAAAAATAAATTATTTTTGGACTTTTTGCTGATTTTTCGGAAAAAGTATGGTATAATCAACCATAAAACCGCAAAGCGCCGATTCTTACGCAAGCCTTACGCAAATCATGGCATTTTGAAATTTTATTCTGAAAGACGTTTGTCCCGCAAGTAAAAATCCTGTACACACAAGGAGCGACATCATGTCCCATTGCCAAATCACACTCAGCGTCAACGCCGGGGTCGCCCTGCATCTGGGTGCCATGCGGGTCTGGTCCGACGCGCTCCACGACCGTCGGGTTGTGGGGTTCTCCACTGTCACCCCTGAGCGCTGGAACATTCTTCAGGCTCATCCGGACTTCGCCAGCCCGGATCTGCTCTTTTTCACCCACTGCCATCCGGACCATTACTCCCGCGCCCTGACAGAGCAGGTGATTGCCCAAAATCCGCAGGTGGCCCTGGTGCTGCCGGAGCAGGAGTTTGACCGCCAGCTGGTGCTGGCCGGTCCCAGCAGCCATCTCACCCTGGAGGGGCTGCACATGGACTTCATGCGCCTGACTCACGAGGGTGCACAGTACCGGGAGGTCCCCCACTACGGCTGTATCCTGGAATATGACGGTTTCCGGGTCCTGATCGCCGGAGACTGCGCCGTGGCGGACCCGCAGCTGCGGGATTTCATCGGCAGCCGCCCCATTGATCTGGCCCTTTTGAACTTCCCTTGGGTGACTCTTCGGAAGGGCCGTCACTTCATCGAACAGGCCATCCGGCCGGAGCATCTGGTGGTATACCATCTCCCCTTCTCCCACGATGACCGCTGGGGATATCGGGATGCCGCCGTCAAGGGCGCGGGCCAGCTCCAGGGGGTGCCGGATGTCCGGCTGCTGCTGGAGCCGTTCCAGCGGGAAATCCTGACCTGACAGAAGCAAAAAGAGAGACGCGCCGGGCGCGTCTCTCTTTTTGCTTCTGCGGACGCTGTCTCAGTCCACATAAAATATTGTATCCAGCACCTGGTCCCGGGTGATGGTTCCGAAATAGTCCCGAAGGGGGAAGCGGTCCAGCACCGCCCCCACGTCCTCCCGCCGGAATGGCGTGCCCATCAGGGCGCCGGTCACCTCGTCCATGGGGCTGACAGCCAGAAAATCTCCGTAGAACACGATCTGGCGGATGATCCCCTGGTCCACCTCCACACAGGGCTCCAGGGTGCCGCCGTCCCAGCGGCGCTTGTTCCGCAGGTTGTACTTGGGGGAACGGCCGAAGTTCCACTCCCAGGTGTCGTACTTGGTGCGCTTCAGCTCATCCACAGCAGCCAGTTCCTCATCTGTCAGGTGATCCTCCACCAGACCGCTGCCGGCCAATGTTTTCTTCAGATAACTCCAGAAGGCGGGCATATCCATATCCGTCTTCAGGAACTCCCGGATGTTGCCGATCCGACTGCGCACGGATTTTGCGCTCTTGGACTCGAACTTTGCCGGGTCCACATTCAGCGCCCCGGACACCATGCCGGGGTTGGCGTCGAACAGCAGTGTCCCATGATACAGGAAGCGCCCGCGGAGCAGCCGCTGGGCTGTGCCGGACACCTTCCGCCCCTCCACCAGGATGTCATTGCGGCCGGAGGCCTCCGCCTGCAGGCCCAATCCCTGCAAGGCCTCCACAATGGGACGGGTGAACCGCTCCATGGTCAGCCGCTCCGCGTCTCCCACGTCGGTGATGAAGGAGTAGTTCAGGTTGCCCAGATCATGGTACACGGCACCGCCGCCGGTAGTGCGGCGCACCACATGGATTTGATGGGCCTCCACAAAGGCCCGGTTGATCTCACCCTCGGCGTTCTGGTTCTGCCCGATGACGATGGTGTTGTCGTTCTGCCACAGGAGCAGATACTCCCCCGACCGCCGGCTGCGGAGTACCGTCTCTTCAAACGCCAGATTGTAAAAAGGGTCCTGGGATCCGGTCTCCAAATAGTGAATCTCCTGACTCATAGCCGCCTCCTCTGCAAAAAGTGCCGGATGTTTTTTCTATTGTATACCGTCCGGGCGGTCCCGGCAATGTGCAGAACCACCGAAAATGCCCGCCATCTTTCCGCTGCCCGGATGCGGGAGCGCCCGTTGCGGAATCGGACACAGCGGTCCGGGTTCGGCCCCGGGCCGCTGTGAGGGGAACGCATTTTTACCAGATGGCCTTGGTGTCCACGTCCTGCTTCAGCCGGGCGGCAAAATCCGCCACGGACATGGCGCCCAGATCCTCACCGGTCCGCAGGCGGACGGAGACGGTCTGGTTTTCCATATCCCGGTCGCCCACTACCAGCATATAGGGGATCTTCTCCAGGGTGGCCTCCCGGATCTTCTTGCCGATCTTCTCGTTGCGGCTGTCCACCTCCACCCGGAAGCCGGCGGCATCCAGCTGCTTTGCGATCTGATCGGCGTATTCCAGGGCGCGGTCTGTAATGGGCAGGACCTTCACCTGCACTGGGTTCAGCCACACCGGGAACGCGCCGGCAAAGTGCTCGGTGATGACGCCGATGAACCGCTCCACGCTGCCCAGAACCACCCGATGGACCATGACGGGGCGGTGCTTCTGGCCGTCCTCTCCGGTGTACTCCAGTTCAAACCGCTCCGGCAGCTGGCTGTCCAGCTGGATGGTGCCGCACTGCCAGGTGCGGCCCAGGGAATCGGCCAGATGGAAGTCCAGCTTGGGGCCATAGAAAGCGCCGTCGCCCTCGTTGACCTCGAAGGTCTTGCCCATGTCGGTGATAGCGTTTTTCAGGATGTCCTGGTTATGCTCCCACTCCTCCACAGTGCCGATGTGATCCTCCGGCATGGTGCTGAGTTCAATGGTGTAGCTGAGGCCGAAGGTGGAGTACACTTCGTCGAACAGGCGAACCGTCTCCTGGATCACGTCCTTCATCTGGTCCGGGGTCATGAAGATGTGGGCGTCGTCCTGGGTGAAGCAGCGGACCCGGAACAGGCCGTGGAGCGCACCGGACAGCTCGTGCCGGTGTACCAGGCCCAGCTCGCCCACCCGCAGGGGCAGCTCCCGGTAGGAGTGAGGCTCGCTGGCGTAGACCAGCATGCCGCCGGGGCAGTTCATGGGCTTGATGGCGTAATCCTCTTCGTCGATAACAGTGGTGTACATGTTCTGCTTATAGTGGTCCCAGTGGCCGGAACGCTCCCACAGCTGACGGTTGAGGATGATGGGGGTGGAGATCTCCACATAGCCGTACTTCTTGTGGACCTGGCGCCAGTAATCCAGCAGGGTGTTTTTCAAGGTCATGCCCTTGGGCAGGAAGAAGGGGAAGCCGGGGCCCTCGTCCCGCAGCATGAACAGGCCCAGCTCCCGGCCCAGCTTCCGGTGGTCCCGCTTCTTAGCCTCTTCGATCCGCTGGAGGTAGGCATCCAGCTCGTCCTTCTTCGGGAAGGCGATGCCGTAAATCCGCTGGAGGGTCTCCCGGTTGGAATCACCCCGCCAGTAGGCGGCGTTGCAAGCGGTGAGCTTGAGGGCGTTGCCCTTGATGCGGCCGGTGGAGTCCAGATGGGGGCCGGCGCAGAGATCCGTGAACTCGCCCTGCTTGTAGAAGGAGATATGGGCGTCTGCGGGCAGGTCGTTGATAAGCTCCACCTTGTAGGGCTCTGCCTTCTCCTCCATGAACTTCAAAGCCTCCTCCCGGGGCAGCTCGAACCGCTCCAGCTTCAGCTTCTCCTTGCAGATCTTCCGCATCTCCGCCTCGATCTTCTCCAGGTGCTCCGGCGTGAAGGCGAAGGGGGCGTCCAGGTCGTAGTACCAGCCCTCGTCGATGGAGGGGCCGATGGCCAGCTTCACCTCCGGCCACAGGCGCTTCACGGCCTGGGCCATCACGTGGGAGCAGGTGTGCCAGTAGGTCTGGCGGTACGCCGGATTCTCAAAGGTAAACTCGTTGTTCTTCACTTCTTCAGACATGGTTGATCCTCCTTTTGTTCAAGGGGCAGAAAACAAAAATCCCACCCCTGAAAAATCAGGGGTGGGATACAAAATCGTATTCCACGGTTCCACCCTGCTTGCATCCCCGGAGGGATGCCGCTCGTGTCCTCTATAACGGGAGGTCCCGTCCCAGCCTACATATCGGTGGGCGGCTCCAAGGCGGTGGCTGTGTTCCGGGCTCCGGCAGGGTCCGCTTTCAGCCAGCGGCGGCCCCTCTCTGCTGTCGAGTCCCGGACAGCGTCCTTTTCAATGCTTTTTTCAGTAAAAATAAATATATCACGGGCCTTTTTCCTTGTCAAGTGGGGGAACCTGCCTTTTTCCGGACGTCGGTTCCCTCTGTCTTTACAGGCCGGGCCAGAGGATGTCCCGGGCCACCGGTGTGTAGAACAGCCGCTCCACTTCCTCCCGTCGCCGGGTCTGCCCCAGGATCCACATGAGCTTGGCCACCACGGCCTCCGTGGTCATGTCGTAGGCCTCCAGCACCCCCAGATCGCTTTTGAGGCGGTAGCCCACGTGATACACCCCCAGGTCGCTGCCCTCATTCTCCACCTGGGTGGTGAGAACGACGACCCGCCCCGCCTCCATCCAGCGGCGGACGCAGTCGTAAAAGCCGCCCGCCTCCGGCAGGCCGCCCACGCCGAAGCTCTCGATAATCAGGGCGTCGTTCCGCTCCAGCAGGAAGTCCGCCGCATCCCGCCCGGTGCCGGGCACCAGCTTCAGCAGGGCCACCCGCGGGTCCAGGCGGTCGTAAAACACCGGGGCCTCCCGGCAGTCCTGGCGGATGTACCGCAGCAGCACGCCGTCCCGCAGGACGCCCAGCTCCGGGTGATTGATGCTGGAAAAGGCCTGGAAGCTCTTGGAGCGGGTCTTCTTGGCCCGGGTCCCCAGGATCACCCGGCTGTTGAACACGATAGAGACCCCCGGCAGGTCCTCCGCCGCGCAGCGGAAGGCGTCCGCCAGATTTGTCTTGGAATCCGTGGAATCAAATCCGATGGGTCTCTGGGCGCCGGTCAGCACAATAGGCTTAGGACTACCCTGGATCAGATAGCTCAGGGCCGCCGCCGTATACGCCATGGTGTCCGTGCCGTGGGTGATGACAAAGCCGTCATAGCAGCCGTAGTGCTCTCGGATACAGGCGGCGATCTCCAGCCAGTGAGCCGGGGTCATGTTGGTGCTGTCCAGGTTCAGCAGCTGGAGGCAGTCCACGCCGCAGATGTCCGAGATCCCGGGAATATGGGAGAGCAGCTGCTCCGTGGTCAGCTCCGGCGCAAGGCCGCTGTCCGTCACGTCCGAGGCGATGGTGCCGCCAGTGCCGATCAGCAGAATCTTCTTCATCTCATTCATTTCATCCGCTCCTCCGCTCACCCCAGATCCCGGTGGTCCAGCGCTGCCAGGCCGAACCGGGCCGCCAGGTCGATCTCCGCCCGTTCCGCTTCCGTCTCCGCCTGCTTCCGCCGCTGGCGCAGCTCCCGGAGAAACAGGCCCCGGAGGGAGTCCTCCTCCGCCCGCCGCCACAGGTCCTCCGCCATACGGGTGCGGTCCCGGACCTCCAGGGCGTAAAACCGGTCCGCCAGCGCCTCCTGGATGGCCGCGGCGCCAGCGCCGCCCTCTCCGGTCTCGCCGGTGAGGAGGATGCGGTACAGGTCCCCGGCCGTCTCCGGCGGCAGAGCTGCCTCCACGGCGGCCCGGGGCTCTTTTCCGGTGACGTCCACCTCTAAAACCTCATACCGGTGCCGGGCAAAGGGCACAAAGGTCAGGGAGACCTCTCCGCCGTCGGAGATCGTCCCCTCGTAAAAACCTTTCTCCCCCAGCTCGTCGAACCCCCGGCCCTCCGGACAGCCGGGCCAGGCGCAGACCGTCCGCCCCAGTGTCAGGGGCGCCGTCCGCTTGTGGACGTGGCCCAGTGCCAGATAGCAGAGGCCGCTGGCCGCCGCCTCTTCCCGGCGGATGGGGCCGTACCGCGCCTCCGCCCCGTCCAGCTCCCCATGGAGCAGGCCGATGTGACACTTTCCGTCTGCCGGGGCGGTGAAACCCGCCAGCAGGCTCTCCGGCTGTTCCGGGCCGGAGAATGCCGCCCCGTGGATCACCAAGTTCCGCTCCGGCACCTCCACGGCCGTGAGCCTGTTCTCTTTGAATACGTACACATTCTCCGGCCAGTCCACCGTCTCCCAGGGACTGCCGGGTCCGTACCAGTCGTGGTTGCCGGGGGAGATGAACACCCTGGCCCGCATCTGTCCCAGAGCGGCGGCCAGCTGTTCCCCCGTCTCCCGGAAGGGGCTGGCGCTGTCGAACAGATCCCCCGCCAGCAGCACCAGATCGATGCCGTGTTCCTTCACGTAGTCCGCCAGACGGAGAGCCAGTTCCCGGCTCTCCCGGCGGCGGGCCGCCGCCTGTCCGGGCGGCAGGGCGCCGAAGGCGCTGTCCAGGTGGAAGTCCGCGCCGTGCAGAAACCGGATCATCCCTGCTCCTCGGGCCGCCAGCCCTTGCACACATCCACCCACGCGGCAAAGTTGGAGGCGTACCGCTCCAGCTCGTCGCAGGTCATCTCCACGGCGCTGTTGCTGCTGCCTGCGGCGGGGAACACCGTCTCGAACCGCTTCATGGACACATCCAGGTACACCTTCACATCCTCCGGCAGGGCAAAGGGGCACACGCCGCCCACGTCGTGGCCGATCAGCTCGTGGGCCTCCTCATGGGTCAGCATTTTGGCCTTGGTGTGGAACTGGGCCTTGTAGCGGCTGTTGTCCACCTTGGCGTCCCCCGCCACCACAATGATGATGGGCTTGTCCTCCACCTTGAAGCTGAGGCTCTTGGCAATGCGGGCGCCCTCCACACCCACGGCCACCGCCGCCAGCTCCACCGTGGCGGAGGAGACATCGAACTCCCGGATTCGCTCTTCGATGCCGAGGGGCTTGAAATATGCTCTGACTTTTTCAATGGACATGATGGTTCGTTCCTCTCTATCTGAAATTTTAACCAGCCGGTTTGAAATCGTCCCGGTCACCGTACGTCGATCCGCTCCACGGCGGTGCACAGTCCGGTGGCGCTGTCCAGCGTGAAGATGGCCCCCTGGAGCTTGGCGGGTCCCTCCGGCGCCCGGTAGCGGCCCGGCAGGCCGCCCAGGAATCCCTCCACGGACTGCCGGGGGTCGATGCCCAGCACCGACTCGATGGACCCGGTCATTCCCAAATCCGTAATATAGCCCGTGCCCCTGGGACACACCCGCTCGTCGGCGGTGGGCACGTGGGTATGGGTCCCCCACAGGGCGGACACCCGCCCGTCCAGATAGTAGCCCATGGCCAGTTTCTCACTGGTTGCCTCCGCGTGGAAGTCCACCAGGGTGAAGTCCGCCGCGTCTCTCTCCAGCAGCCGGTCCGCCGCCGTGAAGGGGTTGTCCGCCCCCCAGGCCAGGTCGCACCGGCCGATCAGGTTCAGCACCCGGATCCGGACGCCGCCCAGGTCGTAAACACCGCAGCCCCGGCCCGGGGCCCGGCCGGTGTAGTTGGCGGGCCGCAGCAGCCAGGGCGCGTCCTCCAGGAAATCCGCAATCTGGCTCTTGCCGAAGGCGTGGTTCCCCAAGGTCACCACGTCGGCACCGGCGTCGTAGATCCGCTCCGCCTGGTCGCGGGTCAGCCCCACTCCGGCGGCATTCTCGCCGTTCACCACCGTGAAGTCGATGGCCTTCCACTTCTGGAGGGGACGCAGGTGCCGCTCCAGATGGCGGAGGCCGGGCTCCATCACCACGTCGCCCACTGCCAGAATGTGATACAGCATAGCGCGCCTCCCGTCTTTACAATCTAATGTGTTAGTATACCAAAAACCATCCCGCTTGCAAAGAAAAACCGAAAATTTTTCCGCCGCCGTTGCGTTTCCTCCAGTCATCCCTTATAATGATTCCGGACACTATAAGAAATTCTGATTGCTGGAGGGATGATCCATGGCGGTCAAGCTGGAGCTGTACCGAGTGTTCAAAGAGGTGGCGGAGACGGGCAACATCTCCCTGGCGGCAAAAAACCTCTACATCTCCCAGTCGGCGGTGAGCCAGTCTATCAAGCAGCTGGAGACGGCGCTCCAGGCCCGCCTGTTCGCCCGCAGTCCCCGGGGCGTCTCCCTCACCTGGGAGGGGCAGATGCTCTACCAGTATGTCCGCAGCGCCCTGGGCCTGCTGGCCACAGGGGAGGACAAGCTGTCCCAGGCCCAGCAGCTGTTGCTGGGCACCCTGACCATCGGCGCCAGCGACACTGTCACCAGCTTTTTCCTGACGCCATATTTGGAGGCCTTCCACCGCCAGCACCCGGGCATCCGGCTGAAGATTGTCAGCGGCCGCAGCGCCAAGGTGCTGAGCATGCTGAAATCCGGCGCTGTGGACATCGCCTTCGCCTCCTCCCCCACGGACCCCGCCGCGCTGCATACCTGGTCCTGCTTCGCCACCCACTCCGTCTTTGTGGCGGGCAGCGGCTACGACTGTGACTTCGACCACGTGTACACCCGGCAGGAGATCGCGGAGTTCCCCCTGATCCTGCTGGAGCGCAAGGCCAGCAGCCGGGTGTTTCTGGAGCAGTACTTTCTGCAAAGCGGTATCACCCTGACGCCGGAAATCGAGCTCTCCTCCCGGAGCCTTCTGGTATCCCTGGCCCGGATCGGCCTGGGGGTGGCCGGTGTGACGCTGGAGTTTGTGCAGAAGGCCCTGGACAGCGGGGACATCCGCCTGCTGAAAACCGACTTCACCATTCCCGCCCGCAGCGTGGACATGTGCACCCTGCGGGACGTGACGCCCACCGCCGCGGCCTCCGCCTTTATGGAGATGGTCCGGCAGGACGCCCGGTGACGGCCATGGAACAGCTGTTTCTGATCCTGGAGCTGGTTGGGACGCTCGCTTTTGCCGCCTCCGGCGCCATCACCGGCCTGAAAAAGAACATGGACGTTTTCGGCGTCTGCATTCTGGGCCTCACCACCGCGGTGGGCGGCGGCGTCATCCGGGACCTGCTCTTGGGCATCACGCCGCCGGGCACCTTCCAGGATCCCATCTACGCCGTGGTGGCCCTGCTGACCTCCCTGGTGCTGTTTCTGCCCCGCATCCGGCGGCTCCTCATGTGGGACCAGCGGCTCTACGACTTGGTGCTGCTGATTATGGACTCCGCGGGCCTTGGCATTTTCACTGTGGCGGGCATCCGCATTGCCTATGAACACGCGGCCCGCCCCACCCTGTTCCTGCTGGTGTTTGTGGGCGTGGTTACCGGCGTGGGCGGCGGCGTGCTGCGGGACGTGCTGGCCGGGGACACGCCCTACATTTTCGTCAAGCATGTCTATGCCTCCGCCTCCCTGGCCGGGGCGCTGGCCTGCGTGGTCCTCTGGCCCCTGGCGGGAGAGATGGCCGCCATGCTCTGCGGCAGTGCGCTTGTGGTCGCCGTCCGCATCCTCTCCGCCCACTTCCGCTGGAACCTGCCTCACGCCCATGACTGAACAAACGGCCTCTCCGGATCGGGAGAGGTCGTTTTCTGTCCGGGGGACTCTTTTACAGGCCGTCAATGTTCGAGCCCGGATCCGCCGCTTTTCCCACGCCGCCCAGTGGAGATGCCAGGTTCTCTTTTCCATCTCTGCCATCCATGCCGGGATCGTATCTATACCCTCCGCCTTCCTGACAAAATAAACAGAAATTGAAATCAGGTTTCTAAGCAGCGGAAATGGGCACTCTGTTGCAAAAGAGGGTTGTGCTGTCCCAGTTTTTTTGATATACTAGATTAGTTTTCGGCCATTTCGGGCGGTCTTTCCGCCGAATGGCCCTGCACAACAGTTCACCAAGCAAAGGAGCGCGTATATGAAGCAGAAAAAAATTCCTCTCTCCCTCCAAATCTTTCTGGCGCTGGGGCTAGGCATCGCGGTCGGCATGGCCTTCACGGGAAATCCCACCTTTGCCGTCAGCTATATCAAGCCCTTCGGCACCATTTTCCTGAACCTGCTGAAGTTCGTGGTGGTGCCCATCGTCTTTTTCTCCATTCTCTCCGGCATCATCTCCATGAGCGATATCCGCAAGGTGGGTTCCATCGGCGTCAAAACGCTGGTGTATTATACCTGCACCACTGCCGGGGCCATCGTGCTGGCCATGTTCCTGGCCAACCTGTTCAAGGGCTTCTTCACGGTCATCGACCCCACCGGCGTCACCTTTGAGCCCGGGGAGACCGCCAGCTTCATGGACACGCTGGTGGACATCTTCCCCTCCAACATCATCGCCCCCTTTGCCAACGCCTCCATGCTGCAGGTGATCGTGGCGGCGCTGCTGTTCGGCTTCGGCATCCTGGCCGCCGGAGAGAAGGGACGGCCCGCAGCGGCGCTGGTGGACAGCCTTACAGAGGTCTGCATGAAGGTCATGGACATCATCCTGCGCCTCTCCCCCATCGGCGTGTTCTGCCTGATCCTGCCGGTGGTGGCGGAAAACGGTCCCCAGATCCTGGGCAATCTGGGCCTGGTGCTGCTGTGCGCCTATATCGGGTACTTCCTCCACGCCGTCATCGTCTACTCTGCCACGGTAAAGGCCCTGGGCGGCGTGAGTCCGCTGGCCTTCTTTAAGGGGATGTTCCCGGCCATGGCCATGGCGTTCTCCTCTGCCTCCTCCGTGGGCACCCTGCCTTTGAACCTGGAGTGCACGGAGCGGCTGGGCGCCCGGCGGGACATCGCCAGCTTCGTCCTGCCCCTGGGCGCCACCATCAACATGGACGGCACCGCCATCTACCAGGGCGTGTGCGCCGTGTTCATCGCCACCTGCTACGGAGTGGACCTGACCCTGGGCCAAATGATCACCATTGTGCTCACCGCCACCCTGGCCTCCATCGGAACCGCGGGTGTCCCCGGCTCCGGCGTGGTGATGCTGACCATGGTGCTGGAGAGCGTGAATCTGCCGGTGGCAGGCATCGGCCTGGTCATCGGCGTGGACCGCATCTTCGACATGGGCCGCACCACGGTGAACATCACGGGCGACGCAGCCTGCGCCCTGGTGGTCTCCAACCTGGAGAAAAAAGCGGAGGCCCGACGGGCTGCCCGCAGGCCCCGGGCCTGACCCCAGCCGAAAACGAGCGCGGCGCGGAACAAATTCCGCGCCGCGCTCACTGTTCTTTTCACAGAGGACCGGTCAGCCCATGCGGAGGGTGTCCCGCACGTCGCTGTCAAAATAGGCCACCGGGTTCTGGGGCTCTCCGTCCTGGCGGACCTCAAAGTGGAGATGGGCCCCTGTTGCCATGCCGGTCTTCCCCACGGCACCGATCATCTCCCCGGCCCGGACGGTGTCGCCCTCCTCCACCGTAAAGTCCCGGCACTGGCCATATAGGGTAGAAAGGCCGTCCCCGTGGTCGATCACCACATAATTGCCTCGCTCCACGTCATAGCCGGACTCCACCACAGTGCCGCCCGCTGCGGCCAGGACTGCCTCGCCCTCCGGCGCGGCAATGTCGATTCCGGTGTGAGTTTCACAGGTCTTGCCGCCCGGCTGCCACCGGGGGGTACCATAGGGGTTGGAGAGGCTGATGGTGTTGGCTCCCTGCACCGGCCACTGGAGGAAACGGCTGGCCGTCTCATCCACCGCATAGACGCCGTAGAGCCACGGGTCTTCATCACCGGCCAGCTGGGGTAGGAGGATCCCGCCGGGGCTGTTTGCGTCATATTCCACCTTCAGCCGCCCTGTGGACAGCGTGTAGGTCTTGGTCTGCTCCGAACCGTCAGTGAAGGTCACCGTCACCGTCAGCCGGGCGCCGTCCATCCGGTCGATGCTCTCCTGATTCGCCACCCGGGGATCCCTGTCCCAGTCGATATCGCCGGTGTCCGGAATCAGAAATCCATAGCGCACCTCCGGGTCATAGCCCTCCGTGACGGCAGCGCCCAGATCCGTCACCACCTCCATGGTCAGGGGCCCCTCTTCTTCCTCGCCATAAACGGCATGGATCACTCCTTCGCCGCTGGAAAGCCGGTACTCCGTGCCGTTGGCCTCGGCATCGAGATAGTTCTGCACCTCTTCTCTGGAGAGGTTGGTCAGAGTTCTGCTGCGGTACAGCGCCTCTCGGTCAATGGCAAGGGAAATGGTTCGAATGTTCTCCCCTGTCACCTGGAACAGACAGCCGGTGTAGTGGCCGCCCTCGGCAGACCAGGAGACTTGACCGGCTGTACTGAAGGCCAGCCCCCCGTTGGCGTTCGCCTCGTAACGCTCCCCCGTGTCAGCGGCATAGGCCGTCAGGCCGAAGGAGAAGCTGGGCAGGGCTGTTACCGGCGCGCCGCTCTCTCCGGGCTCTCCGCCGCCAATGGGCCCCAGCGTTACAGAACCTACCACCAGCGCCAGTGCACAGGCGGCGCATACTGCCGCCCGGAGCACCGGGCGCCGCTTTCCGGGCGCCAGATGTTTGGGGCCGGTCGTCTCCTTCTGCGCTCCCGCCGTCTGCCGGGCGGCGGACAGCACCCGGTCATTCAGCCCGGCGGGGGGCTGGATATGCTCCATCAAATTCTGATAGTCGTTCTTCTTCATGGTCGTCTCCTCCCAGCAGGTCTTTGAGTCTTTTTCGGGCCCGGCGGAGCCGGGTGCGGACTGTGGCCGCCGGAATGTCCAGCAGCCCGGCGATCTCCTCCGTGGAATATCCCTCGGCATAATACAGGTGGATGGGGACGCGCAGCTTTTCCGGCAGGCGGGCCACTGCGTCCCACAGCTCTGCGGCGCCGCTGTCCGCTTCCGCGGCCGTCTCCGGCAGGTCCGCCAGCGCCAGCACCGGACGCCGCAGGCGGAAGCGGTGCAGGTCATGGCACCGGTTCACCGTGCACCGCAGCAGCCAGGCCCGCAGATGCTCCCCGTCCCAGGCAGATGCCTCCTGGCCCAGCAGCCGGAGAAACACGTCCTGGTACACGTCCTCTGCGTCCTGGACGCTCTGCATCCGGCACAGGGCCAGCCGGTAGACGGCGGCACCGTGGTGTTCCATGGCATTGCGCAGCAGGATTTCAGCCTCTTCCATGCAATGCCTCCTTTCTCTCGTTTGAAAAGCGCTTTCACCCTATATACGCCGGGGCGGGCCGAAATGTTTCCCCCTGGGAATTTTTCTGCCAGACAGCGGACGGCCGCCCGCTATATGGAATGCTGTCCTGCCAGACGCCCGGTCCCTTTTGCCCATGAGGCCGGCCCCTGTCCGGCCTGCCGTCAGGAGATCCCTCTCCGCAGGCAAAACAGGCAGGCGCGTTTGCGCCTGCCTGTCCCTCACGCTTCTTTGATTCCGTAGATCTCAAACCGGCCGATCAGGTTCTGAACCGTCAGCTTCTGGGCCAACAGCTGCTGGTAGGTGGTTCCCCGATTCCTTCCCGCGGCGCGGAGCTTGTCCATGTCCGCCAGGACCTTGTCCCGTTCCTTCAGCAGGTCGGCGTACATGCGGTCATAGGCCGCCAGTCTCTCCGCCTCCGTCATCATACGTTGAACCGGAAGTAGACCATGTCTCCGTCCTGAACCACATACTCCTTGCCCTCGCTGCGGAGCAGCCCTTTCTCCTTGGCGGCGTTGACGCTACCGCAGGCGATCATGTCCTCATAGGCGATGACCTCCGCCCGGATGAAGCCCCGCTCGATGTCGGAGTGGATCTTGCCGGCGGCTTGGGGGGCCTTGGTGCCCTTCTTGATGGTCCAGGCCCGGCACTCGTCCTTGCCGTAGGTCAGGAAGGAGATCAGGCCCAGCAGAGCGTAGGAGCACTTGATGAGCCGGTCCAGGCCGGACTCCTCCACTCCCAGCTCCTCCAGAAACATCAGCTTCTCCTCGCCCTCCAGCTCGGCGATGTCCTGCTCCATCTTGGCGCAGATGGGCAGCACCTGGCTGTCCTCCGCGTCGGCAATGGCCTTCACCTGCTGGTAGTACTGGTTATGCTCCAGATCGGCGAAGCCCGCTTCGTCGGTGTTGGCGGCGTAGATCACAGGCTTCAGGGTCAGCAGGTCACTGGTGGCGATCAGGGCCGCGTCGTCCTCGTCACAGGCAAAGGTCCGGGCCAGATTGCCCCCGTCCAGATGCTTCTGCAGTGCGGTGAACACGTCCACCTCATGCTGGAACTTCTTGTCGCCCTTCAGGGCTTTCGTGGCCTTCTCCACCCGGCGCTGGACCATCTCCAGATCCGCCATCACCAGCTCCATGTTGATGATGTCGATGTCCCGCCTGGGGTCCGTGCTGCCCTCCACGTGAATGACGTTCTCGTCGTCAAAGCAGCGGACCACGTGGACGATGGCGTCGGTCTCCCGGATGTTGGCCAGGAACTTGTTGCCCAGGCCCTCGCCCTTGCTGGCGCCCTTCACCAGTCCGGCGATGTCCACGAATTCGATGACCGCCGGGGTCTTCTTATCCGGCTGATACATCTCCGCCAGCTTGTCCAGCCGCTCGTCCGGCACCGCTACCATGCCCACGTTGGGGTCGATGGTGCAGAACGGATAGTTGGCGCTCTCGGCGCCGGCGTTGGTGATGGCGTTGAACAGGGTCGATTTGCCCACATTGGGCAGACCCACGATTCCTAATTTCATTTTATCTTATACCTATCCAGAAACCCTTGATTTACAAGGCTTTCTGCCTTTCTCTAAATTTTGTCTACGCCCTTTTTACGCCCTTTTTTCATATCAGACTGGCGTAGCTTGTTCAAATTGGCGGACGGCTTTCATCATAGATTCGTCTGTCACATGAACATATCTGTCCATTGTTGTTTTGATACTCGCGTGTCCTAAAAGCTGCTGCAAGACCTTTGGCTGTACGCCGCGCTCGATTGCGCGTGTGGCGTAGGTATGTCGCAGAGCGTGCATACAAAAACGCTTGATACCAGCTTCATCACACAACTTGTATAGGTGGGTATCATAGGAACTGTTTTTCGCCGGTTCCCCGGTTCGCCAGTTTACGAACACCAGATCACGCATGACAAGGCATTTCTTTTCTCCTGTTCGGCTGTCCGTGTACTCCAAAACCTGTGACAGTACATCAGACTCCTTTCGGCTGTTCCGTTCATCGTAACAGCTTTTAAGAACGGAGTATGCCATATCCGTAAGCGGAATTGTGCGATAGCTTTTCTTCGTTTTTGGTGGACCAGCTCTCCAATAGCCTTGACTGTGCCGGTACTCTAAACTTTTGCTGATCGTCAGGGTGTGTTTCTTCCAATTTATAGCGTCCCATGTCAGACCAATCAATTCAGCCGTTCTTAATCCTGTTTCAAGCAGTAACACATACTGCCTGTAATTATGAGAACGTTTTGCCACTTCGAGGAATTTTTCTTGTTCCTCAACGGTTAAGTATTTAATATCATCTACCGCCCGAACAGGTTTTGTGTAACGAACACCGTTCATGGGGTGCTTTCCGATGATGTCATTCATAACCGCCGATTTGAACATGGTTCCCATCGTGATATAAGTCTGCCGGATTGTAGAGCCTGCGTAGGTGGTTTCCATTCGATTGAGAACAGCTTTACAGTGCATGGGCTTTACATCGCCTATACACATGTTTCCCAACACCGGCTGAATATTCCATTTGTACCGCTCTCGATAATTGCGTTTGGTATTCGGAGCAAGATCACAAACAATATTTTCAATCCAGTAATTAAACCACTTGTCAACTGTCATATCGGGGGAAGTGACGATCAAGTTATGTCGTTCTTCGTACCTTGCGTCAGCAAGCCAGTTTTTCGCTTCTGGCAGCGTATCGAAATACTTTTCTTTGCGCTTGCCATCTTTTGCATAAAATCTTGCGGAGTATAAACCATCCTTTCTTTGATAAATGCCTTTGCCGCATTCTTTACCTTTTAAGTTTTTTCCCATCAGTACGGACTCCCTTCAACAAAAAAGAGTCCAACGCAACTATAAAGTATAGCACAAAGACTCTGTTTTTTCAATCATATACGGAACAATCTCAACCAATAAGCAGCAAAAAATTAGATTGTAATTTCTCGGCGGATATATTCTTCAAATTCTCGGCGTTTGACGAGTTTTCGCGTCCCAACATACAAAACGAAAGGACAGTTGGGCTGCCGCAGCATAGAGTCAATTTTGTTGATCCCGATATTGCTATATTCGGCAGCTTCCTTAATGGTTAGTGTCATTTTTAGATGAATAGGAACCCGATTTTCTTCTTTTCGATTAAATCCGGCTACTTCATCTTCGGTTATTGTTACCCCTTTACTTTTGAATGTAAAAGGGAATTGCATTTCGTTTGATTTACTCATAAACTTAATTCCCCTTTCTTTGATCTGAATAAAAAGGAAATGGGCTTTTCATCGGACGGCTGCTGGCAACAGCTCCACGGGAGTTTCACCCCGTCCCATGCTTGTGGGTGCGCCGCGCAATGCTGTGAGGGCGTTCAACGCGGGAGTATCATTGTCCTGCCTGTACGGTCGTCGCCCGCAAACTGCCACGCTTGCTTTGCGGCGCGGTGTTGTTCGCTCGGCTTTTCCATCTACGGGAAAAGCAGTCATGGCGCACCCGCCGTTCGGCTCGATACAGGGAGAATGTGTCCGATCTTGCCCTATGCTGCGCCGCCATTATTTTGCGCCGCTTTCTTTGTCAAAGAGCAAATGGGGCAGATTTACGCCAAGCGGAAAGGGGGACGCTTTGCGTTACTTTTCTGCCTTAAAGGATAGGACAGCCCGCATGAGCTTTGATTGCAGCCGTTCCCGTAAGTCCTCGTCTATGCCGTAATAAGTGTTACCGCGCTCGTCGCGGATTTTTCGGATAGACAGGTGGGCTATGTAGCTTTGGTAGTGCTGCATGACAATGTTCATGGCTTCCGGGTCGCCCTTTGTCGCGGCTAAAATGACCGGGTAGGGCAATAAGCCGCGCTCGTCGGTGTTACAATTCGTCCCATTCATCGGCGCGTTCCTCCAAGTATCGTTTTAGCAGTTCAAAAGAGCTTGTCCGGCGGTACTGTACTGTGCTGCGGGGTACTTTCATTAGCTCCGCAATCTCAACATCTGTCATGTCGAAAAAGTAGTACAGCAGTACGGCTTGACGTTTTTCGTCCGGCAGGGTGTGCAGAGCTTCGGCAAGCAGCTTCGCGGTGATTTTCAAGCCGCCCGCGCAAAAGGCTTCTTCGTCCTCGTTGACAAAATATCTGTCAACGGTATAAAGCTGCTTTTCTTCGTGCGGGGTAAGGTCTGCAAAGCTCACTTCGTGCCGCTTGCGGCTTTTGCGTTCCCGGCAGGCGTCGATCAGTTCGTTGCGTAATGTGCGTTTGCAGTACGCATTAAACTCACATCTTGTCTGCCGTTCAAACCGAGCAGGGTAATCCATATTCTCACCCCCTCTCGTTCCCGGGGGCGGGTTATTTATCCCCTTTCGGCTGCCTTCCACGGACGCGCCGTGTCTGTGCCAAATGGAAAAGCAAAGTTTTTGAAAAAACTTTTGAGAACAGCAAAATGCGCCCGCCCGCAAGACGCGGACGAGCGCAAAGGAAATATAAGCAGTATTTAGATGTATTGACAGTTCATAGTTATAGCCGGAATATCCCGATGGCGTGTAATGGCTTTTTTTGACCGTAGAGCATTAGGCGGGTTGTTACAAATAAAAATGGACACGGCGATACCTCCCAGATACCGCCGTATCCTTAAAAAAGGGCGACTTTAACACACCCCCGTATTCTCATTTTTTGAAAAAGAAAACGGCGGTAAAATCACACTTATAGATTATTTAGACTATTTTTGAATTTTAAATTGTAAGGTTGATACGATAATTGAAGCTACTGCCGCGCAGATATGGCTTATAAGTACAGCAGTCCAAATACCATTTAATCCAAAGTCTAAAAGCGAAAAGAGATATGCCAAAGGCATACGGACAACGATATAGTAAAAAATCATCAGTAGCATACTTTTTGCAGGTTTTCCAAATCCATTCAATACTCCAAGGAAACAGTTTGTTATTGTGTTCAAAATATAACCGACACCTACAATCAAAAAGTACGCACCAACAATAGCTGCCACATCAAAGCTGTTAATAAAGAAGCCGGATAACTGTCTTGAAAACACAACAATGACAATAGAGAGAATTAAGAGTAGTGAACACCCATATTTCAAAGCACATTTTAAATAGTCTTTTGCGCGGTCAGATCGTTGCCCTCCGATACACTGTCCCACGATAGTAGTCAAGACCATATTCAATGCCATAGCTGGATAGAAAAGAATAGTTTCCAATTTCCCAGTAATGCCATACGCAGCAATCGCGGTAATACTATATGTGCTTACCAAAGCCGTCAAAAATGTAGTGCTTACCGCAGGAATACTTTGCTGAATGACAGATGGTATAGCTTTTTGAATAAGAGGTAAAACATCAGTTTTTTCAAGCCAAGTGATATGCAGAGAAAACAACTTTTTCTTTTTCAAGTAGATAACAATAAAAATCAGACAAACCACTTGAGAAAGTAGAGTTGCAATCGCAGCACCATGAAAGCCGATAAAATGAATAAAAATAGGGTCAAGGATTGCGTTCAAAACGGTTGATACTAACATGGCAACTACTTGAAACATTGAATTGCCAAAACTTCTTAAAACCGCTGTAAAATACAGATACAAATAAACAGCTACATAGCCAAGAACATAAATTGTAAGGTAGCTATATGCCATGTCATACGTTTCAGTAGGCGTATTCAAAGCGTTCAAAATAACGGACAAAGATAGTTCAAGCACTAATGTAACCAATAATGAAAAACTATTTTTTACAAGGGCATAATGCCAAGTGAAAAAGGTTTTAGATTTTCCAGTGGATTGTAACGCTCTCACTGGTCGCGTCAATGTGGGATATGAGAATATCCACCACCTTGCGCTTATCGTCAAAACTCACGGACTCCCAATCGTTGAGGTAATTCGTGATACAGTCAATTTGCGTGTCCGAAACGGAATTAGCGGTAAGGTCTGCTACCAGCTTTAACTGCTTTTGTCGTTCTGTGTCCAGCTCCTCGATCCGGTTATTTGCGTATTGCAGGAGCAGCGGATTGGCCCCGGACAAAGTGTCCAGAAGTTTCTCAATCTCGCTTTCCGTCTTTGCCAGGGCAACACGGGCGGCGGTCAGTTTGGGGTTATAGCCCGGCTCCTTGCCGCCTTTCAGCGTGTGATACTTCCGCATTTTCTCCACCATCTCGCCATACACAAAGGACTCCATGCTTTGCGCCGTCAGCGTACCGGCCCCCTCGCAGCTCCCGTTATCCGCCCGCTGCTTGCACCGCAGGTAGGTAACACCGTTTTGAGCTCGCAGGGCAGTCAAAGCATAACCGCAGCGCCCACACTTGATTTTCCCGGCCAGCCAGGTATTATGGCATTTGCGGCCATTCTGGAAAGACGTGTTCTGTGACAGCTTGCGCTGGACGGTCAGCCAGAGCTGGGAAGTAATGCGGCCCTGGTGCGGGGCGATCACAAGGATCTGTTCCTCGCCCTCGCGCCCTTGGTAGAGATAGCAGCTATTGTCCCCTGTGAACATTTCCGGGGTGCTTTCGATTTTCACGCCCTGGGCCTTGAAGTATTCGTAGATGTCCATATCTGCCTGGACATAGACGGGGTTTCTCAGCAGTTTGGAGATAAAGGCCCGCTGGAGCGCCTTGTCATAGACCTTAATGGAGTGTTTGACAAAGTACCGGGTTATATCGCCGTAGGAATTGCCCGGCTCCGCGTACATTTGAAACATCAGCTCGGCAAAATCCATTTCCGCGTTTTCCACCAGCTTCTTTGTCTTGATCCCGTCCATAACGATGGGCTCGGTATCAAAGCCGTATGGCGTTCGGCCCCGCATATAGTAGCCTTTGGTACACCGGGAATAAAAAGCGTCCTGCACACGCATTTGGATGCTTTCCCGTTCCAGTTGGGCAAATACGATACAGATATTGAGCATCGCCCTGCCCATCGGGGTAGAGGTATCAAATTTTTCCGTACAGGACACAAACTCCACATTGTACTGCTTGAACAGCTCCATGAGCTTTGCAAAGTCCACAATGGAGCGGCTGATCCGATCCAGCTTGTAGACGATCACCCGCTTGATGAGCCCCAGCTTGATGTCCTGCAAAAGCCTCTGGAAGTCCGGGCGCTCAATGTTCTTGCCGGAGTAACCTTTATCCTTGTACTCCCGGCCCTCACCGCCTTTCAATTCGTAACGGCAAAATTCAAACTGACTTTCAATGCTGATACTGTCCTTTTTGTCAATCGACTGCCGCCCATAAATCGCGTCAATTCTGTTATCCATAATTAGCTCCCTTTCCATAAATGGGAGCCAACCTACAACTATATTATACCTCTAATGCCCCCATGCAACAAGGATGACTCCGGCCTACCCCCTCTGTCCGGCGTACTTTACAAACACATCAAACAGCCGCCGCTCGACCTCACGGCTTCGCTTATCCCGCTCCTGCGGCGGGTAAATGGGGGTAACATTCTTGACGGTGATCGTCCGATCACCAAGAACGGCAGTTTTGAACTCGCTTTCGTATTTGACCTGTGCCTGCATAAAATACCTCCCTCTTAAAACGGTATGGATAAAGGAAACGGCCAGCACCCGCATAGGGCGCTGGCCGCTTGACGGTGTGACCTCTGGACACTTTGGTATGCTCCCAATAAAGCAGACAGGAAAATAACATTGGGAGTGAATACAGGATGGGCAAACGAAAAGAAGTTGCTTTTGAGGAAAAAGTCTCGCTGGTGGAGGAATATCTTGCAGGACGGCTGCGTATGCGGGAAGCGGCGCGTCGGGCCGGAGTGGGGCACACCACCATGGAGAGTTGGATCAGCCGGTATCGCTCGGAGGGAATTTCGGCATTGGAGGAGAATGGGAATCGCTCCAAACGGAAGTACAGCGAGGACTTCAAGCGCCAAGTGGCGGAGGAGTACCTGTCCGGTCAGGGCAGTTCCATGGCCATCGCGGAAAAGTATCATTTGCGCTCCGGGAATCTGGTATTGGACTGGGTAAAGGCGTATCATGAGAGAAACTCCAAGAGAGAAAGAGGAGGAACTATCATGAGGAACGACCACACCATAGAGGAACGGCTGGAGGCGGTGCTAGCCTGTCTGGAGGGCGGCCGGGCGCTCCAAGAGGTGGCGCAGGCACACCAAGTAGCCGTACAGACGCTGCGGAGCTGGGTGAAAAAGTATCAGGAGTTGGGTCCCGCGGGATTGGAGGACCGGCGTGGCAAGCGCCTGGCGGACCAAACGCCCCGGAGCCGGGATGAGGCCCTGCGGATCGAGAACGCCCGGTTGAAGAAGGAGAATGAATTGCTGAAAATGGAACTGTATCTGCGAAAAAAAGTGCAAGAGCTGGAAAGGGGGGATCGCTGAGGCAGTTTCGGCAGGAACAGCAGTATGAAGCGGTGCGCTACGGTACGGAAAACGAGGGATTTCCTGTGGGGCCAGCCTGCCGTGCACTGCATATCTCCCGGGCCAGCTATTACCAGTGGCGCTCCGGGACAGCCGGGGGCCGCGTCGCCGAGAATCAGCGCATCGCCCAGTTGGTGCAGGAGATCCACCGGGAGAGCCCAGACAAGGGATACCGCCGCATTCGGGACGATTTGGACAAGTATTACCATACGCCGGTCAACGATAAGCGGACACTGCGCATCTGCCGTGGCCTTGGGATTCAGTCTGTGGTAAAACATGCCCCACATGGCTGCACTCGGGCGGCATCATCCCCCCGACAGCTGGCGGAGAATGTGTTGGACCGCCAATTTTACGCCGACCGCCCCAACGAAAAGTGGCTCACCGATGTGACGGAGTTTCACTACTATACGGGCACCAACATGCGCAAGCTCTACCTGAGCGCCATCCTGGATCTGTGTGACCGGCGCATCGTTTCCTTTGTCATCCGGGACACCAACGACGCTGCCTTGGTCCATCGCACTCTGGCTCAGGCATTGGAGGGCAATCCCGGAGCCCGCCCTCTGCTCCACAGCGACCGGGGCAGCGCCTATACCACTCAGATCTTCCATGACAAGCTGGCTGCAGCTGGCATTACACAGAGTATGTCCCGGGTGGGAAAGTGCATTGACAACGGCCCCATGGAGGGCTTCTGGGGCATCCTCAAGCGGGAGCGCTACTATGGCAGGCGGTTCACCAGCCGGGAGCAGTTGGTCAAGATGATCCAGGAGTACATCACCTATTACAACTTCCACCGCCTCCAGCGCGGCCTGGGTGTGCGGACCCCTATGGAAGTCCATGACCGTCTACTGGCTGCATAGCACCCAGCACCATATGGTATGCAGGAAGGATTTTCATGCGTAAAATGTAAATTATTTCGCTGTCTACTTGACGGGGTGCACACCACTTTGTCCACAAGTCGGAGCGTAGGACGAGGGACGGGGGCTTTCATATACGC